>WLWF01002000.1_pt1 | contig 15437 bp, 28 predicted proteins | sample 6718331 | NCBI WGS metagenome assembly WLWF01 (sample SAMN12718692, study PRJNA515312) | sponge metagenome | isolation source: marine sponge | host: Mycale hentscheli | place: New Zealand: South Island, Marlborough, Capsize Point | collected 2003-05-01
CTATCCCACCTGTTGGTATTGTTGTTTTACTCATGTGTTATTCCTCTATGCGTCATCTCTAGCTTTACGATTTTTATAATCACTTCTTGCTGTAACTAACGCTACAAAGTCTGCTTGATTACTTGGAATAGCATCCGTAAAAGAATCATCATTCATTAACTTTGTAGTCCACTCTTGTTGAAATCTTTTCCAACAATTATTAATTTTACCATCTACTGCATTTTGAATCCAAGCATCTAAACCTGCATTATCAGTATCACTATATAAATCATTTTTTAATATTGTTTGTTGTAAATCTGTTAGACTTACTGTTTTAGTATGTGTTGCCATTTTATAACTCCTTTATGTTAAATTGTTTCATTTTGGCTATCCTAGTAAACATATTTGCATTGAGGTTGAAGAGTCTCTAGCACCACTTGTACTATCTACTCCTTCAAGATTAAATGTGTGTGAGCCTCCAGAAAATGAATCGTGAATTAAAACTAAAGTATCACTTGCGTCCATTTGAATTATTTTACCTAAACTTTGACAATGCCTAAATGCACTAGATGTTGATACTTGCTCACTGTGAAATTGACCCACACTTAAAACTTCTTTTCCATTTGATGCATTTAAGTAAAAAAACTGGTCTGTTATATTTGAATTTAAATCCCCAGAAATATAAAAATTAACTGTAACTGCATAAATCCCACTTACAGGAGCAGTAAAAGTATAATTTGAAATATTAAAATCAGCGTTTAAATCGAATAATTCTTTATTTAATTGTATGGTTTCATCAGCATCATTTGCTGTTAATGTTTGGTCAGCACTGGCATAGGCATAGACATAAGTTTGTAAGGGTTTAGTCACATGGCCGTTTTCATCTATAACTATATTAGCAGTCGTACCAAGAGCACTTCCTTTACCTATTACTAAATCATCAGCAGAGTCATCTAATCCAATGTGATAATCCTGTGCGTTGCCATCAAATACTATTTTAGCATCTTCTGCACCTGCATCACCTATTGTTAATGTAGGTGTTGTACCACCCATTGTAATTCCTGCATTTGCAGTTATAGCTCCTGTGTGAGTTCTAGCACCAGATATTGTTTGTGCCTCTGATTTGTAAGAAGATGGAACATCAATAGTTCCTACACTCTTTGCTTGATGAACAACATAAATATTGTTTGTGCCGCTAGGAGGAGCGCCAGTAAATGTTAATGTTGTACCGCTTACAGTGTATGCACTATTTGGGTCTTGTCTTACGTTTCCAACAAATACTTCAATGTCTAATGTGCTAGCTGGTGCTGTAGATAATGTAAATGCAGTTTCACTTCCATCTCCATCAAATCTATCTCCAGTTAGTGATTGAAAAGTATTTGTAGTATCTATTGGTGTTCCGACGTATGCCATTTATTTATCCTTATGTACTTATTGAATCTACACTTGTTACCCAAGCATCTAAACCATTAGCTGTATTACATACTGCCACTAGTCTATCGCCACTCATCATTACAACTTTGGAGCCCGCATCGATTAGTTCCAGAGCACCGCCCACAGGAATGGGGGCACCTTTTACTAAGTAAATGTTTGAGCCGTTGTGTTGTAAGTATACGTCTGCTGTAACTTGGGAAGTGAGGATGTTAGCCAATCGTATTCCTACAATCGCATCATCACTATCCGCAAATCTAAGTTGCACGTCGGTAGTTGATACGGGAAAGCCTTTGCCTTCAAAATCTTGAGCCATATTTTCCTACCTTATGCTACATCATCTATTAAAGCTGCTACGATACAGTTAGCTGTCGCGTCACCTGTACCACCTATATCAGCACTAATAGCATGTAGATTCGCTACTGTAGTGTTTGGTAATCTACCGTACCAGGACTCGCCTGCTCCAATAAATACACCATCAACTAAGTCATGAGCTGCTGTTCCACCATCGAAACATACAATAATACCGTCTCCAGCGCTTAGATTTTTAATAAATATAAAATTAATTTTATCGTTTGCGTGGACGGCTGTTGGTGCTGTATCATCATCTACTGCTGTATAGTCTGTAAAATAACCCGCTATCAAGTCAGTGCTTGTAGCTGTACAAGCTGTTAACTTGTAATACCATTTATCGTTCGCATCGGTTGGAGCCAATGTCATTGAACCACTTATAGTTTTAGCTATTTCATCAGGCAATACTGTAGCTGTAATAGTTACACTTGCTGAATCTGCCATATTTTATTCCTCCTAAATTATAAGGCAATTGCCATTGCAGTGGCAAATCCCTTTGTTGCACTTGTTGCTGGGTCAATCCCATTAACAGTTGTTACATCTAAGTTAGCTAATGCATTAAATACTTCATCAGAACCATCAACAAATATTGCTGTGTCTCTGCCTGAAGGTAATGTATAAGTAACCGCGTTTGTACCTGATTGAAAAGTCAAACTAGAATCTGTATCATTTTGTACAAAATAGTGTGCTTCTATATCTGGTAAAGTAATTGTTGCTGTTGCGCCTGGTGTACCTGTAAATACTAAAATTTTATTACGACCATTTTCATCTGCATAAGATGTTGGTTGCGTAGTAAAAGTTAAAGAAGTATTTCCTGATACAGCTATTGTAGCGTAACCACTAATTGCATCTTCTATCCTATTTAAGTTGTCATTTGTTTGTGCACCCCAGGTTCCGTCGTTCTCCCCTGTGGCCATTAACCTTAAACCTAAATTACTCCATGTTGATGACATAGTTTATTCCTTATGCAATTCTAATAATTGCGTTTGATGCATCTGCAGTTGGGAATGCAATAGTAAATGTGCCCCCTGTTACTGTGTAGTCTCCACCAAAGTCAATCACCATTACTGCTGAATTTGAATCGTTTGTATTATAAATTAAACAACCTCTAGTTGTAAATGTTGCAGAAGTAAATGAAGTATCCGCAAAATCTGTAATTGCTGTTGTGCCTGAAACACTTGGATCTACATTTGTTAATGTATTTCCGCCTGTTGAATATCCATTTCCATTTGCTAGTTCGTCTGAGTTGCCAGTCATATCAGAGTAGTTTGTTGTAGCTGCTCCGTGTGTTCCTGTTATACTTGCGTTGGCTTTAAATAAGGCTAGCTTAAAAGCATCAGCTCCATTGTTGAAGTCATGATCGCCTTCCAATAGTTCCTTCTTAAAAGTGCTGCAAAGTGCTGATGTTAATCCTGCCATAATCTTATCCTTTTATTTCACCTTTTATGAACTCGTCAGTTCGTTTTCGTATTTGTTCTTGAGCCATGAATGTTTGTAAAGATCGGTCATATAACCCTTGATATCTTTGCAATTTCTCAGCCGTATCTTTCATAAATACACTAGCCTCTACAAGACTACCATATAATATGACATCAGGAGCAAAATCACCAACGTATGTGTTTGCGTTGGATGAACTTAATCCTGCTGGTTTAATAGTATAACCTATTTCTAGCGTAGTGTCAACACTAGGAACAGGGCCAAATAAATAATTTACTTGTCTATTACTAGAAGTGTATGCCGCACCTGTACTAGTATATCCAAAAAACTTTGGTGTGCCTGTTGTAGCACTATTTTGAGTGTATTCTCTTATAAATGTATCGTCTTTTTCTTCTAAAAACTCACCTGTTTGTAGTTTCATATATCTTGTAATATATACATCTTGAGGGATGTCAGTTGTATTAGTATTTGCTGTTACTAAAATAGTAGTGGTTTTTCTAAAATAATTAAGATCCGTTTCTCTTTGAATCCTGTCTTCAGCCAATTCTATACATAAGTCAATCGGCGCTTTACCAGAGCCAGTAGCTGTAGTAAATTCAGAGCCATCATTCTCAGTCCAATCCTGAATAGCTTGTTTTAATTGTACGTAAGTTAATCCCATATTAAGCGTTCCATGTTCCTAAGCCGAATGGATTATTACCCCATCCTGGTTGTTGGAATGTCATTGTACCATGACTCGCAGTTATTTGCAACCCACCTACCGTAACAACTAATTGTGGTGTAACTGTACCTTGAGCTGATGTTGAACCAATACCTGCTATGTTTTCTGTAGCACTAAAGATTAATGAACCTTGTGCTGAAGTACCTGCTTGTCCTGGTGCATTCTCAGTTAAATTAAATTGTGGCCCCCCTTGACCAGAAGTAGCGGCTATTCCTGTAGGATTAGTTATAGCTGTTGCAGTTATTGTACCTTGTGCAGATGTGCTTGCTATTCCAGATGGATTAGTTTGTGCTGTATAAGCTGGAGTGCCTTGAGATGCTGTTGCTTCAAAACCTGGGGAATCTTCTGCAATGTTTAATGATACTTCACCAATAAACGTACCCATCTTAGCAGCAAAGTTTTTAAATAAAGGCCCTGCTTTAAAAGTTGTAGTTTGATTTTTACTGTCGTTATCAGGTCTTGGTTTAAATAAAAGATCTGATCTAGTTTTCTTTAGATATTTCTGTGGTTCTAACTGGGGATGTTTAGATTCAAAATCAGCTTTATGAACACGACTTCCTGTCCATTCTGTTCTTGCATCTTTATATCTAATTTTACGACCATAACGATCTTCAATTAAATATGCTTTTTTACCAGCAGAATATCTAGCCATTAGTAAACCTGTGGTTGTACGTGAAAACTAACTCTTTCTCTATCTTCTTCTCTGGCTTTTTCCCAGTCTTGATCATACAATGGTTTTAATACTGCAAGTCTATCTGGTGCTTTTTTAACAGCTAACTCTACAGCTAAACCGCTAACCAATGCTGGTAAATATCTTCTAGGTATATCTGGATTTTGTGTATACGTTGCAGATACATCTTGTGGATATTTAATACTCCAACTTAAAAATTGATAATATGTTTGATCTGGCACAGGCCATAGATAAACTTTATGAGTTGCTGATGCAGAAGATGTGAATTGTGAATTTCTTTCAACTGCATACTGTACAGGTTTACCTGTATTTAATTTACTAGGAATAGCAAGATATTCATCCATACTAATTCTTTCTAAAATAATATCTGAAGTAGCAGAAGAATCAGAGTTATCTCTGATTGCTGCATCTAACACATCTAAATGTGATGTTGAATTAAACGTAATAAAACCTTGATCTTTGGTCATATTAGTTGTTTCTAAATCTAATGTAAATAAATTTACACCATCGTTAACCCATTTAGTTAATAATAAGTTTAATGAGCGTCTAGCAGTTTTTAAATCATAACCGCTTTTGGTTTCTACACCACAACGCTCATAAGCTTCCTGTATTATTTCACCAGTATCAAGATTAAAAGTATAAGTACCAGAGGTAGCCATACTAGTCTCCTATCCCATTATAACAGTTTTAATAACCCAAAGAAATTGAGCTAGAACCATGAACCCTACAGTCCATAATACTTTATTAATACCGTCTATTGATTTTTGTAAATGCCAAATGTGATTATTTTTTACTGTATCAACTTCTTGACGCAGTAATTTTATTTCACCTCTTAGTTCTACAATATCAAGTTTATTTTTTATATCAACGTTTGCTTCTTCCATGCTAAGCCTGGAATGTAGTTATACTTTCGCATTTGCCTACAGTAAACTTAACAAAGCAACCATTTTTAAATCTTAATCCTTCATCAGGAATTGTCATATCTCTGATCGCAGTAGCTGAAGCTACAGTGCCAACTTTTAATAAGACGCTTGCTGAACCGATAGCTGAACCATCTGAAGTATCAACAAACTCAACTGTTCCTGCCGCCGCATCATTAACCATATTTGCCCCCTTTAATCTTGTAGGGCCTGCAAATACAACATCTGCCGCACTTGCGGTTGTTCCTGCAATTACTGTTCCAGCTGGATCGCCAACTGCAGTTATAGATGTGACTGTTTTAAAAAATTTACTTCCTGTTGCAGCACCTGTGTCCGCACCAGTAATTGATTCTGTCATCGCTGTACCTGTAACATCTGTTCCTGCAACAGTAAATGAAATACCACTGTCGTCTCCGCCTGATGTAATTTCAGTTAATCTACCTGAACTATTAGTTACAGAACCACCAGAAGCTAAAGCTCCGCCAAGCACTAATGCCGCATTGTTGGCAACTTGTGCTGAAGCTGAATAACCATTATCATCTGCTGCTACAGTATCTGATATGAATGTAGACTTTACGTCTGAATATCCTGCCATAGTTTTGTCCTTTATAAAAAAGTGAGGCTTTTACACCTCACTTGATGTTAATTAGTTACGCGGTATAACCGAAAAATTCTATAAGTAATTTTCCAGCTGTATAATCAGCGTCTGTTGCCGCACCAGTTACCATATAAATATATTTATCTGCTGCTGGCGGTGTTGGAATACTGATTACGCTGTTTAAAGCTAAATCACCACTGTCACACATTTGCACTTGATTTGTTAAACCTGTTATTGCTGCATCTTCTGTACCAGTTGCTTCATCCGCATACCATAAGTTGATATCTGGATCTCCACCTGCTGGAGCTTCTAAGCAAGTTAATTTTCCGCCTAGAACTGTTCCATTTACTGCTGCTGTGATTTGTCCAATATGAGAATTAGCAGTTGCTGCTTTTCCGATGATATCACCAGAACCAGATGATGCTAAACCTGTTAAATCAATTAAAATTTTAGTATGAAAAATACCGCCTGTTTTAATTACTGAAGCTGCGTAAACTGTACCTGTACCAGTTGTAATACCTGTACCTGCAGTTGTTGCAATAGTATTTCCAGTTAGAGTTGATCTTCCTGTTACACCTAATGTTCCAGCGACTGAAGTGTTACCACTTGAATCGATAGTTGTATTTTCTGTAATAACACCTGTAGTGCTATTTTTTGTTATTTGTGAAAAGCCAGTTTCCGATCTGACTGTTCCGTTAAAAGTAGTTGTTCCCATTGTCTTTTCCTTTTTTATTATGTCTGCCTAAGCAGTCTCTGGGTTGTTAAGGGGGCACTTTTTATGGCGCCCCCTTTTAATATTAGCTTGGATTAGCTCCAAAAATAGCACGCCAGTCAGAGAAACCAAAAGAGTATCTCTCTCTTGCTTTGTATCTAACGTTACCAGTTTCAAAGTCACCTTCCATAGAAGTTTTAACAGGAGCTCTGTTAAACATCTTCATACCGTTAGGTGAGTCTGTTTTGATAAAGAAATTATTAGTATCAGTAAATCTGTGATTTACAAAATAACCCTTAGGCAACATTCCCATGTTGTTAAGTGCATTAATATCATTATCAGCAGTACCAACTCTACCAGGAGATTTCATTAATCTCTCAGCTACAAATATCAATTGTCTTGGGATGTGCAAACTTTGAGCTTGCAACGCTACTGGGATATCTCTATCGTCAGTAAATCCAGCAATCGCAATTAGAGCAGTTTCTAAAGAAGTTTCAGAAAGCTCTGCTTGTGATGAAAAAGTATTTGAAGCAGTAGAACCACTTTGAAGTGGGTGAGCTGTTGAACATAGTACAACGCCGTCTCCACCTAATTGTGAGCTTGAGAATGCATTATTATATACATTCGCTGCTTTAGTTTGTTTAGCAGAAGCCATAGCTCTTGCTAATGATTTTGTTAATCTAGTTGACAGTTTGTCATAAAGATTGTCTTCCATCGCTTCCTCAGTAATTGAGAATGCCATAGCAACAGTTTCGTGTTGATATCTAGAAATCCAACCTTCACCAGTTTCTGCATAGTTAACGCCTTGACCTTCAAATTTAACAGAAGCTTCTCCAAAACCTGGAAATAAAACTTCTTCTTCAAAGGCTCTATTTGATGTTTCCTCATCGAATAGCACCGCATGCTCATTTTCGTGTCTGTTATATTCAGTTCCAAAAATTGCATGTAAACCAGGTACCAATTCCTTAAGGAGTTGTGCTCTTGAAATAGCCATAATTTATCCTTTCCTAATTATATACCTGTAACGCCTGTAGCGCCCATACGGTGTTGATGTGAGTTAATTCTCACTAGTATGTCCATAACAGTACCAGCAGATGTGTAACCTAAATCATCTTGCGCACTACCTAAAAGTTGTAGTGGGAAAGTGTTTGTGGTTGCTTTAGTGCTAGAGTCTGCTACGAGACCGCTTTTGTGAGTAGTTGTTGAACCAGAAGGTGACGCTACAATTTGTAGGTTCTCTCCAACGTTAGCTGCTTCAACTGCTGTAGACGCTTGGTCTGCTTGAATCTTAAACAAAGTGTTTGGGTCATCATAGACATACGCTTTATACTGAGCTTTTGCAACTGTGCCGTTAGGGATTGAACGTACAAACTTTACATCTCCGCTAGAATTGTCCTGATATTCTGCTCCCCAGAATACACCAACAACAGATCCAGGTGAAGCAGCACCTATATCAGTAACCAAAAGGCCAGCTGAGTAAGTAACTAAATCCCCTTCAAAGTATGCTGTAGGTGCAGTAGCAGCTATTCTATAGCCGTTACCATCAGTAAAATTGTTGGCTCTGATCGTGCCACCAGTTGCTTGTCGTACTGGTGAAAGTCCATATCCTGCCATAATTTCTCCTTAATGCAAGTTTAAAGTTTAATCAATCTGAAAAGCTCGTTATTAACTTACTTCTCAAATTTTGGTTTTTCGATTCGCCCACCTCTTGTTGTCGAAGAAGTAGATTCATCTGATACTGGCATATTTGGATTTTGCTGTTGCATATATTCTGCACTGTAAGCATTACCCATCTTTCTGCTTTGAGCTTCGTAGTACGCTTTTTTCTGAGCTACTAATTCTTTTGAGTTTTTCATAAGAATCAGATCCCCTGATCTAACCGTACCTGCGTGTTTGCCAGCAGACATTACGTCAGCATGATAGTCATCCCCAAGTTCATCAGGTGTAACTGGCTCATAGCCTTCGCGTAGTCTTTCGTGAACATTTGCATCATCAGGGTTATTCAATAATTCATGTCTAACCCAGACATATTCCATATCCACATCTTTTTTTTCTTCAGGAACGTCTAGCTTTGCCATTGGTTCCCAAACTTTTTTTCGAGTTGCCGATGCTCTAGTTTTTCGGCTGGTTTGTGTTGCTTTTGTCATCTTAACCTCCCGCCTGTGTTTGGCGCACTTTTTGTCGCGCATATTCTTGTAAAGAAACTCCCAATCTATTAGCCATCTCAACTTCCGTTTTAGTTAGCTTTATTTGGTTTTTTCCCAGAGTGGAGCGCGTGCCACCCATAACTGTTGGAATTTTTTTCACTGATTTGTTTTTAAACTTCTCAGGAAATTCATCTCTTATTCTCATATCAAGTTCGTTATAATATTCATCAGAACTAGTGTTAGGTGCAATACCTTCTTCTATAAGTTCTTTATGAATTACCATAGCCGCTTGAGTCATGATTCTATCTTTAGTAGTAGATCCTCCAAACCATTCGTTTCTTTTTTGCCAAGTTAGAGCTTTTCTATCTGGCGCTGAACTACTAGTTTGTTGTTGTTGTTCTACTTTCTTAACTTCTTTTCTAGGAGAAGTTTCTGCTCTTGATTTGTATTGTTCAGCTACTAAAGATTCTGCCTTAACTGATGCCAAAGCATCTTGTGCTTTAATTTCTGCATCAATATCACCAGACTCTTTTGCTGTACGCAAAGCAGATAAAGATTGTTTTTCCTGAGCTTTTAATCTATCAATATATTGATTAATCGCGTGTAATTCTGAATCTTGTGTACGAGACTGTAACTCAGCTCGTTCAGAAGTCCATGATTGTTCTTGGTCTTTTAACTCCTTAACCTTGGCTTCTAATTCTTTTTTCTCTTTGACAAGACGTTTAATGCGTTTTTCTGCACGTTTGCCAAATACCTTTTTATCTTTAGATTCATCTTCCTCTTCAGATTTTTCCGCTTCTTCATCTTCTTCATCATCAACTGACTCAGATTCTTCTTCTACGGTTTCTTCGGATTCTACTGGAGCCTCGGTATCTGTAGGCTCTTCAGGCTTTTCTATGCCTTCAGATTCTTCTGATGGAAGTTCTACAACTATCTCTTCTTCTTCTAGTTGCTCTTCCTGTTTTTCTTCGTCTATCATTTAGATCTCCTTCGGTTGCGACCCGCGTTTATCGCTTAAATACTATTGTATACTACATGCAAACTAATTGCAAGTCTATTTATGCGTTATTTTATCAGGATTTGGTACTACTGCAAGAACTTCATCATCGTTTATCATTGCATACTCTTGGCCTTCATATCTAAACTTTAAACCAATATATTTACCCGTGAGAACCCAATCTCCTATTTTACACCATTTTGTTTCTTTATCATGGTAACATTCATCTCCCATAGAAACAACTTGTGATACAACACAAGCGTGTTTAGCAATATCTTTGGTATCATCTGTTAATATAATACCACCTTTGGTTTTTTCTTGTATTTCTCTTGATTTTATTAATAATCTAAACCCTGAAGGTTTAGGTAGTTCTGTCTTATCCATCTATCGTCTCCTGTTTATACAACTTTTTAAACTCATCTTTTACTCTAGCTTGCATATCTTCTAAAGTATGAGCAATGCCTAACATATATTTATATGAGGCAAAATCGTCTGCACCAGCACCAGCTATTTGATCTTTATTAGCTGATATAGCTTCATCTAGTGCTATTATTAGTCTATCTTTAAACACACTTGCGTCCATTTTATCTCCTGTTTAAGTTAAAGGGGGGCCTGAATGCTACTACTTTATAGCGATTGTTTTAGGCTTTTTAGCCTCGGGAACAATCTTTTCAATCTCAATAGAAAGAAGACCGTTTTCAAGAGTGGCATTGTTTACCACCAAGTCGTCTGCAAGTGCAAACGTTCTTTTAAATGCTCTTTGAGAGATTCCTTTATGTACCATCTTCTCATCATCTTTACCTTCTTTCTTAATAGATTTTATTGTTAAAGTATTATCCCCATACTTCACATCAATATCTTCTTTACCAAAACCAGCAACTGCCAACTCAATGACATATTGTAGTTCATCTATTTTTCTAATATTGTATGGTGGGTAATTTGGGATAGCTGTATCTATTTCTAACAGTCTATCCATAATTGTATCGAAACCAACCGTAAACGGTCTGTAGGGTTCCCAATCTAATAATGTCTTCATCATAATATAACCTTTCTTAAGCGTTATTGTTTTGACCCCATTATGGCGGTCAACTAAACTATACCATAGTTAGTCTTTGTTTTCAAGTAATTCGTAAAAATAATTATCATCGTCTCCAGCAGTCCATTTACTTTCTGTTTCTACATTGTATTCAATCGTAGATACTTTGAAATCTGGTTTCTCTAGTTTAGATGGTGATAAAGATTTATCGTAAAATAAAACTCTGTTATTTGGCTGTGCTGCAAAATGTTTGTTATCTAATAATAGAATATTAAATGATTTATGTTCTTCAGGTATTTCTGCATAACCTGTATTTAAGACATTTTTATCGGGGTGATAATTGTCTATTGTAAATAAATATTCTCCTGAATACCATTTCTTAGATGGTGCTAAGTATTTAGCTTTGCATCCAGAGATAGATGCTTTTTCAATTACAGTTAAACCGTAATCAAATGCATCCCATAATTCTAGTTCTTCTAATTCAAGATTGAGATCAGTAGGCTCACTAACAAAAGCACTGATAGGGAGCTTATCATATAAAGCACCGTATGTAGGCAAATACGTTTCAAAGTAGAGCGCTCTACCCTGGATAGATTTACAGCTAACCCAAACACCTTCTACAAATTCTCCGTGACCTTTTTCATGATCATATAAATATTGTTTTTTAACATATACTTTTGTTGGCGGTAAGTTTGCTACCAGTAAAGACATTAAGCCTTCCCAGCATTTTTATTACGTTTAAATGATCTGTTATTTGATTTATCTTTTACTGTTAGATTATTTTTAGAATTGTTCATAGGATTGCCATCTTTATGGTCTACATCTTTTCCTTTAACACCTTTTATTCTATTAGCTTTATTACGTGATGAACGTTTCTTTTTCTGTTCAGGCTTGCTGTGATAATTATCGTATTCTTTACGGTAGTTACGCATTATTTCTTTTTCTTGTTGTTTGCAGCAAATTTACGAGCTGCTTCTACGGAGCCAAAACCCCATTTTTTAAGTGCCAATGCCTTACGGGTTGGACGACCCTTCTCATCTTTCATAGGGCCTTTCATGCCTGCAAATCTTGCGGCAAATGAAACTCTTCTAGGATTCTTACCTTTAGCTACAGGAGCTTTTAAGTTAGCACCTTCTTTGTTTTTAAAATACTTTCTGCCTGCTGCAGTTAAACCACCAGTTTTACTTTTATGTTCTTTTCGCATTTCTTATACTTTCTTTTCCTTTTTTAAAAATACTTGCAACATCTTTTTTACCCATAACTTTAGCACGTTGTTCTGCTACAGTTAGTATTTGTATTTTACGAGCAAAAGGTTTATTAACTTTTTTAACTTTAGCTACAGTTTTTCTGGCATCAGTAGGAGTGGCAAATTTTATACTAACGGTATCTTTTGGATTCTCATCAGTGTATAAACGTCTGCCACTTCCTTTTGGTTTTTTACCTGTTCCTACTTTAGGGTCTGCCATTATGTTCTATACGCTCTTGTTTTCTTTGCAACGGACTTCGGCTGTTTCACATGCTGTTTGCCCTTTTTTGTTCCTTTTCGCTTTGCTCTTGTCGTGGCCGCATACTCCGCAGATGTCAGACTTTCTATTGCTTTCTTGGGAAGGTATCTTTCCCCAGTAACGCTTGATTTCTTGCCAGACTTCGTTTGCCATTTTTGTTTACCCCACGACTTGAGACTTTGTTGACTTTTAGCTAGTGCCATTACCAAATAGCGACTATAATAATAACAACTGCAATTACTGCCATACCAATTTTATGATCTGACCAATAATGCATAATTTTATCTTTTATGTTACTTATCATGATTTGTATCCTCCTCCAGCTTTCTTATATGCTTTAGCCATTGCTTGTGCTTTACGTGCACTCCATTGACCTGCAGCGGTTCCATGAGAAGCCTGAGCTTTAATTCTATTAAAGATCTTTTTTCTCATTGTCGGCTTGGTATAATTACCAGCCTTATTTACTGTACTTTTTGACTTTTTTACTGCCATTTTTAATTACCCCCTGTAAAACTTTAGCTTGACCAGCATGCGACTTAGATGCTTTCTTTAAACCTTTAATTACTTTTTTAACTGCTTTTATTTTTTGTTTCATTTCTTTTTATTCTTTCTAGCATTAACTCCACTGGAAACTACTGTTCCTGCGGCTGTGCCTTTGCCAAAATCTTTGACAGATTGTAGATTCTTTTTAACTTTCTTTTTAGTTGCTTTCTTAGCAGGATTTAAAATAAGTTCTTTAGCATCTTTCATTTTAATTTTGTTAAATACACTTTTTGCAGCTTTTTTACCTGCAGGAGTTTTGAGTGCTATTCTTCCTCCTATTTTTAATAAACTAAAAAATCCCATTATTGCCTTCCTATAGTTGTACTAATAATGCTGTCCACATTAGATGTTAATTTTTCTGCTGAGTCCATTGCCATCTGTGCTTCTTTTAATTTACGATCTTCATCTTTATTTTCATCATCAATCATTATTTTAGATTCTTGTAAATCCATTTTGTCTTGATGCATTTTCATATCGTCCATTAATTTTTTAGCACGCAATGCTAAGTCTTGTCTTTGAATTTCTAATTGTTCTTGTGATGAATCTTTCTTTTCACCATTCATGATTTTAGTCTTCTCTTCATCAAATTGTAAAACTTTATCTGAAGCATCAGCGGCCATCAATGCAATTTGATTTTCCATTTCAGGTGGAAGCTGTTGACCAGCCATAATCATTTGTTGCGCTTGTGGATCTTGAATCATCTGAGCCATTTGTTGTTGATACTTCATAGCTAAGTGATCTTGCATATGAGAGACAAGAAGTTGTTGAACTGCTGGACTTTCAAATGAAGGATTCTGCATAAACGTACCATGTGTAATAATATGAGCATCATGATTTTGTTCTGGTTTTGCTTGAAGAGGTGCCCCCTTAAGCGCCGCCATGTTTTCAGATATTGGGTCTGCACTAAATGGTTGCTGTTGTTGTTTTAAATAACGTTGTGGTTCGCTTATTCCCATTGCAGAAAATAGTTCCATACCAATTTGTTCCATGTTATAAGCTGCAGGATTTTGTTGTGCTATTGACATAATAGCATTTATCTTTGCAATCCTATGTGCTTCTGTAGGCATGTTTGGATCTGATACTGGAATAACATCAATTGATTTTAAATTAAAATCTTTTTTAAATACTTGCTGTGCACCACCTGCGACTTCATATGGATATAAATCGGGAAGATATTCATAATCTAGACGTGTAAGTATTCGCAGGTTTTTTGTTTGTGCGGCATGTAACCGCTTGTGCACAGCGCTGAACAGCTTTGAAGACTGTTCGAGCAGAGCCATAGTCGTTCCGACTGGCCCATAGTTTGTTGCATTTTCTACTACGTTATCAGTAGAGTCTGCAAATTGCGATGCGAGTTTAGAAGCATAATCCATTAAATTAAATAATGTAGATGATGGTTCTTTAAATGGAAGTATCTGTAATGATTTTCCTAAGTCACCCGCTGGAGCGTTTACCTCTCTAAATTCACCTGGTGCAATAGGCTCGTCAGGGGCAAGGACACGTAAACCGTGTGCCTTGAATCCACCTGGCAAGTTCGCAAAGGTTCCTGCATCAATTAATTGACGCATGGAGGAAGTAGCTGTTTTAGTTAATCCACCAATAAGATGAATGTAACCATATCCGTAAAATCCTAATCCAGGAATCATTGTATAATGTGTAAAATACATTTTCTTTTTACGCATCATATCTTCTGCATCATAGTTTCTTCTAATAGCAAGTACTTCACCATCTTCAGTCATATGTACTATGTATGGCAGTTTGATACCATCTGGGTCTTCAAATCCTGGTAAATCTATATTAACATGCATCTCTAAGATACTTGCATAATCATCATTCTCACCAGGTTTGCTTGAACCAACAGTTTCATCTGATAATTCATCAGCTGATGTTTGGTCAATAGTATAATCTATATCTACATCTACATCTCTAAATACTCCTGCTAATTGCATTTTCTTTATTTCGTTTTTAGATATTAAATATTTGTGAGTATAACGTTCTGCTGTTTCTAAATCAGATGCATAATAGTCTACATAAAAATCTTGTGCTTTTATAAATTCTGTAACTGGTCTTTGTAAGGCTGGATTAAAATAAGTTTTATTAAATGATGTACCATATAATGCTACATGAAATAACATCTTATCTAACTCAGGCCCATACTCAGGCATTTGTGTTTGTGTTTGCCAATTTAAAAATTGACGTACACGATTTGATTGATCTAATTTTTCTTGAGTTTGAGTTCCCATTATTACAGTACGCACAGGGCCTTCTGTTGGAAATAATTCTTTATATGTTTTTGCTTGAAACTTTACAACTGCTTGAGCTAATACAGGATGTGTAACTCCTGATGAACCTGGAAATGAGCCAGCTGA
>WLWF01002003.1_pt1 | contig 15412 bp, 6 predicted proteins | sample 6718331 | NCBI WGS metagenome assembly WLWF01 (sample SAMN12718692, study PRJNA515312) | sponge metagenome | isolation source: marine sponge | host: Mycale hentscheli | place: New Zealand: South Island, Marlborough, Capsize Point | collected 2003-05-01
TACTGCTCCCGCAGAAGCACAAAGAACAGTAAGAAGGCCAAATGTTGTAACATCAGATCAACTTGCTAAAGAAGCCGCAGAGCTTTCTGCTCAAGGTAAAGACCCAAGAGCAGGATTTACAAGTGAAATTAACTACTTCAGAGCAACTCCAGAAGAAGCGGGAATTGAGCCTGATCCAGAACAAATCGCCCCTGCCGACCCTAGTGGTGGAAATGTAGACCCCTCTGACCCAATAGATACAGGGTCAGGCCCAATATCAATAGGCGGAAAAGGCGGCTACAACCGTTTATCTCCAGATGAGATGGCATCTATTATGGACAGGGCAGGGCCAGTAGGCCCGAATATGGGTGTTAACCCCAGTCTAGGCGGAGGAGTTAAGCCCAGTCTAGGCGGAGGAGTTGATCCCTCTCTATACTCCGACCCGAACTTAGGTAGCAATGTTCGAGGCGGCAAAAGGTCAGCGCCTCCGACAGAGGTTTTTGATGCAAAGATAGCAATTGATGCTATTGGGTCGCCAGACCCTATTGTTCCTATATACGATACTAGGGGGCCTAAAATAAAAGGCCCAATGAGAAAAATGCGTTTTGCAGGAGGAGTTGTAAACTTACAGGGCGGCGGAATAGCTGAAATACCACAACAAGAAATGGCTCCAGAGTTTAATAACCCATCTCTTTCTGGCGATCCGTTAATTCAGCAAGCTACCGCAGAAGCAATGCCCCCTGTATCTAACCCTGTTCTAAACATGAATCAAGACGGTCAAATGGGCCAAGATGAAGCTATGCAAGTAGCAGGCCAAGTAGCACAGGCCTTGTCGCAAGGAATGACTATTGAGCAACTTCCTCCTGAGCTTGCACAAAAGCTAATGTTAGCTATTGAGCTTTTCGGCCTAGAGGCTGTTCAGTCAATGATAACGCAACCTCAGCAGTCTCAAGCAGGCCCTCCTACTTACTCTTTTCAAGAGGGAGGAGCTACCCCTAGCGCATCTCCTGAAACGCAGTTGATAGAGCAAACTATATCTGCTGTTTTAGGTCAATTACCGCAAGAGCAAGCTGATATTATTATTAATCAGTTTATCAGCGAGTTTGGTCAGGAGGCGTTTGAGATGCTAAGACAACAGGCTCTCCAATCGGTTGTTCCTAACGCTCAAACAGAGGGCGTAATTAAAGGACAAGGAGGAGGCATGGATGATATGGTTGATGGTATGATTGGCTCAGAACAACCAGTAGCAGTAAGTCCCGGAGAGTACATAGTACCTGCGGATGTTGTGTCCGGTTTAGGAGATGGTAGCACTGATGGTGGAGTTGCGGAGTTAGATGGAATGCTTGATAGAGTAAGGCAAACCAGAACCGGAACAACCCAACAACCTGCGCCAATGAATTCTGGAGGAGTTTTGCCTGCATGAAAAACACAGCTAAAAAAGAAAAGCCCGTTGCAAAAGATTTATCTAGAGAGCCTAGAGTTAAAAACAAAAACGCTCCTAGAAAAATAACTCATACTATAACTATAGCGCCAATAACTTACCTTAATGCTCTTTGGCCTGATGTTGAAGAGCAACTGCAAAAAGCAGTAATACGGTCTAATGGACGTTGGACTATGGACGTTTTGTTTAATGTTATTGCAAATGGGCAACAACAGCTCTGGCTTGCTTTTGATGAAGAAAAAAACATTGACGGTGTAGGAACGACTGAAATAATTAATTACCCAAACAAATCTATGCTTGCAATTCAGTTTTTAGGCGGCGGCAGGTTTAACGATTGGGTTTGGGAAATGCTAGAAAGGTTTAATGAGTTTGCCAAAGAGTCAGGTTGTCACGGAATAGAGGCAACTGCAAGGCAAGGATTTTGGAAATGGCTTAGTCAAGACGACTTTAAGCAATCTTATGCAGTGTACGAGAAGAGGATTGACCAATGAGTAAAGGTGGAAAGTCAAGTAATCAGCCGCAAGAAGTTACGTCTACAACGACTAACCTTCCAGAATATGCAAGACCGTTTTATGAAAACCTTTTAGGTCGAGCAACGTATGAAAGCGAAAGGGGCTATGAAGCATATCCCGGACAGCGCATAGCTGATTTTAATCAATACGAAAACATGGGAATGCAGGGTATGGCCGATATGGCTATGGCAGGCAATCCTGAGCAGTTTAATCAAGCATCTTACATTGCGTCACAAGTTGGTTTTGAAGATCCAAACAAGTCCCAAGAAATTTACAATCAATACAACCCTAACAGGCAATACTCTGGCTACTTTGCAGGGGATATAGACTCAGGTTACGATGCAGGAAACCTTGGTCAAAATTATCAAGCAGGCCAAAGGGATATGGGTTATGAGGCAGGAATCTTTGATCCGGGCTATCAGGCAGGAGATATAGGTCAGGGCTATCAAGCAGGAAACTTGCAGAGCGAATTTGACGCTAGTACGTTTGATCCGGGATATGAAGCAGGGTCAAGAGACTCTAGGTTTCAGGCTCAAGATTCTAATTCAGGTTATCAAGCAGGCGGGTTTGATCCCGGTTATGATGCAAGAACTAGAGATTCTCAGTTTGTAAATCAAGACATATTATCTAAGTATGGCCCTAGTACGTTTGATCCGGGATATGTAGCAAGAGAGCTAGGTCAAGATTACTCTGCTAGGGAGCTAGAGAGCCAGTATCAAGGAATGCCTGATGTTGGCCCTGCCTTTGAAGCAGGCACACTTGCTGATCAAGGTGCGATAGAAGATTACATGAATCCTTATCAGCAACTTGTTACAGACATTGAAAAAAGAGAAGTGCAACGAGCCGCTGATGTTCAAGAAGCAGGCATTGGTGCAAAAGCCGCTCAGTCTGGAGGGCTAGGCGGTTATAGAGAAGCCATAATGCTTGCCGAACAAGATAGAAATCTTCAGCAACAGCTAGGAGATATTCAGTCTAGAGGCGATCAAGCAAGCTTTGCTCAAGCACAGCAAGCGTTTGAAGCTGATCGTGCCGCAAGGTTGCAAGCATCTCAGATGGGTTTACAGCAAGGTGTAGCCGCTGACTCCTCAAGTCAAGAAGCAGAAAGATTACGCCAGTCAGCGTTTGGGACAACAGAGCAAGCTAGACAGGCTCAACAACAAATGGCTATTGGTTCTTTTGAAGCAGGAGAGAAAGCAAGACAGGAAGCCGCTAACTTAGGTATGACGGCTCAACAGCAGGAAGATGCTTCTCGTCAAGCTACTGAGCAGTTTAAACAATCAGCGTCGGCTCAGAACCAACAAGGCCGAATACAGCAAGAGCAACTCCAACAAGCGGCATTTAATGCAGGCGAAGCGGCTCGTCAGCAAGCGGCATCTATGGGTATGAACGCCCAACAAGCTGAAGATGCGGCAAGGCAAGCTCAAGAGCAATACAGGCAGGGTGCGTTCGGGCAGACTCAGCAAGGACAGATTCAGCAAGAACAAATGGAGCAACAAGCGTTTAATGCAGGAGAGCAGGCTCGCCAAAGAGCCGCTGAAATGGGTATGAATGCCCAACAACAAGAAGAGGCTTCTAGGCAAGCATCGGAGCAGTTTAGGCAATCTGCGTTTGTTCAGACTCAAGGTTTTCAGCAGTCTCAACAGCAGATGGATGTTCAAGCGTTCCAAGCAGGCGAGCAAGCTAGACAACAAGCCGCCTCATTGGGTCTTAATGCTCAACAACAAGAAGATGCGGCTCGTCAGGCTCAGGAGCGGTTTGGTCAAGCTCAGTTCGGTCAGAACGAACAGCTTAGAATGGCTCAACAGCAAGAAGACAGGGCCGTATTTGAAGCACAGCAGAGAGCAGAGCAAGAAGGCGCAAGACTTGGCCTATCAGCTCAAGAGATTCAAGAGCGCGTTAATCAAGCTCAGAACACTGCTAGAATGCAAGCAAGAGACACTAATAACCAAAACATGCTTAACAGAGCAAACCTTGGAATGCAGGGCCTTGCTGAAAATAGAGCAAACAGAGATCAGATGTTAAGGTCGGCTGAGATGTTAGGTGGATTTGGAGGTCAGCAACAGCGAATGGAAATTGAGCGATTGCGTAATCTTCAGGCGGCAGGGCAAAACATTAGAGGCATGGATCAGCGTAGCTTAGATATGGGCTATCAAGACTTCTTGCGTCAACAGGCGTTTGGCCGCGAGCAACTTGGTCTTCTTAGTAACATGTTACAAGGAGTTCCAATTACTCCCGGATCAACAACCCAGTCTTATGGGGCAGGGCCAAGTAGCTATCAGCAAATGCTTGGCGCAGGAATTGGTGGCGTAGGATTGTACAACGCAATGGGCGGTTAATTTAATTTAAGAGGTTAGTGATAAGCTAATGAATATACTTCAGCAAGAAGACATCATCAAAGGACTCCCAGATCAAGCGTTGCAAGAAGAAGCTAAAAAGCCTAGCGGTCAGGTTCCTCAGTTTTTAGTTGTGTCTGAGATTCAACGCAGAACTGACATGCGTAAAAAATATCAAGACCCTAACCAACAACAGCCTCAAGGCACTGTGGCAGATCAAATAACTCAAGAAGGGATTGCATCTGTTCAGCCTCAACAGCCGCAGGGTCAGCAACAACAAGGTCAGCCCATGCCTATGCGTGGTGGCGGTATGACTCCGTTTATGCGTAAGTATGCAAGTGGCGGTGTTGTTCGTATGCAAAATGGCGGCATGACTCCACATGATATGGCGCAAATGGATGCTCAGATGATGTCTCAGAAGTATCCTTTTCTTTCAGGGCCAAGAGATCAGATATTACAAGGCTTAAGCTCAGTTGATCCTAGTGACTTTAGTTATATATCCTCTATGTTCAACAATGCCCCTGAGATTGATGCTGTATTAAATAGCTTACAACCAACGCCTGATCCAGTAAGCTTTGATCAGTCAATGCTTGATACTATGGACAATAGAATGCCATTGCCTCCAATGGTTGAAAACATTACGCCTCAGAGTACGCTAATGCTTGATGGAGTGATGACTACTACTCCTGACGGTCAAAGGCCTTATACGCCTAACACGCCATCGATAGACAGTCTTGATCAGTTTGCAAATGCCTTTAGGGAAGACGCGGCAAGAGCAGAGAATCTTCTTGCTACGCTAGATGATTCAACCGCAAAAGAAAAAGAAGCGATAAGCAATCCTGTTAATGTTAACTTGCCAAAAATAAGGACACTTGAAGAAATTGGTAGGGATGCTCCGCAGATGCTCCCTTTGGCCGCTAGAGTTGAGCCAGAAATAAACCCTAGGAGATTTGGCCCTTTTCTAGATAGGTTTATAGAAAACTACGAAAAAGGCACTAGCGATTTAGGCAGTGGGCCGATGGGGTCTAGAGATGGTAGTAAAACTTCTGGAGCCAATAGAGGATTATTTCAAAAAGCCGAAGGTAGCGACAAAACATTCTATTTTGGCGGCTCTGATTCTAAGTCAAGTGATGCAACCTCAAGTGAGCCAGTTGGAACAGGAACAGTTTTAAGACAACCAGTAGGGACAAATACGGTTCTAAGACAAGATAACGGTATGTATCTTCCTCATCTTGCTAATCCTGATTTATTTAGCAACTTAGAGCGAGAAGTTACCTCTGTTGCTAAAAACAACAACGCAGTAATCTCCGATGGTGCAGACACTCAAGGAAGCGGTGATAACTTAGTTAAAGGCGCAAATAATTCAGCAGGCATTATGAACAGAATATTAGGCCTTAACTTAGATGGAGCGCAAAAAGAAGCTTATGCTATGGCTATGATACAGCTAGGAGCAGGCATTGCTAAGGGAGACCTAGCAGAAGGACTATCTAATGCAGGCGTTGCCGCTAGTGGGGTTCTAGAGAAGTCTAGGGACAGAGCAGGAAAGCAACTGGATAGAGAGATACAAAGCAAATACTATGATGACAAGTTAGCAGATTCTAGAGAAATGAGAAGATTTAGAATTAATCAAGCTGTAGAAGAAGCTCTTAGCAAATGGAAAGAATCAAACATAGAAGCCACTCAAGAGCAAATAGATGATAAAAGAGAAGAGTTTATGTTTCAGTTTAGCAATAACCTAGGAGATACCATTACAACTGGTGATAACTTAGGTGGTGGTAATCAGAGAAACGTAGTTAATGTTAATTATAATGACTTAAAAACATCTTAAGAGTACATCATGAATGTAACCCTTCCTAACGGTGTTGTTGTAAATAACGTCCCAGACGATATTACTCAAGATGAAATAAGAAGATTAGCTATTTTAAATAACTTAGCTACTCCTCAAGATTTTGGCGAAGATCCTTACGCTGATGAAAGAACTCTTGGCGGCTCTGTATCTGAGTTTGGTAAGGGCATTGCTCGTGGATTTACAGGATCATTCTTAAGCGCAGGAGAGGGTTTAGCAGAGCTTGCTGATGCAGGCGCTAACTTTGTTGGTCTTGATGACTTAATAGATAGCGGTGATGAGAACGAGCTTGTTCGTCTGGCTAGGGAAGGGCGAGAGGCTATTGATTCTAGCGCACTAGGCGGAGATGTTGCTTATAGAGATCAGTGGTTTACCAAGTTTGGCGAAGGTGTTGGATCATTAGCGTCTTTCTTCACTCCCGCAGGCGCGGTTAAACTTGCAGGACTTGCAGGAAAAACGGCTAGCGGCGCTCAATTAGCAGGAGGTTTAACTCTTGCAGGCGGCGCAGGGGCAGGAGAGCAGGCTCAAAGAATACAAGCGGCTAGAGATCAGGGTATTGACGTATCCGAAGCGCAAGAAGATGCTTCTATAGGTTTTGGCACGTTAGTGGGCTTTAGTGAGCTTGCCCCAGTAGCAGGGTTGCTTAGAAAAATTAGCAGAACTGCGCCAAAACAGGTTCAAGACAACATTAAGTCGCGGTTATTATCAGGATTAAAATCTGGCGGATTTGAAGGGCTTCAAGAAGTTACTGCAAACATTGCTCAGAACGCTATTGAGCGAGGTATATATAACGAAAACCTTTCTGTTGACAACTCAATGGCAGGCTTGCTTAAGTCTGACGAATTTACCGTTGGCGCGGCAAGTGGTTTTGTTGCTGATATGGTATTGACTAGCATTGCGCTCCGCAGAAATAGGTACGCCAGTCAAGCAGAAAAGGATCGAGAGGCAATAGTCAGAGAAGACAAAGCAGAAAGAGTTAGTCGTGGAGAGCAAGCTGTATCTGATCTTCAAGCGGCTGAACAGTTAAATGCAGAGCAAAGAGCGCAAGAAGAGCAGGGATTAGGTTTTCAACCAAGCCAAGCAACTGTTGATCCAAGTCAAATAGATGCTCCTACCCCTGAGCAAATAACTAAAAAGCTCAGAAGAGGCGGAAGATACCTTGAAGTTATTGACTCAACTGACCCTGAAAACATAGAAGCATACCAAGCAGAAGAAAAGGTACGCAGAAGAAAAGTTAAAGGAAACATCGTAGAGACTCGTTACGTTGTTGATATTAACGCTGACGGAACCACGCAAGAAAAAATTATCTCTAAAAACGGAGTTCCTAACCCTGCTATCTCAGTGCAGGAGCTTGCTCCTCCCTCAGAAAAATTCCAACCTCAATCAAAACCTAATCCCCCTAAAGATTATGCCAATCATATATACAGGGTGTTAGGAAGATCATTTCCTACAGCAGGGTCTTTTCAAGTAGACATGCTACCTAGCGCAAAAAAATCACTTGAGCTACAAAATGCAAGAAGGCAAAACCAAGGTGAAAGCGACTTAAGACTCCTAAGCGCAGAGATAGAGTCATTAAAGGCATCTGAGCTTGCAAGTGGTGAGCAGTCTTTAGGCGCAAACCAAGTTGTCCACATAACGCCTAACGGAAATAAAACGCCTTTTGGCAGGGATGTGCAATCATTTGAAGAAGCTTCTTTAATAGCAGGAAGACTTAACGAAAAAATTATTGATTCTCAAGTTAATAACTCAGTTACTCAAGTTATTAACAACTCAACAGAAAGCTACTCTCCCGAAGTTAAGAGTACGCTTGTTGCCTACGGCGATACTATTCTTCACCCGAATGAATCAACATTTACTGCCAGTGCAATAGATTCTGCGGCAGAAACCACAATTGCCCAAGGATTCCAAGAAAACGCCTCAGCAAAAGATTTGGTTACACAGGGCGTATCTCAAAGAAAAATGACAGCATCTCAAAAGCTTAATGCAAAACGCATTGCTAAAGGATTGCCTGAAACTAACACGTTTACCCCTGCCGAAGCCAAGTCTGTATTAAAAGATAAGTTTAGCCGATTAATTCGACCTCCAGAAACTCTTGAAAACGCTATATACAAAGCAGTTGCTCGAAAAAACAAAAAGAAAAAAGATGAGTTTGTTTTAGTATCTGGTAACGGAGACACGATAACCGAGAGACCTCCTACAAAAACAGAAGCTTTAGCGCAGTTAGACAAAGTTGGCGGAAGACGTAGAAATATTAAGTTTGCAACTATACAAGAAGCTAGAGCATACGCCAAAGAGATAAATGCCAAAGAAAAGATATTTGTGCATTCAGACTCTGTTCTTGAGCGCGGAAGCACTGATGCAAAGCTAAGTGTTGTTGCTGATGCGTTAAGGAAAAACAATATAACAAATGATGTAGGCTCTCCTGAAATTAGAGCCTTAGCTGAAAACTTCACTGGCGTTAAGGCGACAGGTAACAGAAGAATATCAGACATGAACCAAGGCGAGCTAAAGGCCTTAGTTTCTGGTATCAGGTCATTGCCTCGTTTTGATGTGCCAACCAAGATACCTTTGTTTAAACACAATAGGTACACATCTGATCAGTTTGGTGCGGCATTAGAGTTTGTTAAGCAGAATGACAACAATACCACTAACCTTGAGGGCATTGCTCAGGCCATAGGCCTTGACCCTATGACTGATCCTCAAGCATTGAAGGTAGCAGAATCTCTTGCGGCTGATTTAAAAACACATATAACGCCTCTGAAAACTATACCTAAAGCAAAACCGGAAACACAAGAAGAGGTTTTGTTGCTTGAGTCACCTGCGCCGAATGTAGATATTAACAAGTTAACAGCAATGCTTAAGTCCCGGTTAAGTTCTTTTGGTCTTAAAGACATTTCCCTTAACCTAGATTATGCATTAAGAAATGTTTCTAGGAACAATCAAGGTCAACTTGTTTTTGGTGTTCGTCAAGCGCAGAGAAAAGATGACTCTGGGGAGTTGATGTTTGACTCTAGCGGTAATCCTTTGATGGGAGCAAAAAGAGAAGGTGTTGATGAAAGAACAGATGCCTTTTACTCTCCTGATGTAAACGGAATATTTCTTGCGGTTGATACTGTTTCTGGAATTAAAGACATGACTCCAGAGCAACAAGAAGCAGAGTTTGTTAGATTGTTAGATCATGAAATGATTCATGGCATGAGACAACTTGACTTATGGACTGAGAAAGAATGGCAGTTGTTGTCAAGTCTTGTTAGCAAAAAACAAAGCGGCAAAGGCGGAACTTTCTTAGAAAATGCTCAAAGAGATTACAGCGACAGATCTAAGGTTGTTCAGATGGAAGAAGCTGTTGCCGAAATGACAAGAGAGGCAAGGGCAAGTCAAAGACTTTTAACTGGAAAGCCTAGAGCGTTAACAAACAGAATAAAAGAATTTTTTACTAAAACAAAAAATGCAATCAACGGTTTTGGCTTTAACTCTTTTGACAGCATTGTAAAAGGTATAGAGTCTGGAGAAATAGGGTCAAGAGAAAGAGGGCAAGTAAGAACTCTTTTAGAGACAGAAAGAGCCACTGAAACGCTATCTTTTAATCCTCAATCACAAGCAAGGCCTATTGTAGCGCAGAGGGATGAGAGGGAAGCTGTACCAGTGCAGGATGGACAGCGAAAGGGAGATTTTGAAGGAGTTGATGCCACAATATCTGAAGCTGACACTCAGGCTCAATCAGACTTTGTTGAGTCAGATATATTGGAATCCAGAACAATTCCTGACTCTGATGTTCCTGCTAGTTCGGTATTGCAGTTCGCTCCATACAGTCCTGCTGTAGATTCAGCAAGTACCTACGCTCAAGATTTTGGACTTGAATACTTTCCTCCCGATAGACATGTGTTAGCAAACCCCGAAAGAGGGGCAGAAATTGCAGAAGAGTATGAGATCATGGAGCATAATCCCAATGATCCTTTAGTTGCCTCTGCATATCAGGCGTTAGTGGATGAAACTCTCTCCCAGTACGAGTACCTTCTTAGAACAGGCCTTAAAGTAGAGATGATGGGAGAGCAAGACCCTTATGGTGGCTTACCGTCAAACGCAATAAAAGACATTAAAAGAAACAACCATCTTTATGTGTTCCCTACCTCGCAAGGTTATGGCCCTGAAAACCAAAGCTTTTCTGAACTTCAGGTTTCAGAGTTTCCTCTTTTAGCTAAAACTCAATTTACAGATGTAAATGGCGTTCCGATGCTTGCTAATGACGTGTTCAGAGCAGTGCATGATTTTTACGGGCATGTAAAATCTGGAACTACATTTAGAGCAACTGGAGAAGAGAACGCTTGGCAGAACCACGCGGCAATGTACTCTCCTTTAGCGCGAAGGGCTATGACTACCGAGACTAGAGGGCAAAACTCATGGGTTAACTTTGGGCCGTTTTCGGAAAGCAATAAGAACGCTAATCTAGAAGGAACAAGGTTTGCTGTACAAAAAACTGGACTTATGCCAGTATGGACTTCAGAAGAAAATAGGGTGAGCGCAAATGCTAGACAAAGAAGATTTGAAGATAATATCAGAAATACATCGTCAGGGCTTGAGGGAGCAGTCAAAGATAACGGAAGAATCGACCTCGTACACTACGCCACCTCTGAATTCCAGAGGAGTTCTCCTTCCAGATGGGGTAAAGGCCTCAGCAGGAACACAAGGGCTGAAAGAAACAGGATCGAATCAGGAGGGATCGGAAGAACCTATTTTGGTGTCGAGTCGGGTGTTTCAAACAGGTATAGGAAGGAGTCGGGGCTAGGAAACTTTAAGCACACTGCGGAAGTTGATGCCAGTTTGCTTTATGATTACAACACAGACCCAGAAGGATTCTATAAAGGCACTCAGCTACAACAAAACAGAGATTACAACTCATACGAAAAACTTATAAGAGATTCTGGGTATATCGGCTACTTTGTTAACGACCCTCAACTGGGTACAACTGTTGCTGTGTTTGATCCTCTTGTAGTTGAAACGCAAAAAATATCATCTAAAGAAAAAGCAAAAGACAGTTTATCTGAAGGCTTTGTCCCTAAAAGCACAATACCTGAAATACCTGAAGGGGCAATAGAGGAAGTTGTCAAAGATAATGTTAGGGTAGCTAAAAGTATGCCCAAAAATCAGGTTCCTGAATTTAATGTTCAAGCAGAACCTCGATCCCAGTATGTTGCTCAAAACCCAGAAAAAGGCGCTAAGTTAAGCATTGAAGACAACAACATGTATTCAAGAAAAAACGAGCCTCAGTTTAGCGCAAGAGCGGAGGCCGCACTAAGCGGCCTTACTAAAAACACAGAAAATGCCCCTGCCTCTACAGCATACTTGGATGTTACAAACACAAGCTCTATAGGAGAAAAAATTACAAGGCTTAAGGCAAAAGCTATTAACAAGTGGGCTAGACTTGAGGATATACACAACAAGCAATTTAGAGGAGATCTTGCCGATACAAGCGCAATTGCCGCCGCATTGTTTTCAGACAGATCAAGAGGTATATCTTCAGAGGCTTTAAAGAACGGCTACGTGTCTTACAAGAACGGAATAACAAAAGTAGAAAAATTTGTACATAACGGAAAAGAGTATAGAGGCCTTATTGACGTTATGGCTCCTTTGTTTGCAGGGGGAAACAAGTATCGTGCTGATCTAGAGCGATTGGCTCAGGGATATGCTATTGCAAAAAGATCTGAGAGATTAAAAGCTGAAGGTAAAGCTGTCCCTGCTGATGCAACTAGCTTGGCAGACATACAATCTGAGGTAAACAAGTACACCGATGAGAACGGAAAATCAATTGTTGAAGAATGGTATAAAGCATGGAGTGCATACAATGCCAAAACCGTAGAGTTTCTTATGGATACTGGCGTTCTTGATGCTGAAACCGCAGAAACTTGGATTCAACAGTCTGATTATGTTCCGTTTTATCGTCAAGCTGAAGACCCAGATGCTAAAGACAAAATGCCTAAAATATTCTCAGGTATGACAAGCGCCTCTACATTTAAAGCTTTGAAAGGAGGGGAAACCGCTATAACGGTTCCTCTATTGGACGCTATAACTCGTAACCTAGATTCTGCAATAAGCATGGGAATGAGGAATGTTGCTCAACAAAGAATTGTAAGGGACATGAACTCTCTTGGCTTGGCTAAAGAAGTTAAGGCAGGGCAATCTGGCAACAATGTCATTAGCTTTAGAGTCAACGGAAAGAAAAGAGATTTCTCAATTGATGACCCATTGATGTTTGAGTCTATGCAGGCTCTTGGCGGAAGTAGCGCAGAAAAAATGCTTACAAGTATTGTTGGCGCTCCTTCTAAGTTCTTAAGAGAAGCAATCACACGCGATCCGGGATTTATGATTGTTAACATGATGAGAGATACACTTTCCTCATACGTTACTTCTGGCTCTAGCTTTATTCCTGTTTATGACACTATAAAAAATGCCCGAAGTGGCGCTGAGGCATTATCTGCTTACGGTGTTGTGGGTGGCTATGACTTCAGTGCAGATCCCGAAAATTTGTTTGATGATTTCCAGAGAGAAATGAGCAAAAGAGGCATGGGGGAAAAGTCAGGCAACATGATAACCAAACCCTTTATAGCTCTTTGGGATGGTTTGGGAAAAGCAACAACAATGTCTGATGCGGCAACAAGAAAGGCTGTGTTTGATGATGTTCTTGCAAGAACTGGCAATGAGGCTGAAGCGGCATATCAAGCCCTCGAAGTTATTAACTTCTCAAGAAGAGGGAATAGCCCTTCTGCACGAATAATTACTGCCGCCATACCTTTCTTAAATGCAAGGTTTCAAGGACTAGATGTTTTCTGGAGAGCGGCTAGTGGAAAATACAACGCCAATAAAGAATTTTCTAAAAGAAAACAACAGCAAGTTTTCACAGCAAGGGCGATTGCTTTAGCAAGTTTAACAGGCTTGTATTGGATGTTGGTCAGCGATGATGAGCAGTACAAAGAGGCTGATGAGTTCACTAGAGACAACAATTGGCTTATTCCAACTGATTCTGGTGTGCCAGTAAAAATACCTATTCCCTTTGAAGTTGGATTGTTATTTAAAACAATACCTGAAAAATCACTCGCTGTATTATCTGGAAAAGCAACTGGCCGAGAAGCGATGCAATCAGCAGTAACAGGGGTTACAGGAACTTTAGCGATTAATCCTCTTGGGGCGCAAATAGTTAAGCCTCTTGTGGAGGCAGGGTTTAACTATAACTTCTACACTGGTAACGCTATCGTATCCAAGTATTTAGATGGAAACTTGCAAGATGCCTTTATTGACAGATCTACGTCAAATCAATTAGCTAAAACCGTTGGCGAAATGTTTGATGTTAGCCCTCTCAAAGTTGAGCATGTTATGAGAGGCTACACAGGAACTATGGGAACTTATGTTTTGGGAATGGTTGACGAGATTCTTAGGCATCCTGCTCTTACTGGCGATAATGAACTTCAAATGCCATCAAGGCCTGTAACGGAGTTTCCAATCATAAAAAGATTTTTTGCTAACTCTAAAAACGCAGGAGCTAAAGAAGATTTTTATGAGTTAAACGCAGAGATAAGAAAGATTGTTGGTACTCTTAATGCCTTAAAGAAAGAGGGGAGAACCGATGTTTACAGAAAGTATCTGCAAGGAAGAGAGCATTTATTAGGAATGAAAGATAATGTCAATTATGTTGCCGATCGATTATCAAAAATAAGAAAGAGAAGAGATCAGGTAATGCGATCTAATTTAAGTCCAGATGAAAAGAGAAAGATAATTGATAGACTGCAAGAGGTTGAGCGAGATACTCTCAAGGTAACCTCAGTATTAAAGAAGAAGGCAAATCTTCCTGTGATTGATACTCTTTACAGATAACAAGTTAAGAATAAGTAAACAAAGTTGGTCGCAGTATGTACCTTTTAGAAGAAGTGTCAAAAATTTGACAGTGGTGGATAAGAAAATTGTCCGCATGATGTGGTTCTGGCGAACGGAACTTCATAATCTTTTTTTTGGTTGCTTCTCTAAGGGGAGAAGAGGAACGGTTCGATGCCACCACTCACCAAACTTTTTACTCGCCTGTATTTACTCTACCTAACTCATTTAAACTTGTAAACCATAAGACGAGACCAGAGGCTTTCAATAGGTAACATCTCATCATGGTTCATAAACAACCTGTCGCCATACCCAAAATCAACAGACTGACTTTTATCTCCAAATGTTTTTCTATCCATCCAACCGTTTATTCTCATAACGCTAGGGTCTGGTGTCCTACCGACTAATACAGCAATGTTGGATTTAAACTTATCCATAGTATCGAATATCAACTTTCCGTATTCAGCATTGTTGAACTTGACATCAATTGTTATGTCATCAAACCAAAGATCAACGCCCCCATCAGTGAGAACATTAACAGTAGGTAAGTCTAGGTTAAATAATCTAGCAACTGCAAACTCTGCCTTAAATCCGTAGATATTAGCCTCAACCCTTGACTGATTATTATTGTGTAATCTTGGCTTAAATCCCTGCATCTCACACAACTTAACCGTGTCTGCACCCATCATCTCGCAATTATGAATATCTTTTTTGCTTAATCTAATTAGCATTTACTCCTCCAAGCCTTAAGATTCCATTGACAGCTAAGGTCTTTATCAAAAACTAATAAAAACCTATGCTTTTGACTCCTATCTCTCCACTCACCTTCAAGGTCTTTTATCTTACCTCTACTGTGTTTAATCATTTGAGTCCCAGAAAACAAATCATCTTGTTGTGACTCTATGTAAAAGTCTTTCTTCTTTTCAGAAAGCCCATAGTATTTAAAGTTAGATGCTGAGTAGATAACTCCTTTATGATGATCGTTGTCAGCGTAACTCAAGATTGCTCGCACATACTCCTCTGCTCTTAACATCTTAATAGCTCTTGCCATAAACCATGTCGCCAAGTTGTGTTCTGACTTTTGATGATCTGGGTCTAGAACAAAACGACTAAGCTCCCATAAACCGTCTTGGTCATCTCTGCTGATGCCAAAGCAAGATTGGCTTAACTCTGGTACAGGAAAACCTGTAAATATGCATCCTCCAACAATTTTATTGTTATGCACTAACCCAACATTAAAACCACTTTTAAACCCTGCTGATACCTTGGATAAGTAATGATGCTTTCTCATCAGTTCTTCTAAAAGATTCTTTGTAACAATTAATGATGAGTATTCACTCTTCATCCTTGGTTATCCCCATCCTGTCAAGAAGAAATATTCTTAAACAATCTAGTGCAATTACTATCATCAAAAAATCAAGAAACAAAATAAAGTTAC
>WLWF01002004.1_pt1 | contig 15402 bp, 17 predicted proteins | sample 6718331 | NCBI WGS metagenome assembly WLWF01 (sample SAMN12718692, study PRJNA515312) | sponge metagenome | isolation source: marine sponge | host: Mycale hentscheli | place: New Zealand: South Island, Marlborough, Capsize Point | collected 2003-05-01
CCGAAAGAGGCTGAAATTGCAATGCCCAAGCTGTAAAAATACCAGTCCGGTGCCTTATGAAGCTGTTCAAAACCTCTGTCTACAATGCCCTCGGCACCCGGAATAAATGCAAGCACAAGCGGGATTGACAACACAATTACAAAAAATTCGTCTTTCCAGCTTGACCCGCTGTTCTCTGCCATGACCCGCTCCCAATCGGCAACGCTTGTCTTTTCAGACAGTAGTATTTTTGCCTTCGCTTCGGCTTCTGTAAGTTTTAACTTGGCTTCAGCAGCTTGCTTTGTAGTCTTGGCATCAATCCATGACCCTGCCAGACTTGCTAGTGGTGTTAAAAACTGTAACATTATTTGTTATTCCCCATATTTGTAAAACCAAAATATGCTGCGGTTACACCCGACACGGCAACTACATACACAGCAGCTATATCTGCCAGTAGTTTAGACGCTTGTTCTAAGCCTAGCCAAGAGGAAACAACGATAGCGAAAGGATATAAAACCATTCCACTTAGAGCAAACCAAGTCATTCGTAACTGTGCATCACGCTTGGCATCAGCGTCCTCCATCATCCTGCGTCTGTCTTCAAGCATTATCTGACGCTCATCTGGATCAATCTTGCCGTTATCATTTAGATCGTACTTTGCTTTGGGCATCTGCATACTCCTGTACTATTCTTTGATCATAACCTAAAATAATTAATTTGCCAAACTTATCATATGCTGCAAACTTTTTCCCACGTTCTATTATTGTTGGCTGTTCACTTCGAGGCACGTCACCTTCATTGAGTTGTGCGTCACTAGTATTTGTGCTTTTTCTGCTTGCTCTAGGCATTGCTCTTTATCCGAAAATGTGCCGATCTGATAGTATTGTAAGCGATCTGTACTAATAAAATGTAAAAAAACCAAAACATAAATCATGGAAAATAATCCCTTACATCTAACCACCCCATATAATGAAGATACCCAGTGGCTCCTATAAATGTCATAATAAGAAGTACAAATATTCCTACTAAAGTAACCATTAACTCTTGCCGCTCTATAGCATCGCGCCTTGCTTGAGCTTCAGCCTCACGCTTTTCTAATAAAACTTCCTTGCGTATTTTTAATAGCTCTAACCATTTTGATCTTCCGTAAGTTTGCGTAATCCATTCTTGTAACTCAGCTTCAGCCTCTGCTGCTGCTCTAACCTTCGCCCAGCGATCCAACGCCGTAGCATTGGCGCTTTTGCTTGATATACCCTTTTTTTGTAGTTGTTTCTTAGCTTGGTCAGTTGCGTCAAAAAATTGTCCAATCTGCTTACTCAGACCAGCTACGGTTTTACCAGCAGCTAACCCTGTTTTTAGGCCAGCGAGAATTGTTAATGGGTCCATATTTACATTCCATCACTGCGTGTAAACTCAACGGTTTTCTCCAAAATCGCCACCCTAGATTGTAACTTAATAATCTCCATCATATGAGACGCCATGCCACCCATATCATCGTTAATCATATCTATATCTTCCCAAATTTCATTGTCGCCATCTTCCATGTCTTCATAAAACTCTGACAGTATATCAATGATTTCTTGCAGATGATCAGTATTACGCTGCACATCCCTAATTAGATTTGTCTTATCCGTAGCATTGTTCTCAACAGTTAGAATGTTTACCGTCTCTTCAAGGTTAGATATCGTACTAGCTTGCTGTGCCGTCCACCAAATAAAGCCACCGATCTGAGCTATTACAACCCCGACTACAGCAATGCTTACCTTTGGTAGTTTATCAGACATCTATCTGTATCCTCTACGAGCCACAGCATCACGTTGCACATCAATACGCTCACGGTTTACTTCGTTTCGATCATCTGCAATCTGCTCTTGAAGTTCTAATCTAGCTGAATCCGTGGTAGCTTGTTGCTCCATCTTCATCTGATCCAACTGAAGTTTAGCTTGTTCAAGAGAAGATTTTTGCTCCGTCTCCATTTGTTTGATAGCCAACTCCTGCATACGGATACCAACCAGAGGATCTTGTTCCTCCCCGCCAGAACCCTTATACGTGAGCATAGGCATAATCTCTTGCAGAAGTTGTGTTTCTACCTGCGCTACACGAGCTTCAATCATGTCTGGTTGCATCGGTGGTTGCATCGGTGGCTGTGCCCCAACCTGCATCAACGCCATCTGTTGCTGTTGCTGCTGTTGGATCTCACTCTGTACCATGGTTCTTGCCTTCATATTAACGTGCTGCAACACATGACTAAACAAAGCCGCCAATACCGCAGGTGTCTGCTGTAGTATACTTAACTCCAACAACGATATGTGCGCTGCAATGTGTGAATCGTGATCTTGCTGTGGATATGCCTGTGGTGTTTTACCGCCAATCATAGCCGCATTCTCCGTTGCTGGATCTTGTGGCTGTGGCTGTGGAGCAGGGGGTAATATCTCGTCTATATTCTGCACCTCCAATGCTTGATACATCCTTCTATAGGCTGCATGTAAGTTGTGCATCTGGGGGTTAGATTGCGCCAACTGTAATTGCGTTTGAGCTAAAGTCACCCGCTGCGCCATTGAAAAGATGTTCGGATCACTGACTGGGAGGACGTCAATCCGACCATCGAAGTCTTCAGCCTTGACCTGTGACGGTGCACCCGCAACCGCGTACGGATACATCGGAGGAAGGTTCTCGGCGAAGATACGCGCCAGTAAACGGAACTCCGTTTTCTGTGCGTAGTGCAAACGTTTGTGAATCGCAGACATAACTTTCATGCCGCGCTCAATTACAGCAACAGTCGTACCCACTGGCATTTCGTTGCTCATGTCCCCAATCTGTTGGTCAGCTAAAGCTACAAAACGACGTCCGTCCTGTACCAATCCGCCCAGCATAGCCGCCAATGTGCCCGATGGTTCTTTGTATGGTAGCGGTATGATAGCGTCTCTGATGCTCCCTCCTGGGGCGTCAATGTCTCTCCACTCACCTGGTTGCAACGGCTCATCGTCGTTCCGTACCCTCACTCCACGGGCCTTAAAACCAGCGGGAAGGTTGGCTAGTGTACCCGCATCAATCAACTGACGTAGCAAACTAGTAGCCGCTCGACCCAATCCACCAATCATGTGAATCAAACCAAAGCCATAGAAACCCAAACCGGGCATGAACTTGTAATGCACAAAGTATTGAGTCTTTTTCTTAATCGGATCGTCCATCCCGTAGTTCCTACGGATAGCCAGAATCTGATTGGAGTTCTCATCAATCGTAACAATGTAAGGGAGCTTAATACCTGTAGCCTCACCCGTTGTTGGGTCTTTGTCTTCAAAACCTTCTATGTCCAGATCAGCGTGAACCTCCAGAATCGTCAACACATCGTCGCTATAGTTCTTGGATAAACCTTCTAGCTCGTTGACCTTCTGCTTAACAGCATCTTCGTCACCCTCTTCCGAAGTCATAAGATCTACATCACGGTACATTCCCGCATACTGCATCTTCTTAACTTCGTTCTCATCCATCCGAAGTACATGCGTAACCCTAGTCGCCGTCGCCAAGTCCGTCGCCGAATACGGCACAACCAAATCCTGCGCTGGAATAAACTTAGATACAGCCCTCTGCTTCGTAGGATCAAAGTACACTTTCTTAAACGTAGATCCCGATAACGGTAAATAAAACAACATCTGATCCATGTCCGGATCATATTCTTCCATGACTTCCGTAATCTGATAGTTCATGAAGTCCTTGATGCGAGTAGCCTGATCCTCACGAGAAGCATCTTTTAATCCCACAATGTTGGTTCTAACTGGCCCACCCGATGGCAGAAGTTCCTTATATGCCTGTGCTTGGAACTGAGTCACGCTCTCACTAACCATAGGGTGGGTAATGCCGCTTGCCCCTTCAAACGGCGTTGTTCTGTCCTCTGTCTTAATGCCTAATAGGTCAAGACCGTTGACGTATGTATCTTCCCACTCGGATCTTGAATCGAGATCATCTTTATACGATCCCCTCAATTCCGAGGACAGCGATCCAAGGACCGCGTCATCCAGAAAATCAGCTAGGTTTGCATCAAACGGTATTAACTCCTCCTGTGGCATGTCATCTGCCATCATCAGAGCCTGAACTATGGCTCCACCCATTCCGTCTTCTATGACTTCTGCACCACCTGGAAAGGTTTCTGGTACATCGATAGGGATTTCTACATCTGGTAGTCCCTCTGTGTCATCCAGATCTAAACCTGGAGTAACCATGTTAGGTGGTAATGCCATCAATAATACACCCTTTTACGGGGCCTCCATTCTGTTTCGTCCTCGTTTTCTCCGTTGAGATAAATGAATCCACCCCTACGAAAACGCATCAATGCTAATGTCATGCTATCACAAAAGTCGTCATGATCGCCATTAGGAAATGAAACCACTTCTTCGACCACTTCATCAGCAAACTTCTCATGCATCGGTGCCCATATCATACCAGCTTCGAACAATGGCGCAACCATGTGCATTCTACTTACCTTATCATTTCCCTTGCCCGGTGAGAACCCCAAAGCTGGAATACCGCGTAATCTTAACTCGTCAATCAGCGGTGTACCCGTTGCTTTCGCCTCAACCAATACCATATCTGGCTCCCAATACTCGTGTTCCTCATAGGCTATCTCCTTCAATTCAGGGAAATTCCACCGCCCCCGCCGCGCATCCAGCAATATCGCGTTGTCTGGCCCACCTTCCTCTGGTTTAAAGATCCCCCACGTCGTAATCGCACTGTAATCCGCAGTCTCCTTCTTGGAAAACGCCGTATCGTACGCCTGTATGATGTAATCCAAGCTAGGAATCTTCTCTTTGTCCCAATCCTGCCACCATTCTCGCTTAACTATGGCCGATTCGGACGTAGTTGGCGTCTGTTGCCACTGTGCATTCCATTTTCCTACAGGGAGTGACGCCTTAATGGACAACAATGCGTCTTTTTCCCAAAATTCAGGCCACAATGGGTTGTCTGAGGGCAGAATTGCAGGAAATTCCACCACTTCCCACTGATCCGCCATGGTATCACCACCCTGTGCCGCCATCAAACGGCCTGTCAAGTCTTTTTTACCCCATCTTGTCATGACCAGGATGATAGATCCACCCGGTTGGAGACGCTGTCGAGGTCCAGAAGTGTACCACTCGTACGCATTGTCGAACGCACTCTCACTTAGAGCGTCTTGTTCCGAATGCGGGTCGTCAATAATGAATAAATCCGCACCACGACCCGTAACCGCAGCCCCAACACCAGCAGCAAAGTACTCACCACCCCTGTCTGTCTGCCATTTACCCGCACCTTTGTTGTCTTCCTTCAGGTTTGTGTCCGGAAAAATGTCTTTGTACGCTGGATCGTCTATTAAATCCCGCACCTTACGCCCAAATCGTACCGCCAACTCCGTATTGTGCGTCGCCTGAATGATCTTGAGCTTCGGATTACGGCCCAAGAACCATGCTGGCATCAAATATGACGCAAATTCCGACTTCGAATGACGAGGTGGCATATTAATTATAAGCCTCTTGAGATCTCCCCGTGCCACACGTTCAAGTTTTTCCGCAATAACCCTGTGATGCCGTCCCTCAATGAAGTTCTCATACACATGATGAGCAAAGGGCATGAATTTCTCAATCGCCTCTTCACGTATATCTAACTTTTTCTTGGCCTCAGTAAGTGCCAAGATCTCTTTCAGTGCTTCCTCTGGAAGAGCTTGGAGATTCATGGTCCGTTAACTTGTTCTACTTGTTACAGGAGACAAGGACCCAAGACCACCTTGCGGCATCTGTGCCTGTTGCATCGCCAATGGATTCGCGTTTGCCAGAACCGATGGGTTTAATTGACCCAACGTCATGTTAGCAACTTGAGTATACGGAGATACCCCACTTGCCACTGGCATACTGCCTCCGGTTACTGTATCAGGGAAGGGTGTTTTAAAAGGGTCCATAACACACTGTTGGGTAGTCGGGTCCATCATGTATCCCTCTGGACATGGATCGTCTGGTTCTTTTTCCGGTACAACCTCCATTGCAGTCGAGCCGTCATTCGTAGATTCATATTGCGGCCCCATGAATGCCTCATCTCGTCTTTTTTGAACTTCCTTCATGTACGCATCAACTTGCTCCTGGGTCATCGACATGCCAGGACCAAACATTCGATCCCTTGGTTTGTACTCGTTACCCATCAAAGATCCAAGTGCCCCGCCACTAGCTACAACTCCAGCAATTCCAGTCGGAGCTTCTCCTGATCCAAACGGTGTTGCGCCCACAGCGTTGGACAACCGACCAATGCCATACTTAAATGTTCCAGCTTTTGCAGCAGCTTCAGCCTCTAACCTTGAAACATATCCGTCGTCGTTCGTGTCAGCCTCCAAACCGCCAGCAGATCCAAAAACCGCACCCGAGATCCCCGGACCACCGCCATCCTGCATATCTATATCAGGCGGTATCCAAACATTCTGTTTGTTGTAGTATCCATATCCCAAAGCATTAGCTTTCTTGTTGCCACGCTTTGGCTTTACAGGCTGGTTGGGTGCAGCCTTGTTGGATATAGTAGGAGCAAACTTTTTCTTAACGGTGGATTCCGCCGCTGACAAAGATCCCTCACCTTTATAGATGGGATCTCCAAATTCCGTGTAAGAAATAGGCTTTGGCTTCGGTCTTATCTTTGGTCTGAGAGATTTATCAATATTAGTGCTCGGACTGCTCTTTTTACTAGGAGAAGACTTGGCACTCAGAAGTGTCATGTCATCAAGGTCATCTAAAGTCACACCCTTCTTCTTCATGTAATTCTGTGCTTGTCTAGAATCAGAAGTGCTCTTGCCCTGCTGACGTGCAATAGTCTGCGCCGTCCGCGCAGCATAATCCTTGGTTTGTGTAGATGGATTAAACGCCATCTTTAAATCAGCAAAGAATCCCATGTCTCGGTCCTCGTCCCTTGTTTACAATTACTCTAGCCTATAATACCTCTTTTGCCAAGGTAACTAAGCCGCCCTTGCGAAATGCTTCTACTTTTCCAGACTTGAATATCTCACGCAACTCATCCGTAAGTTCTATGCCCAAGACCTCTTGCTCTATAACATTGTCGCCATCTTGAGTTAGCGTTTCAATCTTACGCTTCTCTAATCTTGGTAACTCAACACCATTCTGTTTTTCAATCTGAGCCATGATTTTGTTAAAAGTTTTTGGAACAATAGTATCGTAGTATTCCTTCTGCCCCTTTTCTTTACCGTAAGTCATGTCCTTCGCCATCTGCCCAGTACCAAGAGTAAAGAACTCCGCATCTGTGTCCACGGCTTGCTGTAAAGCTTCCTTAATACCCATCCTCGTTATACGGTCAGTCTGGAAAATAGAACCAACGCCCACGTCATCGATGTTCGTTTCATTTGCGTAATCCAAAACTTTCTGCATCAAATCTGGAGTAGCAAAGTTATCACCACGTTTAAACTTTCCAAACAACTCGATTTTAGTGTCGGCAAGCATATCCCTGAACTCGTTCTCAAAACTTGATAGGACTTGACCTCCAGGTCTAACAAGTTCGCCTGTGTCTGAATCATAAAGATCATAAGAAGCATTAAGCTCGCCTAGCTTATTATCCGCCTTATCTAACATTCTTTTCATACCCGGAGCAGCGTCATCTCGGGCAGCACCATTAGATATTAGTCTTTCAACGTCTCGAAAAAGTTTCATTCTTTTAACCGAATCTTCAGCAATTTTATCTGTTTCAAAACGACCGACTTCGGCAGCATTCAAAACTTTATCTTCAAAAGCTAATATCATGTTTCTACTTCTTCTCGAATCCCTGTGAACACGCTCAACCTGACTCTGTATCTCACCTAAATGAAACGACTTTTGTCTGGTCGTGCCAGCCATCTCATCCGCAGTAAGAGCCACCGGAAACTCGCCCGTCCTTATGTGAACAACGGTTGGACCACCAATCTTTTCCTGATGTCGCATAAAATGATCAGGGTCCATGACCCCCGCATTATAAATTTCTGGAAATCTCAAACCAATCAGCGTTTCCTTATAATTCGTAACACCCTTTGTGAAATTTGTTGCATAAGCAACATCTTTACCACCTAACGTACGAACCACGAACGGATCTTCCAGTTGACGATTTGCTATCAATTCTTTCAAATCTATTTTGTCCCCACTAAACATTTGAGCGGAGTACCCCTCCCGTAAATCCGCTTCAATCTTATCAGTGGGTATGTTTCTAGCCTGTAGCTCCGTTAACTGTACGCCATACTTATTCATTAACGTGTTAACAAGCTGCTCTAAACTAGCAAACTTAGTCTGCTTCTGTGACAAATCTGTTATAGCTTTGTCCATTCTACTGGTTAAGTAACTGTTTTCACTCGTTAATCCTATGTCCCCAGCTTCCAATTCAGCGTCTGTACTGAAATCAGGAGAGTCATCCGTGGGATCTGGAGCAAATCTCTCGTACCCCGGAGCAGTTAACCAAGCGTTGACCTGACCCTGCTGATTGGTAAAATTAAGGGGTTGACCATCTAAAACCTGGTTTATCTGGTCCACCGTATCATCAAAGGCACCGCCGCCAACATCCATGTCAGTATTGGCATCAATGTTTAAGGTCTGCGTTACCAAGTTCCTAACATCATTTGCTTGCTGTTCCGTAATAGGTTCCTCCAAAGCAATGTCCCGTAAACGATCATATAAATCATCAGGCATATCTTCAGCGTTCAAACCAAACGGAGTTACCGACGCCTCCAACTGACTCAAAGCAGACGAAAGAGTCAGATATCCAGGGGTCGTGACCCCCTGATCGCCCACAAACGCAGCTAAATCCCTGGGAAAACTATCCCCCAGTTGATTGCGGGATAACCGCTCTCTCGCATCAACAAGACTAATGTTGTTGTCATCAAGATATTGCTGGACCGAGTTTCTTACCTCTACGACATAAGCATCTGGATTGTAGTTTAATTCGTCCTCTGCAAAACCTACAGCGTCGGCCTCATTTTCTCTACGAATTATTTCGTCTTCGTCTAAACCTGGAATTAAATCGTCCTCGTCAACTTCAATAGCCTCACGCATTTCAAGCAGACCTGCATCATCTTCAGGCGGCTCATCAAAGCCAGCAAATAAATCGTCCTCGTCTAACGTATCCGGTGGACCATATAAATCACCGTCAACATCAAGATCCTCAACTCGATTAGGATTCGCAGTCCCAATAACAGCATCCCCAGCCGTGACAATCGGAACTAACTCACCACGATTGTACGCCTGATCTATCTCCGATGCCGGATCTCCAATGAAAGTATCAAGATCTATCTCCTCATACTCCACATCGTCAACTTCATACCTATCCCTAGGATTATAACCAGTCTCACCAACGATAACCTGTGGATCAATCTCAGAGAAATCATCAACCTGATCAAGGGCATCAAAATCAATTCCCCTGTCAGGACGACCTATGTCAGTGTACAAGTCATTCATCGCCTCCGTAGGATCATAACCAGTATCCTCAACAATCGAATTAACCTGATCCTCATTTAAACCAGGATTCTCCTCAATGACTTTTTGTTTTAACTGCTTCTTGGCTAACGAAGTTAAACCCTTGGTCAATACACCCCCAGCACCAAGAGCCTCGCCAAAAATAGCTATGTCCCCAGCCCTCTGACGCTGCGCCTCCTCCGTAGATAAATCCAACTGATCATACGGCGTGTTCAACCTATCAAAAGTCTCACCAAGCCCCGTCGTAAAAGAATCATAAGCACCTTCGGGATCATCATAAATACTCTTCGCACCCTCGTAGATCCCAGTGCCAAGGTCCTTGGCTAAACCAACCGGATCTTCCCGGAACGCGGTCCCAAGCATCTCGCCCGTCGATTCATAGTCATCATCAAGTCCTATTATGTTGTCCGCCGCTACACGACCAAAGATACCAAGATCCGTAAGTGGACCCCGAAGATTAGGTGGAATGAACCGCATAAAGTTGTTTTCTGCCATACGAAACCCTGCTTTCCAGATTATTGTATAACAAACTCAAATGAATTTACACCCAAAATTTTTCCTAGGGGATAGGGACCCGTTGTTTGTTACACACAAGTGCAATGAAATTATACCCGAATGAATTTGAAATACCATGTTTTATAGACAGTCGACACGCACCTACCCGTTCTACGGGGGGGTGCACATGTCGACCCGAACCTTGCACCGTTGCGCCAGGGAACAGTAACCCCTAACGTCACGTTGTGCCGTTGTCAGTCTTCGAACTGACAGTCGAATCAAGAAACTCGTTCCTTGATAATCCAGAAGATGGACCGCCATCCATGCTACTTGTCAAAAATATTTTAGGTCACAAGATGATTCCGCTAGATGGATAGCTCTGCACCAAGGGAAGACGCCATGGTACAAACCGCCGTTCACGACTTTGCTTGAGGCAAAGCTCGACCACTATGGTTTGTCCCTAGAAAGGGCATGTATTTAAGTTTCTTCTACATGCCCTATCTTGCATCTTCTAACTGGGGCAAACCTCTCACGGAGGATGCGCTCATCCGCGCATGCCCCAGATGACCTCACAGCTGTTGCTCCGACTCGTGAAGAACTCGCTCCGACAACAGGTCTGTGAAAATTGCTTGCCGTTTGCCCGTCTGCATCTGAGTGCTATTCACGATTAGGTAGCCGAGCCGTGGGTCGTCTGCTAATCGCGGCACACAGGTCGCAGACTACCGTTGTACACACACACATAAGCCGTGGTTATACCGCCGGTAGGCCATGCGAGAAAATGCATCGTCAAGGTGCCAGTTTTATTTTGCCCGATGGGCCAATCAAAAAAAACTGAGCTGGACGGCTCCAGGTATTCGCCGCCTTGACCATTCCCTCACCCAACATTTTTACTTGTTTAGCGGTTTGGGTTCGGTGCGATTTCCCCTCATAGCAAAAGACCGTGGCACCACGACTATGTGTTCTGGTGTTTTTTTCAACTTTATAGGAGGCTATAATGGCTAAAATTGGTTACACTGATCTATCATCAACTGAGATCTCATGCAGGTTCACCATTAGGGAACTGAAGGAAATGGACAACCTCATGGTCGAACATGGAGAGGACTGGCAGAAATACAGTACTCTGCTGGAGTTGCACAAACAGATTCGCGAGATGCTTCGTAGTGTCGGACGTGATCTGAGTTCTGAAGGTCAATACACCACTGGTCAGTTTGACGAAGTAATTGAGTACAAAGTCAAACCGAAGGTTGTCGAGAAAGTCGAAGACCTGCTCAACGATGAGATCCCATACTAATTTCTATCGGCGGGGGCATGGTGTTCCCGCCACTAACTGACAAGGAGGTAAACATGTCAGATCTAAACACAACTAATCTAATCGAAGACGCCGCATCCAACAAGGGGGAGTTCGAAAAACACCTCGGAGAGTACGTCTTAAAACTTATCGCACCGTCCATCCAGAAGCTAGTGGATGATGCGGTCGAAGCCAAGATGGAGACTCACTCACCTGAGTTTGACATCAATGATCATTCTTATGACATCGACATGATGGTCGACGAAAGAATATCAAATCTGGATATGCATGACTTTGATTATCAAATCAAGGACATCGTATCTGACTATGTGGAAGAGTTAGACCTCGATGATAAGTTTTCTCAGTGGATAAATAACAAAGACTTCTCCGCTACGATTACGATTAACGACTAGATCAACTGCCGGGGCTAAGTGGCCCCGGCCTCAAACAAAAGGAACGTCAGATGTATTCTGAAATAAATTATCAACCGAATGGGATGGTTCATACCCCCAAGAGCATTATGGAAGTCGACAATTGGATCATGAATCTAAATGGTGGCGAGAAGATCGCAGGTATGACTGCGGCTTACATGATGTACAACTTCTTTTGTACCGCACTGGAAGAGAAAGACAAAGCTCTTCGAGAGTGGATATCGAAGGAAAAAGAAAAAGCAAAAGCCATATCGAGAGATAGAGTGAATCTCCCATTGTATAAATGCGGCGAGGGTATGGCAGTGCACGACAAGCTCATCAACTTAGAGTTTTATCTAGACGGAAAGGGAGTAGATATCAAATGAGTAAACTAAGAACACTAACCGCTGACTGGGGGTACGATTGTCCCTCCAGTCTCGTCGAAGATTACATGAACGATGGCTTGATGCCCTCAATATGTATGAACAAAGGTTGCGACTACTCAACCGAAATGGAGCCAGATCAAGATCAAGGTTGGTGTGAATGCTGTAGCACCAACTCGTTATCTTCAGCGTCAGTGCTGATGGGGATTATCTAATACCTCCTGCCCGTTCCCTCTCGAGGGGGCGGGTTTAAACAATACACCATACCTCCTACGTCGGCATGGCCCCGTGGCCCCCCGTCGCTGACGCTCCTCCCCCCAAACCGGTCACTCGTTCCTCGCTACAATTTATAGAGTGCCGCTAAACGCGGTCACTTGCGCGACGTACCCGCGCCAAGAAAATAGTAATGGAGTGCTAACGCACACATGTTTGTTTGTCTCGGACCTTTGGTCCGAGACGCGACGGCGCGCCGTCGGGCCGCAAGGCCGCAAAGCCGCAAGTTCGAGCGGCAATTTACTTGTGTTTAACTTGTGTAAATGGTACAAATAAACATTAACAAAAAGGGAAAACAAAATGAAAAACGGTATCATATACAAGGGGCCAAGCCTATTGGATGGTAAACCAATTGTAGCGATTGCAACCTATAGTGATCGAAACACAAAAACAGGCAAGGTCCTGCAAACTTATATTATTAGGTCGGATATATCACCGCTCGAAGCATCGAAAACTGGTGAAGATTTTTCTATTTGTGGCGATTGCAAATTTAGAGGAACACCCACAACGGATCCCGACCGCAAACAAGCAGTCAAAAGGGATTGCTACGTTAACCTAGGACAAGGTCCGACAATCGTTTATAAATCTTTTGTTCGCGGCATATATCCAAAAGCAGATTTTCAATGGTCCAGAATTTTACTTGGCCTTGATCGTTTCGTAAGGATCGGAACCTATGGGGATCCAGCCGCCGTCCCTAATCACGTTTGGGAACAGCTACTAACAAACGCGACAACATGGACCGCCTACACTCATCAATCAAATTGGCGTCCCGACATAGCAATGCAAAGTGCAGACAATCACGAGCAAGCAATTGCACAATGGAAACAAGGCAACCGAACATTTAGAGTGCTTGCAGATCTAGGTGACCTAGACAAAAAGAACGAAGCCCTATGTCCTGCATCGAAGGAAGCAGGGCGACGGGTCCAATGTACCGCTTGCAAACTTTGCAAGGGATCAAGTAAAGGAAAATCAATTGCAATAGTAAAACATTAGAACACATTCCAGGCGGTTTTTAGCCTCCACCGCCTGGACAACAGCCGCTCGAGCAACTCAACTCTAAGCTCGAGCGGTTTTTATTACGCCAGTTGAGCCGCAAGGTATAAAAGCCGCACCTCGAGCCGCAAGTCGAGCCGCAAGAAAATCCCACAGAGCCGCAAGATCCGCAAATTCATGGCCCTCGGCCCCCGATATACCGCTCTGGCTCAGAGATGGCCCCTGATCACCCTCAAATAAAAATAGATGGTTGTCCACGGCCCTCTTTACTAAGTAAAAATTTGAGCCTCCTCGAGCGTGATAGGCCATATTCCAAGCAACTTGATGAGGGCTGATGTTGACTGCGTTACTTTTGGCTACTTTCAATTCAAACCAAAAGGCTTTGCCATCCCAGACCATGTGAACATCAGGAACACCACCCCCATGTTTGTTCTCAATCCGTGTAGCAAAACATTTTTCTGGTAGATTATTGCGTATCTGCTTCCAAAAGTTCGACTCTGGTCCCTTGCTCATCTGTTACATCCTCCGCTGTTCCATCGATTACAAACGCTTGAGGATATTGTTTCTGCAAAAGAGCCAGTCGAGCAGTGATTTCATCTCGAGACAGTTGATCGATGGTGTTGATTGTTTCTCTTCGATCAATGGTCAAACCACCCAATGCAGATCTAATCTTCTCAGCGTTAATCGCCGCAGAAAATTGTCCTGCATCTTCAGCACCAAGAGATAATTTATGCAGTCTTTCGAGTTGCCCAATAGTAGACACTCCATATCTTCTCTCGCGTTCTTCTCTAATCTCTTGGATATATTCTAGAACATGAGGATAGTCCCGACCATTCAGTAAAACAGAAGCCTGTTTCTTTGCTAGGTCAGTGGCATACCCTGCCTTCCTTGCACATTCTGCGTTGGAATAGATGCCTTCCACAATGTGTCTAGCAAAAGTCATCTGGCGGTTTGTTAATTGACGGTTGTGTTCTTCTTCGATCTTCTTTTTTATGCTCGGCATACGATCCCCATTTGTATGTTTATCCCAACCTAATCCAAGAAATAATTTTTATCAATCAATTCTATATAGGGGTTTTCTCCACAGAAACGTACTCAGCGTACTCACTTTGTACTCAGGGCAGGGCAGTTTGAACTATATATACTTGACTTGAGTACGTTTGAGTACGCTGAGTACACTTGATTTGAATGCAAAAAAAAAAAAAACAAAAAATCTCTGGCTGTGTGGCCTATATGTATTTTTTGTCCTCAAACCAATAAAAGGGTTGTGTTGTGTGTCAAACACAAGTAGTTTGTTTGTAGAAAACAAATCAAAGGGAAAAACAAATGTTAAAAGTTGATTGTATGGAAGAGGGGACCATGGTCATAGATTGGAACCCCGAGAGGTACAAGACCAAGGCTAATGCGGCGAAGGGTTTGTACAAGGCATTACGTAAGTGGTGTGAGGATGTTGGGTTTGATCCTGACATCGAGGTTCGTATCGACAACCCCGAGCAAAACGAGGCTCGAGGTTACGGTAAGAACTGGCGTGTTTGTTTTGAGGCAGGGCCGTTCGAGTGGGCGGTTCATGCATCATTGCAGATGCCGTTTTGTAAGTGGGGCTATTGTGAGCCGTACTACAGTTTTGATTTATGCTTTACTGAGTAGGGGAAAGTTATGAGATTATACTATGATCAAAAAGGTGGTTGGGCAGGGACCCAATCGGATGCGAAGAAAGCATTTGGTAAGGACTGGTGGGAGATCGATGTTCCCACCTCGAAGGCCGAGATGCTTGAGTTCTTAAACTTGCACAATTGTTTGCGAGACCCGAACCTCGAGCATAAGTCGGATGAAGAGCAATACTGGGACAAGCTTGAGACTGACGTAAAGTCTCACCCTCAGTCGGGCAGTGCTAATCAAGAGTACCGAGATCCGAGTTCCTATGACGTTCGGGATGTGGTCTTGAATTGTGACCGCAAGCATTTGGGTGCGGCACTGGGCGCGATTATCAGTAGGTTACATGATGAATTGGGGGACGTGTGATGCACGAGTATCATTTTTGTTTTGATAGCGACTACGGTGCTATGTTCGGTACGATTGAGGCCAAGAACGAGAGAGAGTTCTACAAGGTTCTCAAGGAAGATCACAAG
>WLWF01002005.1_pt1 | contig 15402 bp, 20 predicted proteins | sample 6718331 | NCBI WGS metagenome assembly WLWF01 (sample SAMN12718692, study PRJNA515312) | sponge metagenome | isolation source: marine sponge | host: Mycale hentscheli | place: New Zealand: South Island, Marlborough, Capsize Point | collected 2003-05-01
AGTTATTGTAAAGGTGTCACTGGTGTCACCTGTTATGGTAATGGTTTTGAAATTTAGATCAATATTATCAACTGTTAATGCTGCTGCTGTAACTCGACCGTTAAACGTAGCAGCACCACCTTCACTCATGTCAAATGTCAGGGCATTAATTATACTTCCACCGTCACTACCCTGTATGACAATATCACCATCAGATATAGGATTTTTAATATTAAAATTACCTGATGTGTGAGCAAATGAAGCATATTGTGTACCACTATGTTGCAGCCATACACTGCCATAAGCATTTCCAGAATCCAATCGAATTGGGCCATCTGCATCCAGAGTAATCTCACCATCAGCACCAGCAGCATCTGTAGTTGCAAGTGTGGTGTGACCAGCAGCGCCAGTGGTTATGGAAAAAGTATCTCCAGTATCACCTGTTATGGTGAGGACTTTACCATCTAGACTTATGTCCTCAACTGTTACAGCATCAGCAAAGGTAGCTCCAGCGGTAAAGATTGCTTTACCAGCTTCGCTCATGTCAAGTCTCAGGGCATTGATATAAGAACCATCGTCAATACCAGCCAATATTATATCACCGTTGCTGACGTTGCTCCTTATGTTAAAGTTAGTGCCACCAGTAAAAAATTCACCGTAGTTTACGCCACCGATGTCAAGAAAGACTTGACCATATTGACCACCAGAATCTAGTTCAATGTAACCATCTGCGTCCAGAGTTATCCTTCCATTGTTACCTGCGGTGTCTATTGTTGAAAGAGTAGTAGCACCAGAACCACCAGTGGTTATCTTAAAGGTATCATCTGTATCACCTGTGATGGTGAGAACTTTACCGTTTAAGTTAATGTCATCTACAGTTGCATCACCAGTAACATGAAGCGTTGAGGTGGGAGAAGTATTTCCAATACCTACATTACCATCTTGTAGCACTGTCATAGCTTCTACATGAGTGCCAGTTTGATTGTGCATGAATAGTGAGTAGGAATTATCATTTCCTGACCTTGCACCCATGTATTTTATATCAAAACCAAAGTTTCCATCGCCACCACTTGAACCGCCACTCGCTCTTAACAGGGTAATGTCTGTGGTAGCAAGAACACCTGTTGTCTCAATTAATGGACCAGTAGTAGAAGGTAATTTAATTACACCATTAACCGTAACATTATTATTAAACGTAGCAGCACCAGCTTCACTCATGTCAAATGATAGGGCATTAATATTAGAACCACCGTCATTTCCTTGTATAATAAAATCACCGTCAGATACCATTGATCTAAGAAGAAATTGGGTTGTTGAAGGATTTGTTCCAGCTAAACCGTATGTAGTACCACCAAGCTGAAAGTAAGTACCGTTTACGGAAGGATTCAACACAACATAACCATCAGGGGCTAGAGTGATGTGTCCTGCAGCCGCAGCAGCATCTGTAGTTGCTAGGGTGGTAGCACCAGCAGCACCAGAGGTGATTGTAAAGGTATCTCCAGTATCACCTGTTATGGTGAGTACTTTTCCAGCTAAGTTAATGTCTCCTGTTATTACATCACTGTTGAAGGTTGCTTTACCAGCTTCACTCATGTCAAGTGTTAGGGCAGTAAACAAAGTACCATCATCTTTACCTTTAAAAATGGTATCGCCGTTATTTGTGTCATTTTCAATCCAAAAATCATTTCCTGAATTTATAAATGAAGCATACTTTGTTCCATTGTTATATAAATATATATGTCCATACCCAGAATTAGAATCTAAGATAATTATACCATCTGCATCTAGTTTAAGGTTTCCAGCGTTACCAGCAGTGTCTACTGTTTCAAGTGTAGTTTCACCATTGGCACCAGCGGTTATCTTGAAGGTATCGTCTGTGTCTCCTGTGACGGTAAAAACTTTACCATTTAAATTAATATCATCTACGTCTACATTAGTAAACGTAGCTGTTCCTGCAACATCAAGAGTTCCCCCTAGTGAAGTATTACCACTTACTCGTACTGTACCAAGAAATCCTGCTGCACCACTAACAGTAGCAGTACTTAAAAGATTAACTGCACCAGTTAAAGTTACACCTCCACCTACAGAAAGCGCACCTCCAATTTCAGCAGTGTTTGCAACTATAAGAGTACTTACAGAAGTATCTCCTGTTGCAACAACACTGGTTAGATGTCTGCCGCTTCCATAATAAGAACTTGCACATACATCACCAGTAACTTTTAAAGAGCCTCCCACAGAAACACTAGAGGATACTGCAAAAGTACCTCCTACTTTAACAGAATCAGTGGCTACAAATAAAGCAGTGTTAGTACCATCTCCTCCCTCAACTTGCGTCAGAGAAGAAGACACTGCACCATTACCACTTACAGCAAGTTTAAGCAGACCTTTATAAGTATCAGCTATTCTTTTACCTTTTAAATCAAAATCACTCATGCGCTATTCCATACTGGTGAAACTACTTGATCACTCATGTTATTAGGAGTACCATCCCAAAGTAAGTTAGCTGTATTCCACACTAGGTTACGACCTCCTGAATCAGGTCTAGGATTACTTATTTTAACATCATCCCTTACATCAGGAATTTTATTTTGGGGATGATTTTTTAAATCAAAAGCACCTTCATAATCTTCTGGACAAACTAATAAACCAAAACTATTTAGTTTCATTACCCTATGAGGATATCTAAAACCACAAGTATCACATATAGCTAATGCTTTACTATCTGTTGCCATTATACTGTCCTAATTTTTGGTCTAAAGAAAATACTTGCACGTTCTTTATCTTCTTCCATTGCTCTTTGTAAGAGTTCTTCATAGTTGCCTTTAAGCATTGCAATCTTTGCTGGATCAATGTTAGGTCTTTTCATTGACATGTAATAAGCTAGACCACATGTAAGACAAGGCAAGAATCTTTTAGGCATGTCAGCATTCTGTCCTGCTGATTTATTAACATCTTCTAATTCACTTATGCGTTCTATCTTTAATATATCTGTACTGTTATCAGGTAAAGGCCAGATGCTTAATGTTGGATTATCTCTATCTCTTTTAACAGTATATTGAGTGGCTCTACCTGTTTGTTTTTTATTAGGTATTAATAAATATTCTTCAAAAGAAATTCTTTTTAATTGAATATCAGTATTATCTCTATTAACAACTACTTCTAAAGCATCAATAGTAGAATTACTTAAAGCATATGATGTAACGCTGGCAGCTACTGTAACTGCTGTTACCTCAGTAGACCATAGAAGAACACCTCTGTTCTGCCAATCAGTCAGCATCAGATTAATAGAGCGACGAGCAGAAGCAGGTTCATGACCAAGGGTATTTTCTCCCCCAATCATTTCTGTTGCTTCTTGTATAACCTCATCTATATCAAGGTTAAAATTAAATGTACCACTAGTTGCCATTATCTACCTACTTTTTTCATAGCTTTTTTATGTGCAGCAGTAAAAGTATCTCCTTGTGACATACGAGTTCTCATGTATGTCATATGTTTTTTAGTATGATGTTTAGAATGCCTAGCTAAAGTATCTTCTTCTCTTTTAGTTAATTTTTTCACAATCATTAAAATCTCCTAAGAATCATAACAAGAAGCTACAAGTACTTGACCACCACGTTTAGCAAAAGTTTTTACCATAGTAGGTTTACCACCTACGCCTTGAGCTTTAGATCGTTTACGTTTAACTGCTGAACTTTTTTGAGATGAACTCATACTCTTAGCTTTAGCCAGTGGTACACATTTAGGATATTTTCTTTTACTTCCCTTTGTAGATTTACGTCCACATGGTTGATACTTACCATCTTTCTTAGGCGCTCCTATATCAACCCACTTCTCATCTACCCACTTTCTAAGTCCACCACCTTTTTTAGCTTTAGCTTTCTTTTTTCCTCCTGGTTTTACTTTACCAGAGCATACGGCAGATGCATACATGTTAGCATATGCTGATGGATATACATCAAACTTACGCTTTGCAGCAGCTTTACCTTTAGGACAAAGCTTTGCCATCTTAACATTTCCATCTTTTACGTGCTTGTCTAAGTCTTGAATTAGGATTCTTAGCTGCTTTTGGAAACTTCTTCATTTGTCCTGCTGATCTGGCACAGTAGCTCTTACGTCTAGCTGCTCTCTTTCCAGTAGGTTTAGATTCAGTTACAGCAGTCTTTAGTTTACTTCCAGGATTCTCTCTACGATATTTAGCCACACCTTTAGCAGTCATACCTGCTCCAGACCTAGTAGGACGTTTATGTCCTTTACCAATGGTATGACCCTTCATACCTTTACCAGTACTTTTTCTTATAACAGACATTAAATCTGCCCACCTTTTTTGTAACCATACATTACACCTTGATTAACCATGTCTTTAGGAATCTTCATTTCAATATTAAAGTCTCCACCACCAGCACGTTTTTTCTTAGGTAATTGATTACCAGGACCATATTCATTTTCTTTAGCGTTATCCCTTTTATTTTTTACTTTACGTTTTTTACGTACAGTTTCTTTAAAAAAATCACTAAAGGGTTTATCGTTAGCCATATAACTTCTCCTTAATTATACAAAGAAGAAACAAGATCATTACCTGACATGACCTGTCCACCTTCTTTACGTTTTACAACTTTACCACCTTTATTATATTTTTTAATTTGACCCCCTCGTTTTAAAGCTCCTCCTGTATAACCAGGATCAATTTCTGTACGTTGATTTTGTCTAGCTGCGTCCATTGTACGAGAAGCTCGGCTTTGTCCTTTAGTTAAGGGTGTGCTTGCTTTTGCAATATAAGGTTCAAGGCGATCTTTTGCTAAAGGTTGTCTACCTGTAAATACTCTCATGGAATCCTTTGCTAATTTTGCAGCTTCTGTTTTAGTTTTACCTTTATTAGCTGCTTGTGCAACATTCTTTTGTTGTCCTGACGTTAGGTTTTTAATTTTATTTCCTAATGATCTAGCAAAAGCAGGGCCATGTTTAGTTGCAACTCTCATTAAAATAGGTAAAGCAGCAGGACCAATAAGAGCAGCGGCAGCAGCACCGATACCTATCTGACCTTTAAGTTTTTCTTTTGACGTCATAGAGGTATCTTTTTTTGTTTTAGCTTCTTGTCTAGCTCTACGTCTTGCACGGTCTATGTCTTGAGGTGTTTTAGATTTAGATTTAGGAATTTCAGGCGCGCTAAGATCAGCATTTGAAGATGCTTTTAGAGAAGCAGGTGTTTTACGTTTAGGAGTAGGTGCAGATGCTTTAGCTTTAGAAGCAGGTGCAGGTGCAGGTACTCTAGCTTTAGGTGCAGGTCTTGGTTTAGGTCTAGGCGCAACTTTAGCAGCAGTTCGTCTTGTTTTGCCTTGTTGTTTATTTAAGTAATCACGCAAAGATAGTCCTGACTCTTTAAGTTCTTCTTTAGTCACAGCAGCAAGTTTTTTATTGCCTTTGCCATAAAAAGTTTTACTTTTGGCTTTTTTAGCTTGAGCTATCGTTGACGGTCTTTTTCTAGTTTCCATGACTAGTCCTCCTCTTTCATGAGGTCCTTGTCAGAAGAAGCAACCACGTTTGGTCCTTTTCTTGCTGCACCAAAACCCTGTCCTGTGGGACGCCCTACGATCTCATTCAAATCTGGATCAAGATTAGGGAGCTTACGTGCTGCTGCCCCTGATACAAAGTCTTTCATGATTTTCTCCTTTTATAAACGGTTTTCTTTTTTTTCTTTTTATTCTTAGGTTTTGAAATTTGATTAGAAATCTTACCTCTACTGATAGTCATTATGTTGAACCCATGATAACAGTATCAGGACTACCAGCAGGACTTGAGGCTTGTGCCATGTCATCTTGTCTGGTACGACGAGCCTGGTTTCTAAGTTGATTAATAGCGTTTTGATATTGAGCTTCCCATACTGGAAGATCGCTCCAACTTTTCATATACATGGTAGCCTCGATCATACACCCATAGAACAACGCATTATAACAATCTTCGCTGAAGTAGTTAGAAGTTGTTACGCTTGTTCCTGTGGCAGAGGCTAGTCCTAATGGTCTACGAACATATTGTACTTCTATATCAACTGCTGATGCAGGAGTAGGTACAATGTAAATTGCTGTGTTTGTTTTACGTGAGTAATAACGAGGATCACCCACAGAAGAACTGGCATGAGGCCAGTAGTCTATGGCATACTCATAAGTTCTTTGTAATAAACTTGTTCTGTTTGAAGATGCACTGGATATTACATTTACATTTCTAACAATCTTTGTATCAACAGGAAGAGATACAATAGGATTGCCAATACAACAAGAGACAGTCGTAAAAAAATCTAGACCAAAATCGTCTAGATCATTTGTCAATCTATTCTCTGTCTTTTCCACAAAGAAAGATATTTGATTCTCAAACTCAGTGGAATCATTCTCTGTTGTATTTACTAAATCATTTTTTAAAAATGAAAAATTAGGCATAGTCTTAGCCTACAATCAATGTCAATGCAGCGCCATCAGCAGGAACTGATACACTTACACTTCCCACCATGGGAACTCCCATGTCTCCAATATAAATATCTGCGCTTTCATTAGCAGCTACAAAGAACTTCAAAACTCCTGACGTAGCTCCCTTGATATCAAAAGAACCTGCAACTGTACTATGAGCATGTACTGCAATGATTCGAGTTTTTTCTGCTGTGGATATAACTCCAGCACCTGCCTGAAAAAGCGAATTATAATTGTTTGCCATATTTCTCTCCTAAAGTAAAGTCAGGGAGAACCGTAATCCTCCCTGACCTTTATACTTACGATCCTTGCGAACCGAACCATCCACGCCAATCAGAGACACCGAAGCTATAACGCTCACGCGCCTTGAAGCGAAGATTACCTGTGTCGAAATCAGGTTCCATCTTCGTTTGAAGAGGGGTGCGAACAAACATCTTCGTTCCATTAGGAACATCAGTCTTGATCCACCATGAAGTCGTATCGGTAAAGCGTCGATTAACATAGAAACCATCAGGCAACATACCCATATGACGAGTTGCATTAATAGCATTCGTATTTGGGTTTGCAGCAGCAGCACTAACTTGCGTCGAACCTGGACTTGCCAAGACACGATCTGCAATAGCCCACGAATCTACAGGAACATGAAGAGATACCGAACTGGCACCAATCAAAATCCCACGATCATCAGTGATCTTCTGTACATTCGTCAGGGCAGTTTCGAGAGTCGCTTCTGAAAGATCAGAGGCAGCAATCAAGTTAGACTGAACACCTGCGCTAATGGTTGGATGTGAAGCTGAGAAGAAAGCAGCACCATCACCAATGGTATCAGTGAAACCATTGTTGAACAGATTAGCAGCTTTGACCTGCTTCGTATTAGCCATTGCTCTGGCAAGACCTCTGGCACGTAGCTTTGCAAACGTGTCATAGAGATTGTCTTCCATAGCCTCTTCAGTAACTGCAAAGGCAAGAGCAACAGTTTCGTTGGTATAACGTGCAGTATAACTTTCCTGCGCGTCATCATAGGTTACAGCAGCACCCTCACCCTTGGTGGGAGCAGTGCCAAAACCAGTAAATAGAACTTCTTCCTCAAACGCTCGGTCAGAGTTTTCAACATCATAAAGAGCTTCATGCTCATTATTAACATCGCCATACTCAATACCGAAAACAGCGTTTAGACCAGGAAGGAGTTCTTTAGCAATACTTGAACGATTAATAGCCATGATACACCTTCCTTATTAAGCTGTAGATGCGGTAGCAGTAACGTACCGATCTCTGTGAGTGTTCAGCCAAACTTCAACAATAGGAAAGGCATCACTGTCTTTCTCATCAGGGAGTTCTGCTTTTCTAATAACTCGCGCAGCTTGTTCAGTTTCTGCGCCAGACGCCGCCAAGAGATAATAACTGGACTGACCAGTCGTCGTATCTCCAGAACTTGCCGTCGAGCTAACAGTTACGTTATAGTTTTTCACTACATTCAATTCTCCAATCGAAAGCGATAGAGAAGCTTGGATGTAATAAACCTGATCAGGATCAGTGATAACATGGAATTTCAAATCCGTTACGCTCGTTCCACCTGTCCAATGCCGACGAAACTTTTGTTCGCCATCTTCAACATACTGACAGCCAGCAAACACGCCAGAAGGCTTGAGAGTGGCAGCAATAAAGGGTTGAATCGTAGCAAGGTTGGCACCTGGCATAACAACCAGATCACCAGTAAAAAGATTATTGCTACAGAGTCCACCAGAAGTAATTGGCAGTACATCTACACCTTCAGAGTTATAGTTACTACCTTTTTTGCGGACAGGAATGAACCCACGAAATGCTTTAGTTGTACTCATTTCTAGTTCCTCCTAGTTAATGAGAGACTACTCTTGAAAATTAGGAGTACGTCCTCTCATAGTGGTTGATTTACTACTATTGGAGACAGGCAGATTTCTAAGTCTAGCATCTGAATTATTGTAAAGCTGTGCATTAACAGCATCCATCATATCGTTTGCTTTCTTTTCATAAAAAGCTTGTCTCGCTTCTACTTGGTTGGTAGGCTTCTTAGCCAAGGCTACGTCTCCACGACAGACTGCACCCAAGTATCTGCCTTCATCCCTCACGTAGGATGTTGATGCCATTTCAGGAACTTCTCCAGGTTCAACAAACGTCCATCCTTCTTGCTCTCGCTTTCCAACATTCATAATGTCTTCTTTGCCTTTAAGTGAGATTCTGATCCATCGAAGGGATAGTCCTTCGTTTTGAAATCTTTGCTCTACCGATTGTGGTACAGACAAAGCATCAGGCTCTTCAAAGACAAAATTTTCTTGTCTGGTGTTTGTTTCTCTTAGAGTATCAGTACGTGATTTTTCGCGTGTCATTTCATGTCCTCCGCGCTAGTTAATTTCAGTGTATTCGCCATCTGCATTAGAAACTTTAAGCTTCTGTGCAGCATAGGTTTCAAGAGGTATGTTCCATTTATTGGCAAGCCTAACATCTTCTTTTGTTAGTTTTACTTTGCTTTTGGAGGAATTGGGAGCAGAGCGCGAACTGCTTCCCACCACTTGAGCAGGAGTTGACGTAGGTTCCTGCACACGATTTTGATTTTCTTCCACATCCACTTTACTGGTTGTAAACTTATGTGGAAAAGCTTCTGCAAGCCGCCGATCAATTTCATTATAAAACTCTTCATCATTTGTATCAAACCCTTCTTCTTTAAGTTCTTGATCTAAAGCCAATGCTGAAACAGTTAAAATTTTATCTTTGCCAAACCATTCATTTTTTGATACCCAATCTTCTGCCCTTGGATCAGGAGTAGACTGAGGTGCAGCTTGTTGTGCTGGTACTGGTTCTTGTTCAATCTCTTCGGCAACATCTTCCATTTGTGCTTTAGTAAGATTTAAATGTTTTAAATCTACCTGTGCTTCATTAAGCATCTCTTGAGCTTGAAGAAGCTTTTCTTTTTCTCCACTCTCGAATGCTTCCATATAGGCACTACGAGCCAGAGTAACTTTATCAGTCAATTGTTTTTCAGAAGCATTAATATTTAGTTTACTTACTTCATTAAAAGATTTTTCTTTTGTGTTCAGATTTTGTACTAACGACTCATTCTGTGCCATCAATTGAGCAATCTGTTCATCACGTTCTTTTCTTTGACGAACCAATTGTCTAATTCTTTTTTCTGCTCCTTTAGTTTGAATACCCTCTAGTTCTTTAGGGTCTTCCTCTTTTTCTTGAGGAACAGCTTCTTGAGGAACTTCTTCTTCCTCGATTTCATAATTTACTTCTTGGTTTTCAGGGACTTCAACTTCTTCCCAGTTATCATCGTTATTCATTTTTTACTCCGTTGTTTACGAAACAATCGTTTTACGTTATATACTATTATACCATATTTTGTATGGAATTACAAGTCATCCAGAAAAACTAGTTAAATTAAATGTAGGATCAAGATATGTAGGGTTCTCTACCTTCATCATGACTTGATCATCAAACATAAGAATAAGCCTAACACTTTTATAAAATAACTTTGTACCTATGTGTTTACCATAACAGATATAATCACCTACTTCACACCAAGGACCAGATGGAAATTTATCTTGATCTTTATATGCCATGTCTCCCAGAGCAATTACACGCCCTACTGTGGTGAGATAAGCCATGTCATCCTTTGTTGAATCAGGTAGAATAATACCTCCTTTGGTTTTTGTTTTAATAGATATAGGTCTGACCAAGACATGAAAGCCTGGAAGTACTGGCAATACATCTGGATCAGGTTGCTCTTCTTCATCAGTAGTCCATTGATTATTTTTTACTGCATTACCTAAATGTGCCTGTTGCATTTTACTCCTCTTCAATATAAAGTTGTTTATGTATAATGTCTCTTAGATTTTGTTTAGCCCATTCTAATCCTGCTATGTATCCTACTACTTGTTTATAAGCAGGATAATCAGAAGGATTTCCTTGAGCTAAACTAATCTTCTGGTTCTCAATCTCGTCTGTATATACTTGAGCTATAGTTTCAAACAAATCCATTAAGAATATTTGATCTTACTTGGCCCAGGCATTTTCCAGTACTTGTCATCATATTCAGCCAAGCGAGAGCGCGTTGCTCTGCCACCTTGAATATCTTCTTTTGTCCAATCGCCAAATGACGAAGCACGATCTACTACATGCGTAGGCTTTCCATCTGTGATTCCTTTTACATCGTTTGGATAATGTATCTTTCCATAGTTAGGCATTAGTTGTCTCCTTTATTAGTTTTAAAATCATATCAACTGCTTGCATTTCATTCTTATCTTGTCTATTGGCTTGATCTTTTAACAACTCAGTCATGCTTCTTTTTTCCAGACCTTCTTGGTTCATCTGTGCTGTTAAAAGTTTGGTCATCATTTCAATAGCTTTGATAGATTCTTTACTGGCTCTGTCAGCTTCAGCCTTCTCATCTTTCATTGCTGTGGTGACGCCAGCTTTAGTAGCTTCAAGCATTTGTTTATTTTCTTCAAGGTCTAGTTTCTTATTCTCTAGAGCAGCTTCAGCATTATTAACAGCAAGGTCCATCTGCATCTTCTGCTTCTCTAGTTCAACCTTGGCTTGTTCAAGAGCAACCATCTGTTGTTCTGGAGACTGTACCATACCCATTGCTTGATTAGCATTCTGTACTTGTTTGGCAGCTTCCATTAAGGCCAGTTCAATAACTTCTGGTTTCTGTGCAGACTCTGGAGCAACAGTTTCTAGTTCTTGTTTAGCCATGCCATTGACTTGTTCTTGATATTTTAATACAGAATGTTCTTGTATGTTAGCTTGAAGAACAGGCTGTACTCTTTGCATGATAGGATTGGCTCCATTCATGGGGTCTTGCAGATAAGCCATCTTTACTTGAATGTGAGCATCATGGTTCTGTCCTGGGAATGCAGCAATAGGGATACCTTTAACAGATGCCATGATATCTGAAACAGGATCAAGTGCTTTAGGTTCTGGTTTGGGAGGAAGTATCTCATCTAGGTTAGGCATATTTGCAGCACTAAGAATAGTTCTATTCAAGGCTTCTGTGTTGAACATACCTGGAGGAGACTGTTGTGCCATCTGCAATGCCATGTTAGCCAACATCATTCTGTGAGCATTAGAAGGAATGTTAGGATCACTTACAGGAATAACATCAACCTTACCATCAAAGTCTTTTTGATATATGTTTCTCTCTGCCAGAGGAACCTCATAAGGATATTCTTGTGGTAGATAATCTTTATCAATACTTGCTAAGATTTTAAATTCATCTCTTTGAGACTTATGTAATCTTTTATGAATAGCCGTGAAGAACTTACTGGATGCTTCTAACAATGCCATTGTAGTTCCTACAGGTCCATAGGAGGCAGCATCTGAAACAATCTGTTCAGTGCTGTCTGCAAACTTCTGACCAGCAGCAGTTACAAACTGAAGCATTTGGTAGAGCGTCGAGGAAGGCTCTTTGTAAGGGAGAGATATAATTGCCTTGTTCAAATCAATACCAGTTGCTTCAACCTCCTTGAACTCTCCTGGGGCTATAGGCTCATTGTTGCCTACCATACGCACACCTTTAGCCTTAAAGCCACCTGGAAGATTCGCAAATTGACCTGCATCTATCAATGCTCGCATTGCAGCAGTAGCACTCATAGTCAGATTACCAAGGAAATGCATGAGTCCCAAACCATAGAAACCAAATCCTGGGACAAAACGATAGTGTACAAAGTGTACCTTCTTTTGTTTTGTAGGATCATCCTTGGCATAGTTTCTACGAATACTTAAAACTTCTTTTGATTGTTCTTCAATTGTAACAATGTAAGGAAGAGACTCACCTTCTTCTGAATTAGGTTCATCAATGTCTAGGTAACAATGTTGCTCTAGTAAAACATATTGAGGATCAGAAGAACTAGAGGGAGACAGTCCTATAATTGTATCCATCTTTTCTGAGAAAGATGTAGGATTAACCATCCCTGCTTCAGGAAGATCAATGTCTGCATACATCTCTGCTTTAATCTCTCTGTGTAGATCAACAGGACTTTTATAAATGACATGTGTATATCGATCAGCATTCCTAAGATTAGATGCGTTATAGGAAACATAAAACTGATCAATAGGAATAAACTCTGAAACAGGACGTTTAAAAGAAGCATCATAATAAATCTTCTTAAACGAAGAACCTATCAGAGGTAGATGAAAAAGCATTCTTTCAAATTCATCAAAGTATTCTGGCATCTGTTCTGTAAGCTGATAGTTCATAAAGTTCTGAACTCTCATTGCTTGGTTTTCTTTTTCTAAGGTGTGCTTACCCAGTACTTGTGCCTTGACAGGACCATTAGGGGGAAACAACTCTTGTGATGCTTTAGACTGAAACTTAACTGCTGATTCAATTAAGAGAGGATGTACTGCTGTACATGCTCCTTCAAAAGGTTCAGATGCTTCTTCGATCTTGAGTCCCAGAAGATCAAAGCCCCTTTCAAACATAGACTCCCATTCACTACGAGAGTCTTTATCAGACTCATAATTATCATAGAGGGTTCTACCTATGTCGCTTAACTCATCTTCATCTATATCATCTCTTAGATTACGAAACCATTCTTCCACAGATTCCTCTGCACCCATCTCAATGGTTTCTTCTTCAGCAAAATCTACAAGGACACCCCCATCATCGTCTAATTCAAAGGTAGCTTTAGACTCGTCTACCATAGGCAGAGGAACAACATTATCCTGTGTAGGATTAATTTGTTCAAAGGGGTTCTGTTCAATTGCCATTTTTATAGGTATCCTTAAATTTTAAATGTAGATATTCTAAAATATCTTTTTGATATCTTCGCCATTTACCTTTACACATCTTAGAGATGTTACAGTTACATTCTTTTTTCTTACAACAATAATCTTTATAATTAGGTCGTGTTAAAGAATGATTAATATTATCTTCAAAGGACCACATTGTTAATGCTATCATGGCATTTACATGGATTACATTTACAGTTTTTACACATTATATTTCCTTTATACAGTATTCGTTTCTTTTATTATACCATTAAACTTTCCAATATGCAACCCTCTTGTGTCTTTTTTCATCTTCCCACTCTGGATCGTCAGGATGTGTGACATGCCAGGATTCCTTTAAATAATGAATTGCCATTACCAAGGCGTCTACCTGATCATCATGAGCAGCATGTGGAAATCTGGTGAGTTCCTCTATTAATTCATCTGCCCACTTTTTATTCTTGGGTATCCATACTCTACCTGCTTCCATGATAGGAGATGCTGCATATGCTCTGGCTACTTTGTCTCTGTCAGGTGTATAATCCTTTACTGGTAATCCACTACGTCTCATATCTTGTATCAAAGATTGACCACTGGCTTTCTTTTCTATTATACATACATCTGGTTTATGTTTACTATAGAGCATCTGCGCTGTTCGTCTAAGCTCTGGGTATTCAAACCTACCTCTGACATTTCCCAAGAGAATCAAGTTAGGAGCAAAGTCTTCTATACCCATTTCATTCTGTTCATACAGAGAAAAAATACCCCATGTCTGGATAACACTGAAGTCAGCAGTAGTTCTGGTAGAGAAGGCTGTATCATAAGTTTGTATTATGAACTCACATGTAGGAGGTTCTTCATACTCCCACTCTTGTATCCATTTCTTTTTTATCAGACCACCTTCTTCTGGCGTAGGGTCTTGCATATACAGAGAGTTCCAGTAACGAGAACCATTAGATGCTTTGATCTCTGCTTCATCTATAGCCAATACCTCATCTGGTTTCCATTCTGGGAAATATGAGCCTCCTTCTGGTAAATCAAGAAGTTCTGCTGCTTCCTCGTCTAACCATGCAGGAATACGAACAACATCCCAAGGAAGAGTATTATATTCTGACATTTCTTCTTGTTGTTTCAAGAGCCACCCACAAAGATCATCAAAATGATACCTTGTATTAATGATTAGGATAGCACCATTAGGCATGATACGAGTTCTAAGACCAGCAGGATACCATTCTTTAACATATCTCCTACCTGCTTCTGAATATGAATCCTCTTCAGACATAACATCATCTAGAATTGCTATGTGAGCGCCACGACCTGCAATCTGTGACCTAACACCAGCAGCATAATAGGTCCCATTCTGATTTGTTTTCCATTTACCTGCTGCCCTGACATCACTTCTTAGTGTAACACCCCTGAATATTTCTTGAAATTGCTCTGTGGTAACAATATCCCTGACTGATCTACCAAAATCACTGGCTAACTGATCAGAGTGAGAGACAGTCATAATCTCATGTTCAGGATTCCTACCAATATACCATGCAGGAAACAACTTTGAACATAAAACAGACTTGGAAGAACGAGGAGGTAGGAAAACCATTAGTCTTTTTATATGACCATTCTCAAGATCATCTAATTTATTTGATATTACTTCTATATGTTTACCCATTTTCCAATCAGAAACAAGTGAAGGAGCAACAAGTCTAACAAAAGTAAGAAAATCATCTTGTGCTTCTGTGTATGTTCTTGCTTTTAATAAGTTTGATAGGTTAATATAGTTATCTATAGTATTATCACTATTTGATTCTAGTTCCATTAGTACCCTATGAGATAAAAAGAAAAAAATAAAAAGTATTATTAGTATTAAGGAGGAACATTTTAGTTAATGTCTTTCTCTATAGACTATTATACAGGGATTGAGTGTCCATGTCAACCCCTGTTTTTTTAATAATTTTATTCTAGTGCCGTTCAGATATATATGCGAGGGCGCGTGCGATTTTTTGGGGGCACTATTAATTAATAATGACTATTAGAATCATTCTAAAATAACAGATACCTTACCGAATACTATCGATTTACTTGTCCAGCCCTAATTTTCAAGTATTCAATAGTCTTGTGGAAGTATTCGCTAAGTAAATCATCCCCTTTACCTACTTATCATTACTTTACCTTTATTTTCTGCCGTTTTTCCCATTACTTCCAGGCTCTAATGATGATTATT
>WLWF01002008.1_pt1 | contig 15393 bp, 10 predicted proteins | sample 6718331 | NCBI WGS metagenome assembly WLWF01 (sample SAMN12718692, study PRJNA515312) | sponge metagenome | isolation source: marine sponge | host: Mycale hentscheli | place: New Zealand: South Island, Marlborough, Capsize Point | collected 2003-05-01
TTAAAAAATACGACAACAAAGGTGTCACATCAAAAATAATAAGTTAAATGGGTATATACACTAACACCAATAGCGCTTTTCCAAGCCAAGTAGTAAGCGACGCTGAAAAAGCTAGCTGGGAATACGGAACTCAAGTTGCGCAAGCAATAGAGTATGAGTGGTTTGACCAAGGGCGATCTGGAGGTAATAGATATCTAACTAATTGGAATAATTTCCATTCGTTAAGACTTTACGCTAGAGGTGAACAGCCTGTACAAAAATATAAAGATGAATTATCTATTAACGGTGATTTGTCTTATCTTAATTTAGACTGGAAACCAGTGCCTATTATATCTAAATTTGTAGATATAGTAGTTAACGGTATATCACAAAAGTCTTACGACATAAAAGCTTACTCTCAAGATCCTAGCTCAGTTAAAAGAAGAACTGAATATGCAAGCAAGCTTCAAGAGGATATGGTTGCTAAAGAATATTTAGATAGTTTAAAGCAAACGTTAGGTATTGACTTACATCAATCGCCAAGTGGGGTTGTAGTTCCAGAATCTAAAGAAGAGCTTGAGTTACATATGCAGCTTAGTTACAAGCAATCAATTGAAATAGCAGAAGAAGAAGCTATATCAACTGTGTTTGCTCAAAATAAATATGATCTTGTAAGACGTAGATTAAATATGGATCTTACAACTATTGGTATTGCTGCTGGTAAAACTAACTTTAATACAGCTGAAGGAATTACTGTTGATTACGTTGATCCTGCTTATATGGTTTACTCATATACAGAAGATCCAAACTTTGAAGACATATACTATGTAGGCGAAGTAAAGTCTATAACAATACCAGAGCTTAAAAAAGAGTTTCCTGGTATATCAGAAGAAGAATTAAAAAGAATACAAGAAACACCTGGAAATAGACAATATATAACAGGTTGGGGTAACTATGATGAAAACACTGTACAAGTTATGTACTTTGAGTATAAAACATACCACAATCAAGTATTTAAAATAAAACAAACAGATTCAGGTTTATTAAAAGCTTTAGAAAAGCCAGATACATTTGATCCGCCTGAAAATGATAACTTTGAAAGAGTATCTAGATCAATAGAGGTTTTATACACTGGCGCTAAAGTTTTAGGAACCAACACTATATTAGACTGGAATTTAGCAGAGAACATGTCTAGACCAATGGCAGACACAACTAAGGTTGAAATGAATTACACGATATGTGCTCCTAGAATGTATAAGGGACGCATAGAGTCTGTTGTAAGTAAATGTATTGGGTTTGCAGATATGATTCAGCTAACACATCTTAAATTGCAACAGGTAATGTCTAGAATGGTACCAGACGGTGTTTATTTAGATATGGATGGTTTAGCTGAGGTTGACCTTGGTAATGGCACTAATTATAATCCTGCAGAGGCATTAAATATGTATTTCCAAACAGGTTCTATCGTAGGTAGATCAATGACGCAAGACGGTGATATGAACCCAGGCAAAGTACCTATTCAAGAACTTAATAGCTCTAGCGGCCTTGGTAAAATACAAGCACTTATACAAACGTATCAATATTATTTACAAATGATACGCGATGTGACCGGATTAAATGAAGCTAGAGATGGAAGCTCGCAAGATAAAAACTCTTTAGTAGGTCTTCAAAAAATGGCAGCTAACGCATCTAATGTTGCAACTAGACATATCAAACAAGCTAGTTTATATCTTACATTAAAGCTAGCAGAAAATGTATCTCTTAAAATAGCAGATGCTTTATATTTCCCATTAACAGCTGAGTCGCTTAAGAATTCTATATCAACTTTTAACGTTGAGACACTACAGCAAGTTGTTGATTTAAACTTATATGACTTTGGTATATTCTTAGAATTAGAGCCAGATGATGAAGAGCAAGCTAAGTTAGAGCAAAACATACAAGTTGCATTAGGTCAAGGCGGTATAGACCTTGAAGACGCTATAGATTTAAGACAAATTAAAAATCTTAAACTAGCCAACCAAATGCTTAAGGTTAAGCGTAAGCAAAAAGCTATTCAAGATCAAGCTAATCAACAAGCTAATATACAAGCTCAAGCAGATGCTCAAGCTAGTACTGCTGAAAAAACAGCTATGGCTGAAGTTCAAAAGCAAGAAGCTATATCAGGTTCTAAAGTTCAATACGAACAAGCTAGAACTCAAATGGAAATAAACAAAATGCAAATAGCAGCTGATTTAGAAAAAATTAAAATGCAACAAAAGTTTGAATACGATATGCAGCTTAAGCAAATCGAAGTTCAAGCTATGCAACAAAAAGAATCAGCTATAGAAGATAGAAAAGATAAACGTAGCAAAATGGAAGCTACACAACAAAGTGAAATGATAAGCCAACGTCAAAACGATAGCTTACCTAAGGACTTTGAAAACGAACCCGATATGGGTATGCAAGCTTTCATGTAGAAAGTAAACAATTATTTAATTATATTATATTATGTCAGAAGTAAAAACAAATGAACCTGTTAAGCAGGAAGGTGAGTTTAAAATTAAAAAGAAAACTCCAAAAAAATTAACAACACCAAGCAGTGAACCTGTTAAAGTTAACATCAAAGAACCTTTAGTAGAGGTTCCAGCAGAGGTTACCAAGGTGGTAATACCAAAAGAAGATGCCATTCAAATCGGAGAAACAAAGGAAGTTCCTGTGGAAGAACCATCCGGAGATAGCACTCAGGTGGGAGAACAAGTACAAGAGCCCGTCAAAGATGCTGAAGAGTTTACACCAATCAAAGAAGTTGAAGTAGCTAAAGTAGAAGCTGAAGTTAAAGAAGCTTTAAGAGATGAAAAAGTTTTAGGTAAACAATTACCTGAAAACATTGAAAAACTAGTTAGCTTTATGGAAGAAACTGGTGGAACAATTGAAGATTACACAAGGCTTAATGCCGATTACTCTAATGTAGATGAAAAAACATTGTTAAAAGAGTATTACAAAAAAAATAAACCTTATTTAGATAATTCAGATGTTGAACTTCTTTTAGAAGATTTTGACTATGACGAAGATCTAGAAGAGGAAAGAGATATACGTAAGAAAAAACTTGCGTTTAAAGAAGAAGTTGCAAAAGCAAAAGGTTTTTTAGAGGAAACGAAAAACAAATATTACGATGAAATCAAGTTGAGATCAAACGTAAATCCTGATTCTCAAAAAGCAATTGACTTTTTCAACCGATATAACAAGCAGCAAGAAGTAGCTGAGCAACAACATTCACAGTTTCAAGAAAGTACTAAACAACTTTTCAACGATGATTTCGAAGGTTTCGATATTAAAGTCGGTGACAAGAGCTATAAGTACAATATTCAAAACCGTGAAAAAGTTGCAGAAAACCAATCAAATATTAACAACCTTGTCGGGAAGTTCCTAGACTCTGATGGTAATGTTAGTGACACGAAAGGTTATCACAAAGCTATGTATGCAGCTGACAACGTAGATAAAATTGCCTCTCATTTTTATGAGCAAGGAAAAGCTGACGCCGTTAAAGACGTTATGAGCAAATCAAAAAACCTAAGTGACACCAAAGCTAGGTCTCAACAAGGTGATGTGTTTGTAAACGGGTTTAAAGTTAAAGCTATTTCAGGTAGTGATTCTTCGAAATTAAAAATAAAAACAAGAAAATTTAACTAAAAAAAACAAACAATTATGAGTTTAACTCCTCAATTTGGGTCTATTGTCCCATCTCAAGTACAAGCTTTGTTGCCATCTAACTACTTACAGTTTAACAATGGCGCAAATGACTTCGCACAACAGTACTTACCTGAAATCTACGAACAAGAAGTAGAGCGTTACGGAAACAGAACTTTATCTGGATTCTTACGTATGGTTGGAGCTGAAATGCCAATGACTTCTGATCAAGTAATTTGGTCTGAACAAAATAGATTACACATCTCTTACGCAGGCGTTGCTTCTGGAGCAGATGGTGGTGGACCAGGTGCTACTGACAACATTTTAACTGTTGGAGCTGCTGACACTAATGTAATTTCTATTTCTGATACAATCGTTGTATTAGATCCTGCTACTGGATTAGAAGATAAAGGATATATTACTGGATCAACTACAGGTGTAGCTGGAACTGTAACTTACCAATCTTATACAAACGTTGGACTTATTGCTCAAGGATTCACTGCAACAGGTCTTAAGATCTTTGTATATGGTTCTGATTACGCAAAAGGTTCTAACTTAGCTGGTGTAGCTGCAGGAGCTGGTGCTCAAAATGCTAACACAAGAGTAAGTGTTGATCCTTCTTTCACACAATATTCTAACTCTCCAATCATTATCCGTAACCAATATACAGTATCTGGTTCTGATATGGCACAAATCGGATGGGTTGAAGTTGCAACTGAAGACGGAACATCTGGTTACCTATGGTATTTAAAAGCTGAATCTGAAACTCGTTTACGTTTTGAAGATTACTTAGAAATGTCAATGGTAGAAGGTGAGTATAACCAAGTAGCTGGTACGCTTGGAACAAACCCTGGAACACAAGGTTTATTCTCTGCTATCCAAACTCGTGGTAACGTAGAAGTAGGATTTACTGCTGCTGCTGGACTTGATGAATTTGATGCTATCCTTAAGAATTTAGATACTCAAGGAGCTATTGAAGAAAACATGTTATTCTTACAAAGACAAACATCTTTAGATTTTGATGATATGCTAGCTGCAATCTCTGGTGGAACTGCCGGTGGTACTGCTTTTGGTTTATTTGAAAACTCAGAAGAAATGGCTTTGAATTTAGGATTTAGCGGTTTCCGTAGAGGATCTTACGATTTCTATAAGACTGACTGGAAATACTTAAATGACGCTTCTACTCGTGGAGGTATTGTAGGTATCAATTCCGTTGAAGGTGTATTAGTACCTGCTGGAACTTCTACAGTTTACGATCAAATCTTAGGAACTAACATTCGTCGACCATTCTTACACGTGCGATACAGAGCTTCACAAGCTGACGATCGTCGTATGAAGTCTTGGTTAACTGGTTCTGCGGGTGGAGCTTATACTTCAACTCTTGATGCTATGGAAGTAAACTTCCTATCTGAAAGATGTTTAGTAACTCAAGCTGCTAACAACTTTGTACTTTTCAAAGGAATCTAATTGATTCAACATTAATAATAATCCCTGCCTTCGGGTGGGGGTTTTTTATATGACAATAGCCTATTACTATTTATATACTATGGCTAATGTCACAATTTTAAACTATTTAATTATATCATATTATGGCTAAAAAAGCTACAGCAGAAACAATTGAGGTTGCACCTCAAGAGGTAGCAGTTAAAACTGCACCAATCAAACCCACAAAACCAACGTGGGAAATTAAAGATAGAGTTTACTACTTAAAAGGTAATAAAAATCCTTTAACTCTAACTATACCTAGTAAACATACAAGAAAACATTCGTTACTTTATTTTGATGAAAAATCTGGAAAACAGAGGGAAATAAGATATGCAACGAATCAAGATTCTCCACTTGTAGATGAACAAAAAGGAGAATGTACTATGGGTCATATTAGATTTTCTAATGGAGATTTAAAAGTACCAAAAGCACAGCAAAACTTGCAAAAACTATTATCTTTGTATCACCCATTAAAAGGTAGAATATACGAAGAGTTTAGCGCAACAGAGGTAGCTGAAGACGAACTAGATGTTTTAGATCTTCAAATCGATGCTTTAAATGCTGCTAGACACATGGACATAGATCAAGCTGAGGCTATCTTACGTGTTGAAAAAGGATCTCAAGTAAACACTATGAGTTCTAAAGAACTTAAAAGAGATTTGTTGTTGTTCGCTAGAAACAATCCTGCATTGTTTATTAACTTAGCTAATGACGAAAACGTTATGCTACGTAATTTTGCAATTAGAGCATCTGAAGCAGGTATAATTAACTTATCTCAAGACCAAAGAACATTTACATGGGGATCAAACGGTAGAAAATTAATGAACGTACCATTTGACGAAAACCCTTACTCTGCATTTGCGGCTTTCTTAAAAACTGACGAAGGTGTAGAAATCTATAAGTCTATAGATAAAAAACTATAAAAACAAGTAATACTAATATACTGGAGGCTGCGTAAGTGGTCTCCAATGTATTATAATAAAAAATAAAAAATGGCAGTAAGTGTAAACACAGTATATCAAACAGTCTTGTTCATATTAAATAAAGAGCAAAGAGGCTATGTAACTCCTGCTGAGTTCAATAGTATCGCTGAGCAGGTTCAGTTTCAGATATTTGAATCTTACTTTCCAGACGGTAATCAACAATTTAGAAAAAACCAAACAAACTCTCAAAATGGCACTGAGTTTTTTGATATGTTTAAAGATATATCATATAAACTATATCCTTTTGAAGAGGAAGTACCCTTTACGTATAACGCTGTTACGGATGGATTTGCACAAACAACACCTGTAGCTGATGTGTTATATAAAATAGGTGAAGTTGTATCAAATTACACTAGCGTGAATCCTAGCTTAGCTTCTATAACGCAATTAGTTAGTAAGTCAGATTTTAATAAAATATCAAGATCAAAGCTTACAGCTCCAGATAATAAAAACCCTCTATTCTTCACTACAAACACAGCGGGTAATTTGTTACTTAAAGTAACTCCAACTCCTAACACTATAACAGTGAACGCACTAGTAACACCAACGCCTCCAAACTGGGGTTTTACTGTTGGTGGATTAGGTCAATATGTTTATGATCCAAACTCATCTACGGATTTTCAATTAGATGGGTCAGAGCAAACTTTATTAATATTAGATATATTAAAGTATTTTGGAATAGTAATAAACGATCCAACAATAATTCAAGCAGCTTCTCAAGAAGCTCAACAAATGGAAATTAACGAAAAAAGCTAATAAATGAGTTTAATAACTGAAACAAATCAACAATATTATCAAGGCGCTCAAGGCTTTAGAGGTGATAATACTACACCAGCTTTTAAAACTACATTTGACACAGACTTGGTTTTAGGAAGTTTTGATCCTAATAATATTAATTATGCTTTAAATAACTTTAAGTTATATACAAGTTCTACTGGATTACCTGGATCTTACTCAGAATATATCACAACGTTTACAGTTGTAGATAACGCAGTAACATTTCCTGCAGCTCCAGCCACTGGTTTGTACATAGTTGTTCAGTTAAAAAAACTAGATGGTGGATTATATGGTAGTACAGAAGCTGAAAAAGCATATGGACAAACTGTTGAAGATAATTACGGTAGTTACTCATATATTACGCTTAACGACGCTATAGACAACTTTATGGTTGGTTACGTAGGTGAAGGCAAGTTAATTCAAAAAGCTAAAAAATCAGATGTATTATTTTTTGCTAAAAGAGGTTTACAAGAGTTTAGCTATGACACTTTAAAAAGTATTAAGTCAGCTGAATTAACAATACCAGCTAGTTTAACATTAGCTTTACCACAAGACTACGTTAACTACGTTAGAGCTTCTTGGATTGATCAGCTAGGTGTTAAGCATATTATATACCCTACAAACAATTTAACAATAAGTCCTTACTACACTCAAATACAAGACGAAAAGGGAGTTCCGACACAAGATAATTTTGGGTCAGACATTGAGGGTACATCGATAACTCAAGAAAGATGGCACGAAGGTAACGCTCAAGATTTTTTATTAGACAACGCAGGTTTATCCGGTATAAATGATTTCGCTTTTAACTGGAACCAAAACGGTGAGTGGATTGGTTATAGAAATTATGGTGAGCTATATGGACTAGACCCTCAATACTCACAAATGAACGGTTGGTTTAATTTAAACGAGCGCGAAGGCAAAATGTCTTTTTCTAGTCATTTGGTAAACCGTTTAATTACGCTAGAGTATATATCTGATGGTTTAGCATACGATACAGATACTAAGATACCTAAAATGGCAGAAGAGGCTTTATATGCTCATGTATTACATGCTATAATATCTACACGTGCTAATCAACCTGAGTATGTAGTTCAAAGACTCAAGAAAGAAAGATCTGCTAAATTGAGAAACACAAAAATAAGATTATCTAACATTAAGACTGATGAAATCACTCAAGTAATGAGAGGTAAGTCTAAATGGATTAAACACTAAAATTAAATGGCTAAAGTAAAAAATAGTTTTCTAAAGTCAAAGATGAATAAAGATCTTGACAATAGGTTAATACCCAATGGAGAGTATAGAAATGGAGTCAACATAACTGTAAATAATTCAGATGGTGAAGACGTTGGTACAGCTCAAACTGTTAGAGGTAACTTAGAAGTTATTGATTTTACTACTGTAACAGGTGTTGCTAATTTAGAAGTGATTGGTATATTAGATGATGATTTTTCTAGTACTGTTTTTGCTTTTTTAGCTAACAATATAGGTTCAGATTATGAAGAGCTTAGTTATAGTGCTATCGTATCATGGAATGTCAACGAAGCTACTACTAGTGCTAAAATAATAGTAGAAGGTAATTGGTTAAATTTTTCAACATTAAGCCCTGTAGTAGCAAATCTTCTTGAAGATTTATTGTTTTTTACAGACAATAGAAACCAACCTAGAAAGGTAAATATAAATTATCAAACAGGATATTATACAACTGAAGATCAAATATCAGTTGCTAAATATTACCCTTATCAAACAATAGAGTTATATCAAGGTAGTCAAGTAACTGGCGCCCAACTTCCTCCCACCACAGCTACCGCGGCTTCAACTAATTCAACAACATTAGTTTGTGCTAGTGTTACTGACTTAAGTATCGGAGATGTTTTAATAAGCGGTGGAAATGGAGTTCCTTATAATACTTTTATTATAGGTATAGATGTTCCCACTCTAACCGTAACGTTAAGTCAAAGTGTAACTGTCGCTATATCACAAGCTCTTATTTTTTCCTCTCCTGAAACATCAATGAGAGACGCTATATCAGAATACCTACCACCAACAAGTGAAGGCGCGGTTCCTGTTGTTCCCCTGTCTGCTACTCAGTTTTCTTTAACTGACTATAAAGGGTATGTTAGCGTGGTTGGAAATGTTCCTAACGCTATAGGTTTTAATGTGTACATAAGAAACATATCTGGAAACTTTGTAGATACTGGAGCTAAAGTAATTTCACTAGACAAAACCTCATCAACTTTATTTGCTGGCGTAGATATAGAGACAGATATTGCTTCTGGAGTTGTAAATGGAGATCAAGTTCTTTTAGCTATACCAAATCCATACTATGACTCTAACTTTGCAGAAACTGCTAATATTGATTATTTAGAAGATAAGTTTGTTAGATTTTCTTATAGGTTTTTATTCGATGACGGAGAATATTCTTTAATAGCTCCTTTTACACAGCCTTGTTTTATACCAAAGCAAGATGGTTATTTTTTAACACCTTTCAGCTTGGAAGCTAATGATGTGGAAATAAGTGATGAAAAGAAAGCTTACCAAAGTACAGAAGTTGCTTTTATGGAAAATAAAGTAAACCAAATAAACCTAAATATTCCACTTCCTTATACACAAGGCACAATTCAAAGTAGTCTTAAAATTAAAGAAATAGATATACTTTACAAAGAATCTAACTCAATAGCTATAAAAGTTGTAGATTCTATACCTGTTGAAGGTAATTTTTCAGGTAATGATATTTATTTTCAATACGAATATGGATCTAAGTCTCCTTATAAGACTTTACCAGAAAGCGAAAACACTAGAGTATACGACAAGGTGCCAGTGAGAGCTCAATCTCAAGAAATAATAAGCAATAGAGTTGTTTATGCTAACTATCAAGACAAGCATACTCCACCTAACTTTCTAGACTATAATATTGCTGCTACTGAAAAGTTCAGCTTTGGAACAAGTATAGCTAATTTAGGTACTAGTAAGATAGAATTTCCAAACGCTAATTTAAAGCAAAATAGAAACTATGATGTAGGAGTTGTACTAGCTGATAGATTCGGAAGACAATCAACAGTTATATTATCTGAGTCTGAATTCAATAACTTACCGTCTTACTTGTCATCAACAATATATAGTGAGTTTAGAGATGCTTCAGAACAACTTAATAATCCAGATCGTTTTGATGGTGATTCTTTAAAAGTAACCTTTAACAACTTAATACCATCTAATTATTTAGGTAGTCCAGGTCTTTATAATGGGGATCAAACCTCTTCTAGTTATAATCCTCTAGGTTGGCATTCATTCAAAATAGTAGTTAAGCAACAAGAGCAAGATTATTACAACGCCTACGTTGCTCCAATAATGAAAGCATATCCTGACAACACTGAAAAAGAAGTATTTGAAACATCACACATATCTTTATTTGGTGACAATATAAATAAAATACCTAGAGACTTGAACGAGCTTGGCCCTACTCAAAAGCAGTTTAGAAGTAGCGTAAAGCTTTGGCCTAGGGTAACGTGTGACACGAGTCTTGCTACCTCTTTCTTTAGTAATGCGCAGTTTTTTCCAGAAAGAGTAGGTGATATAGCATCAGCTATTGCAACGGTAGATGATCTTTTTGATTTACCACCAGAACCTGGGTCTTATTTCGGAACGTTAACTGTTAAGGAATTAGACGCAGACACCAATAACACCATCAGTCTGCAAGCTATAAATCAATACCAACCAGTACAGCAGCCTGCTAAAACCACTTTAATAGAAGGTTTAAAAGTTGGTGATGAAATAAGAGGTGCAAACTATGGCATAGCAAACACTAACATCACTGGTATAGTTAGTAATTTAACACCTCCTATTTCACCAAGTGCCAACATAAAAATAACATTATCAAATCCTCCTCAAGGAGTAATTACTGACGCGCTTATCAATATACATAGATTCGGTGGAAGAGTATATTTTTACAATCAAGAATCAGATCCACTTATAGCAAAGATAAGTACTACAAAACAAGCGGGTGTTTTAATACCTGAAGGTTATCCAGATCAAGGAGGCGCTTTAAATATATACGAGGTAGAAGCTCAAAAATCTTTACTAGACATATTTTGGGAGACTTCAACAACTGGTCTTATTAGCGAATTAAATACAGCTATAGCTGAAGGACCTGGTCCCGAGGTTTACGTAGATGTTGCTGGGTGGAATCCTTTACTAACAGAAGAGACTAATACAGGAAATTTGGTTTCTGGCGTTGTAGTTAATAGCTTTGAACCTGTTTTATTTAATGGAACTTCGATTAATCCACCTAATTTAACAACAGCTACTATACTAAGCGTTTACGAAAGAGGTAATCCAGCAAATACAACCAACCGTGCAGGAAACCCATATATGTCAAGATTCGCCGCTCCTTCTAACGGAAATGGAAGTTTTAATCTAGTAGTTATAGACGATAGTGAATTAGTGGTTGACACTGGTAATAACGACCTTACTTTTCAAATAGAATTTGATCACCCAAATGCTGCTTCTTCTTTTACTGCACTACTAGATGTAGATCTTACTAATGTAGCGCCTGTTATAGACGGCGGAACCTGCCCTGTTATCGCTCCAATTACTACAAAAACTAATTTTATATACGACTTTACAGGTGTGAACGGCAGCTTTACAAGCAGCTTAGATCAACTAGATCTTACTTGGAGCTTAACAGGTTCTACTGACACCTCAAAGTTTGAGATTGGAAACGTAGTAAGTGCAAACCCCTTGCTAAATACTTGGGGACAACTTAGAGCTACAAGCTTACAAACTCTCGAGGGTACATATCCTATACAAGTCACATTAACCGATGGTGGTGGTTTTACTGATGTTTGTGATCTAAGTGTTACTTATAGCTACACGCCATCAATAGTTTTTACTCCAAATGGAGACCAAGTAGTTAATATTAACAATGTTATTTATCCAGGTGGTGGTAATCAAAGTGTTACTCAGACTGGAACAATGACAATAGCCAATGCGGATAATGGTTATAAATTAAAAATTAGAGGTCAACACCTAGGCACAACGACGAGTTTATGGTCTTCAACTTTTAGCGGTTCAATTGGAACAACTACTTTCCTGCCTACAGCACTTTTTAACCAAGGGCAACCTAGTGAAAATAACACCGCTGAAACCACATTTGCTAACGGCACATACAACTTTAGTATTACAGTAGATGTTTTAAGCCTACCAGCCTCTGGATCAGGTCTAGCTCAATCTCTAGGTCAATTCATAGCTACATTAATACCGTAATTAATAAATAAATCAAGTGATAATATAAGAAATGGCAGCAACAATAGAGGTTAAATACTTTAATAGCTTCTTGCTTAAAAACCAAGAAAGAGCAACTGTAGCAGGATTCCTAGGCGGAAAAGTTTGGAATGGCTCTTTTGGAATACCTCAAGCTATTGGAGGTTACGACCAACAAATCACGCAAGATACTAAAACCTGGTATATAGAAGAAAGTAGAATAAGAGCAGGTTATAATAATACTTCAACGGATTACGGAGCTAGAGCTTACATAGTTGAAGATGAACCTAGATCTTCTATAAAATTTAATGGATTAATATACTCTGGTATATTTAATTCTAGAACAGCTACAAACCAAACTAATGTATTTAGTGTTTCAGAAGAAATAACTAAAAGTGTAGATCCTGCTAATGGTTCTATACAAAAGTTATATGCTGAAGATACTAATCTTATTGTTTTTCAAGAAGGAAAAGTATCAAGAGCATTGATAGATAAAGATGCTATATACTCTGCTGAAGGTGGTGGTGCTGTAACTAATTCAAATTTAGTTATTGGAACTATACAACCTTACGGAGGCGAGCACGGAATAGGTACTCATCCTGAGAGTTTTGCTATATATGGTTTTCATAAATATTTTGTAGATCCAGTTCACAATGTTGTAATGCGTTTAGGAGGTAACGGAAGTTTAATTCAAATATCAGACGCTGGAATGAAGGCGTTTTTTAGAGATACTATATCTTCTGTAGATTCACCTGTTTTTGGAAAAGGAAAAATGATTGGTGGATGGGATATACACTCAAAAGAGTATGTTTTATCACTTCAACCTTCAGATCCAAATATTACATATAAAACATTGACATTTGACGAAAAAGTTAAAGGGTGGGTTAGTTTCTATACTTACGAGCCAAGTCAAATATTTAGCTTAACTAATAATTACTACACAGCTAAAGATAGTAAGCTTTACAAGCAGCACGAACAAAGTGTTGATTACAACTTGTTTTACGGAGTTGCTTATAATTCTTCTATATCTTTTGTGTTTAATCCTCAGGTTAGTAATGAAAAAGTTTTTAGTACTATAAGCTATGAAGGTACTAGCGGTTGGGAAGTTAATTCTATAGTTTCAGATGCCACTGGTTTTATACCTGGTTATACTGGACCTTTTCCAGGTGAACCTGGTTTCGCTTTTGATACGTCTAATTCAATATATAGTTACGTTCAAGGAGCTTACGATAATCTTGGTAACGAGTACCCAGCGGCCTTAACTCCTCCTATAAATAGAGCGGGGTTTGATAGAAAAGAAAATAAATACGTAGCCAATATAGTTAACTCATCTCAAGCTTTTGAAGGTGAAGTTATTTTTGGCAATAAAATGTCTGGTTTAAAAGCTTTTTACACTAACGTAACAATTTCAACAGACACGGTTACTAACCCAGGTGGATATAAAGAAATATTTGCAGTATCTTCTAACTACACTTTTTCAAACGGATATTAATGAGTAATTTAAAGACTTCAACACAGACGGATGTTGCTATAAAAAATTTTAGAAATAAAGTAGTAGAGCTTGAAAATAAATTATTAAGTAGTAACGATAGCAATGTAGTAAAAGGTAATTCAGATTCTTTTCCTCTAACACACTCTTTTTCAGACGGTGTTTATATAAGAGAAATGAAGATGGGTAAAGGCGGCATGGTTATAGGTAAAATACACAATAGATCACACACCTGGTTTTTAATGAAAGGTCATTTAATAATAGCAACAGAAGATGGTTCTTTTGAGTATAAAGCGCCAACTTATGTAAACGCGCCAGCAGGGTGTAAAAGAGTTATAAAAGCACTTGAAGATTCAGTGTTTATTAACGTGCATCCAAATCCAGACAATATAAAAGATATTGATAAACTAGAAAAAATGCTTACTTGCGTGAGCTATAAAGAATACGAAGATATGAACTGTAAAAATATATTAATATGAGCATGGTAGTCGCGGGTGTTATAGGTGGAGCAGCATCTATAGCAGGTGGACTTTTTGGAGCTAGTGCAGCCAAAAAAGCAGCGGCAGCTGCGGCAGCTAGAAAATTAGCTTTAACAAAAAAGTTAAACCATTTAGAAACACATAGGCAAAAAATTATTAATCCTTATGAAGATGTTAAAAGTTTAGCTGGACTTGCCACAGACTTATCTAGTAAGATGTCTAATCCTTTTGCTAATTTAGGTGTAGCTACTCAAGCAGCTGAAATTCAAATGGAAGAAAGTGACTTAGCTTTAGCGGCTACATTAGATACTATGAGAGCAACTGGAGCTGGTGCAGGTGGCGCAACTGCTTTAGCTAACGCGGCTTTAAGAAGTAAAAAAGGTGTTGCAGCTAATATAGAGCAACAAGAAAAATCTAATGAAGATAAAAGAGCAGCTGGAGAACAACAATTGCAAGAAGCTAAAGTAGCTGAACAAAGACGTATTCAAGGCATAATGATGTCTGAAGGAGCTAGAGAGCAATCAGCTCAAGCCGCTGGAAAACAATTTCAGTTTGGAGCTAGAGAAACTAGAGAGCAAGGCGCTATAGATAGAACTTATGGAGAATTAGTAGGTGCAAGACAAGATGAAGCACAGGCAAGGGCGGATCAAACAGGTGCTATAACAGGTATGTTTGGATCTTTAGCGTCTATTGGCGGTGGAATGATGGGATAATTAAAAAAACAAAATGGAAAAAAACTTAAATCAAAACCTTTTTTTACAGCAGTTTAATGAAAGTGATGCTATAGCTTATAACGAAAACTTTGTTGGTAGCTTTAGTGATTATAACTTTCAACTACTAGACAATGCATATAGAAACACGGGTAGAATATATGCTAAATTAAAATTAGCTATAGAAAATAACAAGTGTCAAAATGAAACCTGTGCTTACGAGTTGGCTGAAATAAAGCACCTACAAAAAGCTCCACAGTTGTCTTTAGATTTTATATCTTCTCTTTTAGCTGAGTTAAGTGTTACAGATGATCCAAACTTTGATCCTAACAATAACTTTAAATATACAGCTGCAAATAGCGTTATGACAGCTAAACCTGGTTTTTCTAAGTCAGATGGGTATAATGTTTATTTAGATTTACTACCAGGCGGCGCTCAGCAAATTGTTTTTATAGGTCCCGCTTTTGAAGAACCTTTGGTTATAAATAATACAGCGCTAGGTTCTTTAAGTAAATCAAATACTTCGCTTGTAGCGCCTACTCCAGATATAGATAAAGATATGCTTAGAT
>WLWF01002009.1_pt1 | contig 15388 bp, 18 predicted proteins | sample 6718331 | NCBI WGS metagenome assembly WLWF01 (sample SAMN12718692, study PRJNA515312) | sponge metagenome | isolation source: marine sponge | host: Mycale hentscheli | place: New Zealand: South Island, Marlborough, Capsize Point | collected 2003-05-01
AGCGGTAACGATCAAGCTGCACGGTCTGACCAGGCTGCTTAGAGAAATCGTGTACAACTACGGGCTCAACTGCCATCTCAATGATGTAGGCAGGATGAGGACGGTAAAGTTCTGCACCAAGAAGCTTCGGAAAGTCATTATCAATCCACATGGATTAATACTCCGTAAGCTAAAAGGTTTATAAGTGACTTCGACAGGTCACATATAACGATATTAATGTGTGTTGTTATACTTATGTTTATGTACCCAAATATCTTATGGTATGGATTTTATTAATGACAAAATTTGGAAGCCTATCCATACATTGCCAGGGTTTGAATGCTGTATTGAGTACTACGTAAACGAAGCTGGTCTCGTTAAAAGTACCAAAGGTGTTATCGAACGTATCCTCAAGCAGCGTGTCAATAAGAATGGCTATTCACAAGTTAATCTCACACAGCGTATTGGACGTAAGAGCACGATTACTACAACAGTTCATAAGTTAGTTGCACTTGCTTTCTTGGAGCAACCTGCTGCTAGTCCTGGTAAAGCTAAAGGCTGCAGTCGAATTAAGCACATAGATGGATGTAAAACTAATAACTGCGTTGATAATCTTAAATGGACTAAAATAGAAGAAAGTGATAACTAAACACAATGGCTGATAGTCTGGTTCTTACTGGTGTTAAGGACATTAAAAAGCACACTGGTACTGAGATGCTTCTCACTCGTCCGAAACGTGGTGGTGATACTCATTCACTTAAGGAGTGGTGGAAAGTAGGTCCTAATAAGTGCTATGTAATGTGCACTGTCTTTGATGTAACAGCAGGGGGAACTACTGTCAAACTAGCGCTTGATACTAGCAATAGTACTAACGTCCGTATTGACCATGATGGTAGCTTTAATTTCTCCTTCTATGGAATTAATGAAGTAAGCAGAGCTGCTCTCTTTACTGATGCTTTTGAATTGATTGAGCACTATGTCTTCCCACGCATTAGCGGTGGAAAGATTATGACAGTTACTCCTCCTGGAGCTGCTAGTCGTCCTGGTGGTGCTCCTGCTGGTACAACAATCGGTACCGTCACTATCAGTGGTAGTACTACGCCTGCTGATGCAACTATTGAAAGCTATAGCGTTGCAATTAGTGGTGACGCTACAAGCCTTACTTATGCTTGGTCTGTTAGTGGATCTGGTGCTGCATCAGGTGGTACGACTGGTTCAACCTTCAGTGTTGCTTACACAGGTACAACCGATGCAAGCACGGTGACTTGTGTCGTGACTGCTGGTGATGGAACTGCAACCGATAGTCCAGCAACTGGAACGCTTTCTATTGATATCCCAACTGCTTAACGATTGCTATAACGCATAGCTCCTACTTCTAAACCTGAGATATATTCCTGCCCTATGACGCACTTGACGTTGTAGGGCAATCTTCTTGTGTTCCTAGCATGAAAGCCAATATAGAAAAAGTCATTTAATCGGACATACATTTTGTCGTATGGATGCTCCTCTCTTGCTTTTGTGTAAAGGCGTACATCAAACCAAGCATCAATATACTTATTGCCTGTCTTTAGGTTCTCTAAGTCTACGCTGATATAAGCGTCTGCTTTATTAGGCAATGTATTTAACAGTATCTTTGCAGGGTCATAAGTATTTACAGTTACTAAATCTAATGTGTCATCTACTATCGCTGGGAAATAAGTATTTACAACACTGAGGTCTTTGGGTGTTATCTCTGCACACAACCAATCTTTTTCTTCAAAGCATGCGAATGTTGCATTCTTGTCAATGTTTACATTTACTTTAATAAAATGATTCTCTTGACCAAACAAGCCTACGGTATCACTGTAGTTAAGTGTGAATGGAACAATAGAAACATTATTTAATTCAGGACTACTGATTGACCCACCCGTGTGATAGTTAAGTGATTTATTTGCAGACGAATATGCAGGTTGTGTATTATCACTTGCACCATAAATTGTATGTCTATCGAGGATGCGTTGAGTTACATCCTTTGCACCCTCGTTCATAAGATTATTGCAGTCAGTACTTCTATTGTAATTTACAAATACTCATTGATTTCAGCTGAGTTAGCACGTAATGCTTTTAGTGCTTTGTGCTCTAAAGTACGTACACGGTCACGACTCATATTAAGCACTTGACCAATTGCTGTCATTGACATTGGTTCAAGCATCTCATCACCAATTCCATAACGCATTGCCACTACAGCACTTTGCATCTCTGGTAAATCTGCAATCAGTTCGCGTATATCTTCTTTGATGTACTGCCTTTCTAAGATTGCTTCAGGTAACTGTGTCTCATCTTCAAGTAGGTCGATTAGGGCAGTATCTCTGTTCTCTCCAATCTTGATTTCTAAGGATGTAGGTTGACGTGCCTTACACATTAAATCTTTAATCTCATCTACTGTCAGGTCTAGATGTGCAGCGAGTTCAAATACATTAGGCATTTGACCATTCATCTGGCTCAGTTCACGCTGGGCTTTCTTAAGTTTGTTGAGGTTTTCAGTAATGTGGATTGGTAAGCGGATGGCTCTGCTCTTCTCCGCAATCGCCCTTGTAATGCCTTGTCGAATCCACCAATATGCATAAGTACTGAACTTATAGCCACGACCAGGATCGAACTTCTCCACACCACGGACGAGTCCGATGGTTCCTTCTTGGATGATGTCCAAGAGCTCCATATTACGCTTGGTATATTTCTTTGCGACAGAGACAACAAGACGAAGATTAGCGGTAACCATCTTGTCTTTTGCTCTTTCGCCATCACGCAGTTCTTTTTTGATTTGCTTGTGAGTGATATCCATAGCGTCAGCTAAACCTTCTGTATCTAGCTCAAGCTCTTTTTTCATATCTTTCAATACCATCATACGTTGCACTTGACGTCCTAAAAGAATTTCTTCGTCATGCTCTAGGAGTGGGATACGTCCAATGTCTCGTAAGTAGCAACGTACTGAATCTCCTGAAAGTTTTACACTCATATAGTTCTCTTTGGGTATACTTAACTGTAGCCTATTATTCTAGCTCCGTCAACACTTAAGCGTGTAATCTTGCATACCTAAGTGACTTTTTAGGTTGCTCTCCATCTTCCATAGACTCCACAGCCATTGCCTGTGCTGCGTGTTCGTTGAATCCTTTCTCTTTATAGATAGATTCTGCTTCTTGATATTTCTCTACACTACTTTCAAAGTCTTCACCGTGAGTAAGCATCTCAGCGGTCATCTGATTTGCAGCCTGATCCGGTATTCCATCAGACCTTAAGTGTTTCCAGATTGCCTGGTAAACGTCTGGATCTTCTTGTGTATTTTCGCCAGCTAAACGCACGGTATAGATCCTATTAACCTATACCGATTGTAAACGATTTTAATTAAGCAAGGTCTGGATTAATGCCTACTGCCATTGCTTTACTTGTCATGATGTTTTTGCGAAATGCTTCACCTTCAATATCACCCATTTGAGCCATGTACTGAGTTGCTGGGGAACCCATAACTTCCATCACTTCAGACTTACGCTCGTTAGCAAACGAAGCAGCTTTATACTCTTGATTGTCTTGTAGCAGCTGTTGCTTTTTAGTGCTATCTACAGCTGAAGCTTGTGCTTGAGATACAGCATCACCCTGCCGAATCATCATGTTCTGTGCAGCTAAACGCTCATTGTTGTAAGGCTGTGTATTAACACCAGCTTTAGATGCTCCACCTTGGTCATATGAGTTAGGTCCTGGAGGTGCAGCAGTACGGTTCATGCCTTGCAATCCACGCATAGAGCTGGACTGAGGCAACATCATTTCTGAGAGGTTATAAGGAGAAGCCATTGTTTAACTATTACGCATATATACATTGTAAGGGGCTACATTTAGTAACCCCTCACGATTGAATCAGAGGTCCTGAATCATCATCTTCTGCTGGAAGGCTGCTGGAGGAGCTTGTGACAAGACTTTCCATGCATCTTCAGGGTTTGCATCCATCATTTCGCTGAAGCCACCCCAGAAGTCGTTAGCGGCATTCGCCTGACGACCTGGTGTAGGCATCTCTTGCGTAGGACGTTGGAACTGCTGAGGAACCTGGTTCTGTTCTTGAGCAATGATTTCCTGCTCAAACTGGTAACGAGCTTGCTCATTAGCCAACTGTGCTTGCTCTTCGTTGGTCAAGGTTGGATAAGGACCTTCAGGACCGAAGAAGTCGTTGACATAATCAGCCAAGACATCGGGGTCGGTAAGCATCAGGTTCATAGCACTACGCTCTTCACCAGCTGCCTGAAGCATCAGGGTCTGTGACTGTCCACGCTGTACTTGCTCAATGAGGGCATCCTCAACGGCACATGCATAGGTGTTCAGAAGGTTGGGTGCTTCAGCACCGAAGTGCTCAAGGACTTCAAGACTTTCGTCGCTGATTTGACTTAGATACGCGTCCCGTACCGGAGCCTGACTTTCTACCTGAACCGGAGCCTGTGCGGCCACCTGCTGTTGCATCAGAGCTTGCAACTGCTGGGTTGAAACTTGGGGAGAGTAGGTCTGCTGCGCCGAATACTGGGCTTGCTGCTGAGGAGCCTGGGGCATTGAAGCCCAACTGGCTGGTGTAGGCATTTGAGGCGTCGGCGTTGTCTGGTATGCCGATTGTTGTGCCAGGGATTGGGAGGGGTTGCTTGTATTCATACTGGCGCTCAGCGCCTGAAACGCCTGCTGCCATGGATTGCCCTGGGGAGCCGAAGCCTGCGGAGCCTGGGCCTGCGCCTGGTACTGAGGCATTTGTGGTGCCTGGACCTGATAAGCCTGGGAGGTTTGGCCTTGGCTGCTCACGAACTGGCTGTCCGATGGCGGCGCGACGTTCATCGGCTGGGCTGAGGCTTGGGGGGCGCTCGTCTGAGCTGTCGGGATGGTACTTTCCACTGTAACTTAACTCCTTACGTAAAAATTCGAGTGATCTATATAGGAACCCAGTAATATCTAGGTTGGGGTCAGACGCCAGTGGAAGTTCTGGTGTCTGTGGATGCGGTATCTGGTAAAGGCTACCGAGTAATGAAATGAATGTGTTAATACTTTGTTGAGTTTGTTGGACCATTCGGAATGGGTAGCCACTCAACATTGCTGCCCTTTCTTCATCAGTCTTGCTTGGGAATAGGTACTTGAGAGCTTCAATAGAATCAACTCCAAGTTCTTGAAGGTTACGTACGACAATACTATTATTAAGTATGTCTTGTGCGTCATCTTCAAAGATGTCACCCATCCAACGCCAGTCAACTTTAGTACTACCGTCGGGGATTAAACCTGTTACTCCTTCAGGCATTGTGCCTGCCTCAAGTGTAGCACGGATGCCTTCATTCCTAGTATCAGTGAACTTAGCCATTTCTTTGCTATATACCTCCATCGCTACGCTGTATTCTTCAGGGTCTTGGAACTCTTCTTTGAGTGGAATGACAGGCTTAACTAATCCAACAGCTGCTGCAAAACTCTCTCTAAACATCTTCTCTTCATGCTGAATCATCATGCCGAACAAACGACATAAGCCAAACGTAAAGAGTGCTTTTGCTTTCTTCTCTGCTGTAGCCGCACATCTGCCGTACAGAGATTTCATTTCATAAGCAGTAGAAGCAGTGTTGATGTCAATGTCATCTACACCACCTAATGCCAATCTAATTTCAGAACGGTATTGTTTGATATACATGTTCTGGTCACCACTCACACTGTCAGGCGTGAGGTAGTTGACACGGTCAGTTGGCTCAAGGTTTGCAATAACCCTAGGCACTTTAATCTGACCGTCCAATGCAGACGCGCCACCAAACGGTTCACTTACACGGGTACTACTGCGCCCGATTGCTGCGAAACCAGCTTGGCTACTGATTGTTGGACGGAAGCTGCCTTCATCACCACTCTCAATAATGTCATGCTTAGGACGACTTGAGATGAGCGTTGGGTTGCCAAAGAACTTAAGGTTCTTACGTACATTCTTAACCAACTCATCGTGATACATAATCTGGTTAGATAACCAGTCAAACTCACCGTTGCCTGTTGCTTCACCAGTACAGTCCATGTGGTTAAACACTTCTACTGCTGGAATAAAGCCAAGGCTATTGATTAATGTCTCAGTCTCTCCCTGCATACTGTTGAGCTGAGTTCCCATTTCATTCTGAAACTCAATCTTCTCATTAGAGATTGTCTGTTCAATACGGTCGCGGAATACTTTTAGACGAATATACTTCTTCTTACCACCTCTACCATCTGCACGCATATAAGCATCCAGATTGTTAGGCTCTTGTACATTGAATGAATAGATTAAGACGACGTTATCAAGGTCACCATTCTGGTCACGGTATGCACGATAGCTATCTTTAGGGAAGAAGAGTAGCTGATAGTCATCCCCTGATGGTCTGAAATAAAATAGCCCTTGCCCGTCACATAAGAAGTAGTCAACAATGCTGTCGAGTTTCATCTCAAGCATGTTGTGTTCGCACACTTTACGCAAAAATTCTTTGCGATATCCGTAGCTATCTTGGTCCGCGTAGAACTCAATACCTTTACGCAGCATAAACATTCTCATCTGTGATAGATGAGAGTTGACAATCATTGAGTCAACAGCTAAATCACCCTTACGTTCTTTTGCTGCAACTAAGATTTGTTCAAATTGATTGTTTACGTTGCTCATTCTATTTCAATCCTTTGTAAATAGTCTAGCTATTAATCGTCATCGTTATTGTTTCTACTACCGCTTCCACGGCTCCATGTACCGCCGTATCCACTTGACCACATATCACCAAATAGTCTTGATGACATAATGTCAGATTGTGCCTGCATATACAAAGGACGTTCGTGAATTGATTTTTCTAATTTACCAAAGTCAATATTTTCTACATCCTTACCACCTTGAATAGCTCTATCTGCATGGCTCATTGCATTGTTATTATTTCCTCCGCCATTGCCACCACCATTTCCACTGCCACTACCATTATCACTATCACTATCACTACCGCTGCCACCGCCATTTCCACCACCGGAATTTGCGTTCATCTCTCCAAACTTCTTATCTAAAAATGCTTGAGCTTTGCCGTTGAATTTCTGACCACTATCTAGCATTCCTTGATAATCTTGTTTTGAAAGATTGCCAGCTTTTGCTTCTGCTCTTAACTCACGTTTTGTATAACCGCCTTGCAAAGTTGCATCATCTAGACCTCTACCAGAAATCTTGTTTGTAAATTCTTCGCTACCTGCCATGCGTTGCTCTTTACGCTCCTGCTCTCCACGACGATTTTTCTGCTCTTGCTTATTCTTGTCTTTCTGTTCAGGTGATAACACTCCATGGTTGGCATTATTATTGTTATCTGGAGTAAAAGAATTTTTATTCCCCTCCTCTCTTTCGTCCTTGTATGGGTCAATACTCATGACTAGTTATAAATCAAAGCTATCACTATTGTAGTCAAGTTGTAGATTACCTCGTCTCAATAGTCCTCCCATAGTCAGTACCATGCTGTCTACAGCATCATCATGTGCTGAGTGCCCGAAGTTAAGGAGCTCTTCTTCTAGTACATCCCACTTACGCCATTTGTTCCATATCACTCGTTTATGTTCGTATAGTCCAAGCACACCTCGTAGTCTTGCTAGTTTATCTCCTTTAAATCCTTTGACTGGTGACATTGTCAGGTTATACAAAGCACGGTTATCTAGCATGATGCGTTTGAAGTCTCCTTCAAATGAGTTCTGATACGCAACTGCTTCAGGCCATATCATGCAAGGGGACATTGTTGGGAAGTATTGTCCGTCATCGTTCTCTTGCAAGATGTTCCAATCAGCAAGCATCTCGCACATGATGTCTATCTTCTCTAGGTTGCCTAGTGTGCGTGCACGTCTCTGGTCAATTAGATATATCTTTCCATCTTTAATACCACCAAGTGTCATGACTGTCCAATCATTCTTCTCCTTTAAACCTGCACTAAGGTCCATGCCAATGCCTAGGCAATCATAGTCTTCAGGCACTTCTGCTTTTACAATTAGTTCAGGTGAGATACCAACGTCTGTTGACTTAACAGCAGTATTTAGATACTGATATGCAAAAGCAACACGGTCTTCTGTCTTACGTTCATTGAGATATTTCATTGACCAGAACTCTGGCCAATACGAACGTTGTTTTCCGTCAGCGTCTGTGATTACTGCTTTCTGTACTATCTGCTTCCAATTGTTCTTGGGGACAAACAAGGTTGCATGAATGTCGTCAAAGTGGAAGCGGGTTCCCAGACAGATAGCCCGTGCACCTTGAAACATCGTTGGTGCGATAACGTTAGACCACGTCTGTTCCATCTCACGGCGAATGTCTGGGTTGTTGATGGAAGCGGCAGATTTGATAGGGTCATCAATAAGCACCAGCTGCGATCGTTTAGAGGTGATTGCACCTTTGAGACCACCACACGCAATTGTGAAAGCTTCTTCACCTGCTGTATCAATTCCTGCAAAATCATAATCAATTGACCAATACTCGTCTGAACGTTTTATCTTTGAGAGCCTCACCATAGGGAATATCTCTCTGTACTTGTTACTTGTAAGAATGCCTTTAATGGTTGCGGACTTAGCTCTACTAATGTCAACCATGTACGCAATATATAGTATACGCAACATTTGTTTGGCAGCAGCGTGACGACCAATCATCCATGCAGCAAACAAACCTAAGACTGTAGATTTAGCAGAACCACGTGGAGCAAGGATTGCTGTATTTGGACCACCAATACCCATTAAGCATTCAGTATCTTTGCCAGTGCATAATTCCGTATGCCACTCCAGCATATGGTTTGCTGGTGCTTTACCCATATAAACGCAGAAATCTTTGAAGTCGTCTCTTGCTCTAAGTACTGCTTCGCTTGGCGGCTTGACAGTTACTTTTGTAGCTGTCATTAATGCTGAACGTCTGTAGGCTAATGAAGAACTTGCAATTGCCATATTGTTAAACTTTTGTCTTTAGTCTAACGGCTAGTATCTTCCCTCGGCATATCTTTGAGCTACTCTATCTTCTGCTCTGGATTTTGCACGCATAATAATTGCACGCTGTCTATCTTCTTCAAATGCAATACCAATTGCTTCTGCCATAGCTGCTGCTTCTTCAGCACGACTTCCCATAAAAAATGATTCAACACCAGCACCTGGAATAGATGGCAGTCTCTGTTGCAATGTTCCTTGCAGCCGTATCTGTGCCACACTCAAGTCAGGAGTGTTCATTAGAAGCTCTGGTAATAGCAGCTCTAGGTCATCCATTCGTTACCTCTGCATATAGCTTTGCCCATACTGCATTGATTGCATTTTCCATAGGCTCTGCAAACTGCGGGTCATCTTTAAAGATAGATGTCATCTCACGCATCACGCGGTCAGCACCAGCCAGGATTAGACCACGCTTATCTGTAGTCTTGTTCATTCGGTCTGACGTTTCAATATGCGAGCGAAGTTCTTTTTCCAACGCTGCCAACCGCGCACATCCGTTATCTCCTTTAATTTCTCCTGAGGTAATTGCCATTCGAAGCTCTTGTATATCGGAGTGAAGAGCAGCAATCTCGCTATTAAGTATTTCACGACGGTTAAGCTTTTTGTACTTCATCTTCACCCAACGTGCTAAATCGTTGAATGTTCCTGGGTATTGGAGAATACCTGCATATACCCAAATTTCAATAATGCTTGGAGTTACCTCAGCAAATTCTTTGAAGTCTTCTGACTCAGCTGCTGGTAAAGTATCCAACCATTGGTCTACATAGGTTAGATATACCTTACCAGTTGTTTGCTTTGAAGAAGTAGTCATTAGAACGCCCTTGCCATTGCACGTGAACGAGCAGACTGTCGATTCTGCTTACCTGCCTCAAGCTCATCTGCTTTAGACATTGTATTGCGTTCTTCTTTTGCTGATGTAGTAACAGTCTTTCTATCCTCACTACCTTTGGTCTCCATACCTTTACGGTCGTTGGAGCCTTGGGTGTCAACAGTCTTTCTGTCTTGGTTACCTTTGGTCGTCATGCCTTGACGGTCATTGTCGCCCTGACGGTCAATGACCCCCATGTCAGCTTGATTCTGTGCCTGAATTTTGGCTACATCAGCTGTACTTTGGCTTGCGATAGTTAAACGAGTTTCATCACCCTCAGTTCTAATGTTTGTTTGCTCTCGTTTACCTTGAGAATCTTCTTGAGTTGTGATGTTCTGCCTGTCTTGTCCACCTTGAGCTACGATTTTATTTATATCAACAGCGCCTTGAGCATTGATGAGGTTCTCGTCAACGTTTCCTTGAGCATCAATGTTCAATCTATCTTGTTTACCTTGAGCACCAAGTACTTTAATATCAGTATCTCCCTGCTGCACAATTGTCAATCTATTCTGCTCACCATCTGTAACCCTTGTCAATCTATCCTGTTTCCCCTGCTCTCCAATCTTTTCGATATCTACTTTGCCTTGAGCACCAATTTGGTCTAAAGCACCTGAGTTTACTAACTCTTGTAAATTAGTCGCATTTACACCTTCTTGTTTTATATTTTTTAAAGCTCCTTTGTTTTCTAGCTTTTGTAAATCCATATCATTAAGACCAGATTGTTTCAGCTGCTCCATCGCTTGCTTTCCTTCTGTCTTCTGCATTTGCTGGTCAATCTTTCCTTGAGCAAAGATGTTAGCTTTATCCGCTTTACCTTGAGCTCCAATATTCAATCTATCTTGCTTGCCCTGTGCCTTAAGCATTCCTTTGTCACGCTCAGCCTGGTTATCAGCAAAGTCGTTCTCATAACCGAACTGAGCATCCATAGACTTCATGCCTAGGTTGAACTCTTTGTTCATTAGCTTGCCCTGGTTTTTTAATTCCAGTTCAGCCTGATGCGTCATATTTTCTTGTGCAATGCCAGCATTAGATTGTGCCAACATTTGAGCTATCTGTGCATCCATTGATGATTGGATAGCACCTGCTTGGAAAGTATCTAATGCCTCTTGACTGCCATTCTGCATGAAGTCATCCATCATTCCAGGGAAGTCATACATTCCCTTTCCATCATCACCGGAATTATTGTTTCTTTCTTCTCTTCTATTTTCTCTTCTTCTTTCTTGCCTTTCTTCGTCGGTCATGGCATCTTTAACGCTATTGCTACTATTTTATTCTATCTGTTTCAATTATCTACAATAGATAAAGATAATGCTAGTTAGATATGCGTTTTGCATCGTTAGGTGGTTCTGGTAATTTTGCACAGGCTGGTGTTGCCGCTGGTAGGGAAGGTTCTAAAATTCTTAATGCAGTCCGTAATGCCTCTCCTGACTTTGGCAGCCTTGCTGAAAAGCAGATGAACATTAAGGCTAAACAGAATGTAGCTCAAATCAAAGCAGACGCTTCAGTTGAACAAGCTAATATTAATGCTGATGCAAAAATCGCTGTAGCTAAGGAAGATATTAAGCAGGATAATATTATTAAAGGTTCCCGCCGTAAAGCTGGTGTAGTAGCAGCTATGGGTAAAGCTGGTATGGGGATGGCTGATATGTTTATGGGTAAGGAGAAGAAAGCTGATTACTCTGCTTACGATGCAAAGATTAAAGCAGCACGTGACGGAGCCACTGCTCTACGAACTCAGGCAGATGCTATCAATACTGAATTTAAGCCAGCTACTACACCTCCTGCTAAGACTGGTGGTACTGGAGCATCTAATGCTTCTAGTACTGGAGGTGACTTAGTGTCATCAGGACAAGCACTTTCAGCAGGCAAAGGTACTGCTGGTAAAGGTGGCAAATACGATTTGAGTGCTATGACTAACTATGCTATTCAGGGTGGCTTCTCTCCTGAGAATGCTAGAACTATGGCTGCTATCAGTATGGGTGAATCTGGTGGAAATGCTGGGATTGATACTGTAATGTCTGGATTAGATCCTAATCAAACCAATGAGTTTTCGGTAGGATTAGCTCAAATTAATGTACAAGCTCATGGTGATAAACTTTCACGCAGAGGTTGGACAGAAGCAGACCTCCGTGACCCTGTTAAAAATATGACTATTGCTAAAGAAGTGTATGATGAGGTTGGTAGTTTTAAACCTTGGAGCGTATATCAAAAAGGGCTACACCATCAGTATCTTCAATAGTTAAAGAGCAAACGCAGCGCCTAGTGATGCAAGACCTGCTGTTAGGGCAGCAATAGAATCTTTACGACGGTTGCGCTCATCCTTTCTATCAAGTCGGTCCATCTCTTCACGACGCATCTGCAGTTCCATTGCACGCTGATCTTTACTATCAGCCATTTGTGCCATGAACTGATTGTTGGACTGAGTTAAACCAGCAATAGCAAGATTGTTGGTATTCTCCATACCTTTCATGGTTGCTTGGTGCTGAAGCCTTCCTTGCTCCAAACCAGCTTCAATACCTGCTATTTGTGGCTTTTGGGTAGCTGTTAATAGTGTTGTCTGGTCCTTGAGATTATCTTTACGTACTGCCTTTTGTTCCTTCTTTTTGCCTCGTTGAATTCTTCCTAAATATGTTTCTCTATTTTCTCCCCAATCAGCTCCTGATACTCCATACTCAGCTGCTGATGCACCAAATTGTGTATTAAGGTCTTCTTGTTTTTTACGTTTATTAATATTCGTAGCATGATCAACGTTTCCTCCCATCAAACGTTCCCAAGCATTTAAGTTGATATCTTCGCCAGTTTCTCTCGCTCTTGCAGCAGCTGCCCTATTGGCGTCTCTATTCCAACCAAATAACTCTCTAGGGTCCATGATCTTTTAGTTTCCTTTTCTCTATTTTACACTGCTGCTAAAGCTTGTTTTGCTTCAAGCCTCGTTAGTCGTGTTTCAAGCTGTTGATTAGCACGCACCAGTAGTCCAATCAGGTCTGTCGTATCAATGCAGAGCTTGCCGACACTTTCGTCATAGTAGGTAGCGTCAGGTACAACCTTCTGGAACTCCTGTGCAATAAACCCGTGATGCATACGCTCTGGGCTTGCGCTGTACTCTTCCTTATAGAAGAAGGTGACAGGACGCAAATTACGCAGGGTCTCTAGTGCATCATCAATCGTATCAATCGTATGTTTTGTATCTTCATCACTGAATAGGCTAAATGCTGCACCTGCCACACTTCCAAGTCCACTCATTATTCCTGAAGACTTAGCAGCACTAGCTTGCTTCTCAAGTGCTTTTGATTGTAATCCTGCAATCTTTACTGATGCATCAGCTCCAATCTGTGTTCCTTCAATCTGTGCATCAGCCATTGTCTGTGCAATATTTTGTTCAGCCTTAGCTGTCATCTGTGCTTCAGTAAACTTACCCCAGTCAGGTGAACTACCAGCCTGTGCTGCATATAAATCTCCAGTACTTACAGCGCCTGCTGCACTGCCTGCATTACTACTGACACCACCAGCACGTAGCTGCATAGGTTCAAATCCAACTCTTGCGTAACGTGTCATGTCTAATTTCTATATCCTTTTATTATTTTATCAGCTAAGTGCAAACGATTTAAAATCACTAGTTCCTTGTTTCCATGCTGGAGTAGTGACATCCATGTTTCCAATATTTGCTCCACCACCTAAACTACCTAACCCACCAAGTGCACCACCAAGTGAGCTACCAAGAGAAGCAAACATACTTCCTTGTGCTTGTGCTCCTGCCAGTTTTGATTGTGCAGCAGTTGTCAACTTGGCAGACTCAACATCTGCTTCAGCTTGAATACCAGCACGCTCTACAAAACTATCTCCTTGAATACCTGCTACAGCTTCTTTACCATCAAGCATTGCCCTTCGTTGGCCCATGCTGCCAAAGTCTGGACCGTGGCCTAGCATCTTTCCCATCTCTTCACCAGCGAACCTAGCAACACTCATAGTCTTAAGTCATACTTATTAATTGTATCAATACTGTCTTTCGTTCTCTTCTTTGTTGCGACGACGGCGTTCACCTTCTATAAGGTTGCCTCCAATTTGACCTGCTGCTAATCCTGCTAGTCCTCCAATTAGTCCACCTTTGATTGGTCTCTGCATACGTACACCTGCAGCACCACCTGCTACTGAACTAACAAAAGGAATAACACCTGTTGTTAATGGCAGGCTTCTGCCTAAGAACTGAAGTTCTGGACCGTGGATTCCTTCGTCTGTTGTTTTCAGTACACCACCTGGCAATGTTATGTCTCCGTCCATAGGATTTAAGTCAGTATTCTTGTCATACTTAAATGCTTGATATCTATTGTATTCGTCTTTACTGACATCTGGTCTGACCTTTACGAACTCATCGTAGGGCAACATGTTCCCTGTACGTCCCATGAAATATTTAAGAGCTACTTCTTCAAGGACATTGGCTGATTTAGTTGGGTCTTCTTCACTAGGCACAGCAGCTTTATAGCCTTCTGCTCCACCAAAGGGTGTGAGTAATCCTAAGCCTGAGTTAATTGCAATCCCACTTGGAATTGCCAATGCCTGCAGTACACCTGGTTCAAAGTTACGCTTTACATATTTAGCGTCGTTGCCTTTACCGCTGACACTATATCCACGTCTTGGTTGCAATTGTCCATCAATCATCTTGGCTGCACCCTGGTCCATAGCCTGAGCTTTAGCTGATGGCCTTAGTACATCTCCTGTTAGTTTATTAATGACATCATGCTTTCCATATAAATTTGGAGCATTCTTTGCACTTGCATTTGCTGTCTTTAATGCGTACTCGTTTATAACTTCACCAGATGCCTGTAGCGCATTAAGCAACCAGTAGAACCGACGTGTGGAATCTTGCGTCAGGTCAGCACCTACAGAACCTAATATCTGACCTGTTTGATATGCCTTACTTCTATCTGTTGCTAGACCTAAGTCCATCTCCTGTCTGGCTTGTACACCTTCAGGAGTAGCTGTCTTTGTAAGTTCTCTAATGCGTTGTCCTAGTGGATAAGCAGCGGTCATCTGGTCCCACTTAGGTCCCTCTGACTGTTTGCCTTGTAGTTCACGCTCTCTGTACATTCCTTTACGAGCGTCTTCTCCACCTATCGCATAGTCATGCTTGAAGCCTTCCTTTACTTCACCTAGTTGTTTTAGCAATCCTGCAAATCTTCCAGCCATTGTCTTTAACCAAGTAAGTCAGTTTGGTTGTATCCACCGATGCCTAGTTGTGCGAGCATCTGTCGTTCAATCTCTGAGCGATACTGCTGGTCACCTTCTTGCTGAAGCTTCTCCCAAGGTGTAGTACCTCCACCCTTGGCTCGTAATACTTGGTCAGAAACAATTTGACCTCCCATATCTCCAACTAGGTTTCCTGCCAGCTCAGCACCCATTCGTGGTAGTGCCTTGTTCTTGTGTTTACCCAGCGCTGACACCAGTCCCACGCCGCCCATCGCGCCACCCACGCCTGTGCCAACGCCTGCAATCAGCTTGTCGCCTAAGTCACCGGGTGTCATGGCACCTTGATAAATACCAAACGCTCCATCCATTCCAAAATTAATTGCAAGATTT
>WLWF01002013.1_pt1 | contig 15369 bp, 14 predicted proteins | sample 6718331 | NCBI WGS metagenome assembly WLWF01 (sample SAMN12718692, study PRJNA515312) | sponge metagenome | isolation source: marine sponge | host: Mycale hentscheli | place: New Zealand: South Island, Marlborough, Capsize Point | collected 2003-05-01
CATCATTCTGCCAGAATGAGACTTAGCATACTTTTTCTCACCCACTAGCCATCTGGAAAATTCGTCTATTAAGTCATTGTCAAGAGCATTAAATTTTAATCTTTGATTTATATCTTTTTCAAAGTTTATAAGAACATTTCTAAAAGTATTATATCCTTTTACAGTTCCAGGCTTCAACCCCTGGCTACCGTCATTTGCAGCCTTATACTTCAAACTTTCTATTATCTCATCATGAAGGTTAACTAAATAAGAATTGTCGCCCTGGGGGACTTTATTATTGAATTCGTCAACCTTTTTCTTAAGCCATCTATTATCTATTTCAATTCCTTGTTGTTGGTCATTGTTTAATGCATGCGAGATAAAATTTTCAAGGGAATAAAGAGTAGAATTTAATTTCTTTAGAAAAGGGTCATTAGGTTTGGCCATCTTCTTTGATGAGCTCCATTCAGATGGATTGACAGAAAGGCCAGTTCTAGCAGAAACAACTGAAGAATTAGCAGCTCTAAAGTAGACATAGATGCTTACCTGTTTATTTTCTTTTGATTTTATTCTAAAACCTATTGAAGCCATACCCTAAATTACATTTTTGGCAACATATTGGCAACAAATAGTACTATTTTATGATATTACATGCAATTTGTTCCAATTAAAATTCAAGGACTATATAGCTTTTAAGTATTGTATTTATTGATATTTATAACTAAAATTATAGGTTTTCAAGAAATACTCAATTGCATACATTCGGGTCCAGGTGGGACCACCAACAGAAACCGTAATGTCTTTACAAACAAGATGTTGCGGTTTTTTTATTACCTATCTGGCAACATATTGGCAACAAACCTTATCTGTTTTGTTTGTTAGTTTCTAGAAAAACCCCAAAAAATTCCAATCTAAACTTTCAAATTAGACCCCCATCCCTAAAATTAAATCCACTTTTCTTTTGAGACTATAGCGCATATAATGATGTATAACCTAAATCATCGGCATATCCTCTTCATTAAGTTCAGGGAGTAATTTGTATATTAGTTTAATTAATAACCATAATTCAATTTAAATGAAAGCAAGCACTTGTCTTAAAATCTCTTCTGTCTGTTTTTTTCTGTTAAGCATTTTTGTCTTTATAACGATATGGCTTACCCCTGAAGTTTTACCTTACTATCAAAATCAAGAAGCTATTGATGCTGCCAGAGGATGGGGGGATATTAATGGTATATTGTTTTTATCACTTGCTTTAATATGGTTTTTATCAAGCAATTTAGAAGACCTAAAGTCAAAGAAAGTTATTGGGATGAGTAATTTTTTTATTGCTATAATCTTATTGTGTGCAGGTTTATTTCATCACTTGGTATTAACAGGACCACCGCCACCAGTATTTATTTTAGCAACTATTTCTGGAGGTATGGGTTTTTATGCTTGGAGAAAATCAACTACTTAAATCATCGGCATATCCTCTTCAGTAAGTTCTACAATACACTTTACCAAGAATGAAACAAGCTACTAAAACAATAAAACGGTTATACTTTTATAGTGTAGCCGTTTTTATTTTTTCTCGATGTTGCTTTCCCCAGTTTGTCAACTCGATGATGAGCGGAACAAGTGTATACCCATAATCTGCCAACTTGTAGGTAACTTTAATTGGTTGGGAATCATATACAGTCCTCAGAATTAATCCATTTATTTCTAATTCTCTCAACTCCTTTGAGAGCATCCTTGGTGTGATTTTTGGCAATCCTCTCTCTAATTCAGAATACCTGAATTCCCCATTACATAGCAATGCTATTATGGACATTTTCCACCTTCCTTGAATGATTTCCATGGAATCTTGAATGGCCAGCAAATCTCTCTTATAGTGTTCAATTATTTCCAAAGGCGGTTTGTCTGTCCTGTAACTTTTGAAATCTTCTATTCTTTCTTTTAGAGACTTATCCATAATTCATTGTTTCTACAAAAGTATACTATACTTTAATATAGTGCTATATTTTATATAGTGCATATTTATAATTTTGCCTAATTGTTAATTATCAACTCAAAGAAATGAAAAAAACAGTTATAGTATTCGGTGCAAATGGGAATGTAGGAGGTCATTTTGTCAATCAAGCATTAGATAAGGGTTATAAAATCAAAGCCTTTGTTAGAAATCCTGAAAAATATATACTTTCTAAAAATCCAAATGTTGAGGTGGTCAAAGGTGATGCTACTAATTTTGATGATGTTAAAAACGGGATGAAAGATATTGATATGGTAGTTAGCTGTTTAGGCAATCCATTAAAAAAGAAAATCTACATAATGGAAGAAGCCTATAACAATATAATTTTGGCAGCATCTAATCAAGATAATCCGCCACGTTGTTTAATGATTTCAAGTATTGGAGCGAATGGTTCTTCTTGGTTTGTTAGATTTTTACTTCGCCTTTTTAACGGTAAAGAGGGTTTTACAGATTATGAAAGAGCAGATAAACAAGTGCTTAAAGAAAAGGACGTGCCCTTTGTAGTTATTCGACCTGCTGGACTCACAGACAAAAAAGGGAAAGGAAAATAGCATTTAATTATCAAGCCAACTGTTTTCTTTCCAAAATTCATTTCGCGTTCTGATGTCGCTAAGTTTTTTGTGGATTGCCTTAGCGATACCTCTTACGATGGAAAGGCGGTTATGATTGAAGGTACTTGATTATTTAAATCTAAATCATCGGCACACACTCTTCATTAAGTTTAGGAAGAAAAACGCGGAGTAGATAGAGTTTTTTATATTAGTAGCTTATTAATCATAAATCAATTAAAATGAAAAAAATAATTCTTTGCTTTCTTACTCTTATTATAGTTAATTTTATAACTGCGCAACAGATTGCTGTAGCAGACTTTATTCATCTTGAAGAAGGAGTAGATTCTGATTACAATACTTTAGAAAAAATCTGGATGCCATTCCATAATAGTGAGATAAAAGCTGGTAAAAAAATGTTTTGGGCTGTCTGGAAAATAGATAATGGTCCCGAAATGGAGAAAGCCCCAGACTATGTCATATTTAATATTTTTAAAGATGAGAATCAACAAAAAAATTATATGAAAAACTGGGATGGAGATATGTCAAGAAAGAAGATTGAATCTCTGAATAGAGGAAAATATTCAAAATCTACTATTAAGAATATAATGAATAAAAAAATAAAAAATGAAGTTCGTAGTTATACCATAAAAATTCTACACCAAACAGTTATGACAGGTGGAGATGCTAAAATTGGAGATAAGATTTCAATAGGGGCAATGAGAGAAAAAAGCTCTGACTACGAGGAGTTTGAAATGAATGTTTTTTTACCAATGTGGGAAAAACAATTATTAAACGGTAAAATTAGCCAATGGTCACTTGCAAAGGTGATTGACAAGAATGAAGCAGCAAATGATGTTACACATATGACATTTGTTTTTAGAAACAATGCTAATCCTGGAGATGTTATGTTTATGCCTAACAATGAATGGTTAAGTAATAAAATCGTAGAGCAAGGATTGACGACAAGAGAATTTTGGCCCTCAGAGGCTACTCTAGTTTATATGTCAAACTAAGAAATTAGAATCCTCCACAGATATAAGGATTTTAATATTATTACCCCCCTAGTCTATTCTAGGGGTTTTTTAATATCCTTGGTACATCCTCTTCATTAAGTTCAGTAAACAGCTTGATTAAAAGCTTGAAAACATCTAATTTAGTTACATGTGTGATTTAAACGGTCCTTTTAAGCTTTGCTCATGTGCTGATGATATTGATTTTTCAAAACCTCATTGGAAACTTTTCAGGAACTCTATTGGGGAGGGTGAAATCTCCGATATCATGGGGATGCCAATTTTTGAGGTTCATATGTTAGATGTAATTCAACAAAAAAAAATTCTAAGACGACTAAACACAATTAATGTTTTTGATTTCGAATATTTCCCTAATGAAAACGATAAATTATTCATTCATGAAGATGAGGATAATTACATTGAATTTAAGTTTAAAAAAGGCAAATGGAGAAAGGTTGAATTTTTAGGATTACACTATCACTTTGAGTTTGAAAAGGATTCCAATGGGATTATTGAGAGTAAGAATTCAAAACTAAAAGAAGTATATAAAAAATACCTTTCCGTTTTAAATGAGGAAGAAGAGGATATTACTATTTGCTTTAGACAATCAAAGAAAATATCAGAAAAAGATTTAATTAAACTTCTTGAATCTAGAATCAATGGAAAGCCATATAAATTCCCTGAAGGATATATTACAAGCCTTGGTCAACACAATTCACGCTTTGAATAACATTTTGAGTTAGGTAACCTTTAACCTATTGATTCTATTGGCTTTAACGCCTGTTGCAGTACCTACTTTTGTTTGGGGTTGAAAAGGACGCTGCGGGTATAACCTTTTTCTCTGTATGTGTAGTTTAGTTGCAGTTATCTGTTGTGAATACTACACCTTCTCCTTTTTCAAAACGTCTAATAGTACTTGAATCACATATAGCGGAAGTTAAACAAGAACAACAGCAAGAAGATTCAGAATCAAATTTAGGGACACAATTTGTCCCTTGTCCAGGGAAAGAATTCAACTCATCATATTGTGACTGACTAATTTTTACACAAACTAAAGATGGATTACCAGCAGAATAAAATTGAGATAGCCTTTCATTTTTCGAAATATCAATACTTTTAAATGAACTATTTTGATTCATACGTTGAACCCATATTTGTTCTAAATATGTCATTTTGCTAGTATCCGGAAATGTTTTCAAAGGGTTCATAGGCAAACTTAGAAATTCAATCAAAGTATTTTTTTCTAAATCAATTTCAGATATTAGATTATCATCTAAAAAAATTGTTTTTAAAGACGTGCACCCAGATAAATCAACTTGCTCTACATTACTGTTTACTATATATAGATAAGTTAATTTGGTGTTTTTAGAAAAATCAGCCGTTTCTATCTTGTTGGCATCTCTTAAGCGAAATTTTTGAAGGTTTGTAAAACCACCTATTCCACTCAAACTTTTAATATTGACCATATATTTTTCATATAACGGATTTCTAGAGCCATCATTTTGAAGTAAATCAATTTCAGTAACTTTTTCAGCTTCAGATTTTAAAATTGAGCCATCAACAATATCATCAACACCTAACAATACAAGAATATTTTCAAAATCAAAGTCTTTGATTAGAATTATTTCTTCTCCATTGTCATTAAGTGATATTTCAACAATTTCTCCATCTTTTACTGAACAAGAAACTAAAGGAACAAACAATAAAACAAGAAGTAGCTTTTTCATAGTGTTGGTTTTAAGATAGTTCAAGATATGGCTTTTTCATTTTTTTGTCTATTTGTTATTAATCGACTCTTTTAAAAACAAACCAAACAGAGGGTTGATTGAAACCTCCCACAAGTCTTGAACTCTCAAACATTTCTTTTAGTTCATATCCTTTTGACTCAAATTCTTCAACTAATTTTACAAAAGAACAATATTCCCTTTTTGCAAGAGCTATTTGATTTACACCATCATCTACATTTATTTGCATTGTACATTTTTTATAATTCCTTACACTACTTGGTGATTCAACAAAAATATATTTTGAAGATTGAGCAAATAAGTTTGTGCTTAAAAAAAGAAGTCCAATAAATAATAGCTTTTTCATTGTGTTGGTTTTATTAAAAATTCACTTCGTCATCATAAATACACCAATAAAAAGAGATTCAAAATCTTTGATAATATCCAAATTACCAATATTATTTCCTAAAATACTATCCCTAATTGGAGTAAAATATTCCTCTAATGTTTTATATGGGAGATTTAAGAGTTCTTCTGAAACATCTTTTTCATATAATTTAATCATTCCCTCATCATTCAATTCTCTATATTTTTTCAACATTCTTAATTTATGAGGAATATCCATTTCATCGTTAGAAAGGTTTTCATTATTATATCTAATCTTTAAGATGTCAATATCAAAATCATAATCTCTTTTAATTGTATAAGGTGTTTCTCCGCCCAAGATTCTCTTTTCAGAATAATCTACTTCCCACCATCTTAAAACACTTCTGCCGAATGGTTTGGTTGTTCTACGTCTGTGTGTATATTCTTTACCACCTATTTTGGGTTTATAGGTATATTGAAAAATTATTTGTTGTATAGTTCCTTTTAACGGAGTTAATCTAAAACCTAAACTAACATCACTTATCCCTCCTGAATATTCATAATATTCTGTATCAATTTTAGATAATTCCACTTTTACATAATCCTCCAAATCAATTGGATTTGAATAATAAGAATCGTAAAGTGAATCTATTTTAGAGAATACGTATCCATATTCTTTATTCCATTTTGGCTTAACAAGATTATTTTTAATGGAATCAAAATATTGAGTATTTGTGGTGAATTTATTGTAATCATAATAATCTCTATAGGTAAGAGATTTGTATTTGTTTTTTAATTCAATTGATAAATTGAATGTATCTCTAACAACACTTAAAACATTATTATGAAGATTGTATATGGCTGAATCTTTTTCCAAAGAAGCTTGAAGTTCTTTTTTTGATAATTGAGCAGTTATTGGTTTATCTAAATAACCACTACAACTTAAAATGAAGAATACAAATAATAAGAGTAGCTTTTTCATTGTGTTGGTTTTAAGATAGTTCAAGATATGAATTTTACAGAATCTTTCGGATAAGAGTCGGGACAAGCGGGGCATGGTATCCCCCTATAATTTATTTGAACTTCTTATCTTCTTTCGAATTACTTTTTACTAAAAAGGCAAGTCCCGGGTGTCTTGTCTGTATCTCCATTTAAGTTTATAGTATCTAATTCCAGACTCTTTAATCTTTATATTTTGTCCCTCAGGAGCAAGAGATTTTAAAAGCCCTCCAACTTTATTATTGTTCGATTCATAAACACCAAAGTCTCTTAAATTTTTCATTATTTCTGAAAATGTCATGCGCCCATCATAGTCATATTCAAACAAATTACTTAAAGTTTCTTCTAAAGGACTGTGGTAAACATAATCAATGGACAAACTCATGACTTTCTCTAAGTCATCAACACTCATCATAGACTCATGTTTTCTATTTATAACCTCATCTCTAATTTGTGACCAGAGCTGCAGAATATTTATACTATTAAGTAGGTCAAAATCCATTCTCTCTTCAATTGTAAATAGCATATACCTATTTTCATTTTCATTTCTTAGTAGTTCACTATAATTTGTAGTTCCAGCGAATGTGGCCCTTCTCTTTAGGTTTTGATTGGTGTCTTTATAAAGAGCTCTTTTACTAAAATCCTCTTGAGAAATTATGCTTCTTAGCTTTCCTTCACCCTTGATTAAAAGTTGGTTGATATCATCAAAAAGATATATCATTTTAGTATTCTTATCAATATCAAAATTCCTGTCATCCTTAGATAGTTCACCTGCGGTCTCTGCGTAAATTTCTGTTCCTGAAACACCCGTTGCCTGCTCTATAGCTCCAATTAGACCAATCTTTCTAAAAAACTCGGTTTTTCCAAAACCCCTTTGTTCACTGTAGAGAATAAATACCACTCGAGAATAAACCTTTTTTGGTGTTTTAGGGTCTATTCCTCTTAAAGCAAAAGCGTATGTAGTACAGAGCCATTTTTTAATTAGCTCAAAGTTTTGATTGTAATCTCCAGCAAGATTTGCAGCAGAAACTAAATCGTTAATTCTATCTATTCCATCCCAGGGATTATTTTCTAATTGATTAAAAAAGATTTTTAGAGAATCTATTTTCTCTATATCATCAGAGTTCATAATACTATCAAACTCCCTTTCTGTAATTTTAAAACCATGGTCCTTTAAATCAAGTTTGAGGTCATCAAAATTTATTTGTTTGGTATAATTTATCGTGCCATCTGGATTTCTAATGAATGCAATATTAGTGTGATTTAGAATGGCAATCTTTTTGCCTAAATAAGACCGATAAAGTTTAAAGTCTTTGTTTTTATTTCTAAAATTTTGCCATCCAAATGGGTTAAGATTAGTTGAGTTATTTTCTACGGGTAAATTACAGTCTTCCATCGCTAGTTAATTTTAATTAGTGAATTAAGTAGCTCTTCTTTTTTGTAGAAGACTCGTTTTCCTATACCATATGCAATTACTTGACCCTTGTTGGTCCAGCGCCATAAAGTTGAGAGGTCAATTTTTAAAAGCTCGCTCGCTTCTTCTCTGGTTAGAAGCTCCTCTTTTACTGAAGGAGCAGGTAGGTTGTTTTTAACAGCTTCATTTAAAGATTTAGTGATGAGCTCTTCCAGTTCTTTTTTGGACAGCACATCGAATATTATTTTATTAGATTTCATGACTTATAATTTTAAATTAAGTCACGAAGATTCAAATGTTGGATTGCCCATTAGGGGCGGAAATTTCCCATTTTGGGGAAGACCTAACTCAGAAAGGTATTATTGAAGTTATTATCTCTATTGGCTGAGAATGATTTATTAAGTGAGGAGAGCTTATTTTTAATTTCATAATCTTCGTAGTCTCTATCATTAATTAATTCCATATCATCATGAATAATTTTCATAAAGTCATTGTCTTTTGTTTTATGAATAAGACCCTCTGCCTCGAGTCTTTTTTTCAGATATGAGAAATCTAAATAGTAATCAATGATATGATTAGAGGTATAAGAAATAAAATCATTGTAGACTTTTCCAGATGTAAATAATAATGGATAAGGATTTAACTTTCCTTGTAAAAATTTAATTTTCGCTCTTGCACTATAATCAAATTCTCTGTAGAATTCATCCGAAACAAACTGCATCACTTCCAAGCTTTCATTTCTGTTAAAGTCAACTTTAAACTTATATTCCCTAGCTATAATTTGATATTGAGAAACAAGGTATTGTTCTATAAAATCTTCTTCATTGATGTCAATAAAGTCTGTTATTAAGTCATTATATTCTTGTTGAAAATAATCTAGAGTGTAAAACTCAGGTTTATCTTTTAATACTAGATAAAGATTAGACTCTATAGTCTTATAAAAGGTCTCATATAAATATTCATCATCTTCATTTTCAATGAGCTCATTGTAAACTTTACAAATCCTTTTTAACTCTTTTTCTGGTGGAGTTTTTTTTAACGGAGGTAATAATTTATCTAAAACTGTTTTTTGTAAGTCAGTTAAATTATCCACTATCTAGGAATTATTTTTTGATACTTAACATCATATTTATAGTCCACTATTTTACCGCTTATAATAAGAGATATAGCGGATTCTATTTCTTCCATGGGAACAACAAACCATTCTCTAGGTGTATGGCGGATGTCTTTTTTATCGAATACGTCAACCTCAAGACAACTAGCTCCAAAGAATCGCTGTATTAACTGCTCAAACTTTTTTGCATTCATATTATAACATTTCCACGAGGCAATTTCTTGAACTGGAGCCATAAGATATGTGGGTTCATGCTCAGCATTTTTTATTCTCTCTGCAACACTTTTTGAAGCAAAACCTATTTTATAAAGATTTTCTACCGAACTAATCTCTGGCTTTTTACTTTTTGATTTCAAAACATAGATATATCCAGCTTCTTTATCTTCTTCAGAAATCCCAGTGAAACTTTTATTGAAACCTTCAATTACGGCATCTACATTTTCAGTTACTGATTTTCCATTTTTATAGAGGTTCTTTTCAACGGTTCTCATTAGAATATTTGATTCAGTTCCATTCTCAAATATCAGTCTTGTCCTTCCATCTTTTCTTACCCTTGTTCCGTCTTCTTTATAACCCGCCTCTCTATCAAAAGTTACTTTTTCAATAAAGAACAAGACCCCATTGTGGACATAATAATTCCCTTCTCTTAAAGTAGATAATTTAAATTCTGTAAGCTTTCTTTTGCCGAGTGCTAAATCATTTTGAACCTCTTTAAATAGATGCTCGTAATCATCAAAGTTCTTACACTTCACTCTTTTCCCAATAAACTCGGCCTTGGCTCTTTCAAAATCTTTAGGAGTGTGTTTAAAGTCAAAGAGACCTTCTGAATCATCTCCCAAGATTCCTAAAGAATCATCACCTAGAATATCATCAATTGAATTAATTTCTTTTTTATCTATTTCAAATAGACCAAATTTATCTTGCGGTTTTAGCGCTTCTATCTTTTGCTCATCTTCTCGAAGACCTTTGAGAACTGAATATAATTTATGTTCTCCAGCAATATCATTAATATTTGGTTTTGGCTCCCGCTCATTTTTTTCAATAAACTCATTGATTTCATCAAAGGAAGATGCCAATCTTTCATCTGAAGTTCGAGCAGCAGATTTCTTAGGACTAACCTTAAGAATTTCTAAAGGGTCATTTTCAAATATCTCATTTAATATGCTATCCTTATCCTTCATTAGATTTTCTTTGTTTCTCTCTTTTAAGATAAATGATACATTCAGCCATTCTTTTTTCAGTTTCACTAATTGAATTTATATCAGGCTGTCTATTATGAGTTTTCACAAACTCCTGAATCTTAGGCCACAATATTAATGCTTCCTCTGAGGTCATTTCTATTCGGGTTGATTCTATAGTTTCTTGAATTATTTTTAAAACTTTAGCAGTCACAGATTTGGATAAAACCTCGAACGCCTCTTGAAAAGGGTTTACCTTATCAATTAGGTCAATTTCAAGTTTGTCAATATCAAAAAATTGATTTGCCATTCTTATAAAACGCTTATCACCAACTTCCTTGATTGTTCCTTTATTGATAACTGAATCAACAACAACATGTTGTCTTACCTCTTCTATCTCTTGTTCGTTTAAGTCAGGATATTTTGTTCTAATTACTTTTGCAACTAGTACTTTATTAATAACCTCAGGGTCAATGGCAGGGTCTGGCATCGCCTTCAAAATAGTTTTTTCTTGAAATATTGCAGCTCTTAAATCTGTCATATCTTCTTCAACAATTTCCTCCACCCTTTTTGAACTAGGCTGTTTAAAACCTCGAATTTTTAATTCACCTGGCTTTGGTTTGTCATCATCAGACACCTTAGTTTTAAACTTCCAGTTTGGAGCTAGAACCTGTTCCATGAGTAAAGAGGCCGTAATTGCTTTGAGCATGTTATTAACTGATAATTTAACCTCGTCATCAGCCGCATCTGGTTGAGCTATTAGATTTGTAAATTGTGCGTGTGTTTTATTATCACTGTCTCTAGTTGCCCTACCAATTATCTGGATTATCTCAGTTAAAGAGCCTCTATAACCTACTGTGAGTGCGTGCTCACAATAAGGCCAATCAAACCCCTCTTTTGCCATTCCTAGAGCTATGATTATATCAATATCTTCTGGGGAGGTAACTCCTCTTAAGTACCCTTGGACCTTATCTCTTTCCTTTTGGAAATCATTTACCAAATCAGCTATTTTAAGAACCTTCCCGTCTGTTTTTCTCTTTACATGAAGGACACCAGTTTCTGAATCTGTTTTTATTACAGTACCAATTGCATCAATAATAGAATCAACCTCACTATACTTATCTTTAGAGGATTCCCCTGAATTTACTGAAGGGATATGTAGAATGGTTTTTTTATCGGTGTCTAGAACCTCCATAATAGCATTAGTATATTTTCCTTGGTAGAAGTGATAACCTATTCCTAAGGTTTTGATATAGTCATAACCGTTTAGCTGCTGATAATAATTATAGGTTACTTTCTTGAATTTTTTTTCATCCTCAGGAAGAAGTACAGGAACGGAATCTCCCCTAAAATAGGTCCCTGTCATTGCAATGATATGAGCCTTAGAATTACTCATAACTCCTCTTATTATTTCTCCAAGTTTATTATCACCTGCGGCAGAAACATGATGAAATTCATCGATTGCCAAAAGGGTATCATTGAACTTATCCTCTCCAAGGCCTTCACATGCAAAACGCAGTGTAGCATGAGTACAGATAAGTATTTGCTCATCATTATCCATAAACTTATGGAATGCAGAAACCTTACTTTTACTTCCATCATCCCCGGGCGTACACAGATTATAATTATCCTTTGGAGCCCAGTTGGCAAAAAAACCAAATTTCTTTAAATCAGTTGGCTCAAATGAGCTACCAATAGAGCGCTCGGGAACAGCAACAATTACTTTTTTAATACCTTGATTAACAAGCTTGTCCAATCCAAGAAACATTAGGGCTCTAGATTTTCCAGAGGCAGGAGGAGACTTTAAAAGAATATATTGAGCATCTCTAAATTCAAAAGCACGCTCCTGCATTTCACGCATTCCATAGGGGTTAGTTCTTGTGCTTTCTCCTGTTTGTTTATATTCTACTTTTACTACATCGGGCATAATTATCTTCTTTTACGAGTTTTCTTTTCCTTCGCGAAAAGAGTTCCACTGTCTTTTTCTTCTTGAATCATAGTTTCATACAATTTAAAAAGATATTCTAAACGTTCCTCATCACTACTAAATGGATTGCTTCTATAACATCGCTCTACAGCTAAATCATTTTGATGATGTGCTTCCTTTAACCCTTCGGGCATTTTATCGGGGTCGTACAACTGAGCTAATGTTTTTTCAGAGTGTTTTAAGCGTTCGTCAACGATTTTTAAAGTGCTCTGAGTAAGTTCTTCCTTTCTAATCGAGGAAATAAATGGAAATGGAAATGTATTATAAGTGAGAGTTGAAGAATAGCGAAAACTGTTTTCTAATCTCCCTGCAATGTTTTTTATCCAAACCATATGCATCCTCGAAGAAAGAACACCCAATAAGTGTAACTCGGGGGTAAAGATTACAAGATTTGGAGCGACTGTAATTGATTCTTCATTTAAGAACCCCATTGGAACATATTCTCTTCTTTCAGAAGAAACACTTGGAGCAATAATCGAATTCGCATTTATATGGCTTCTCTGAGCAAATTTATGAGGTATTGACGCATAACCATTGGTTGTTTTAGCCTTAGAATTTATACGAACAGTATAAACATTTGAAATACGTTTTTTAATAAAAGGTATTTTCTCAAACTCCTCAAGATTTTCATCTTCTATCCATAGGCAATATCTACGAGTGCCTTTTATAAATTCTTGTGCACCAACTAATTCCCGAATAATTTTATGTGTGTTTGGATGTGATTCTAATAGTTGTGTTTTCTCTTCAGAAGATAATATTAAGTTTCCACCATCTCGGGCCATACTACCCATTACCATTCTTGGAAAACCAGTTGTTAAAGGTGTTTTTCTCAGAGTAATAAAAACAGTTTTACCTTTAATCAAGTATGGATTAATACTTGTACAATTCATAACCCCTTTCTCGGTATATATTCTTTTTGTTGTTTTTTTAGTTTTTTGTAAACCTATAATTACAACTGTTACCCCTGCACTTCCTTTTGCATTATTTCCCCATTTGAAAGATTGAAAAGCAAAGGAAATTTCAACATCGTTTATAAAAATATGAGGCCATAACAATGCTACTTGTTCTCCTTGACAAATAGAATTTGTAGAAACAAAAGCTAATTGTGAGTTAGAATCCCGAATGTATTCTGCACCTTTTATAAACCAACAACCTATATAGTCACTATTTTTGAAGTCAACAGAACCTTTAAAAATTATTTTTAATTCATCTTTCTGTTTGGGGTTTTGCATTCTCGCACCTAAATAAGGAGGATTACCTAAAATATAAATCTCATCATCTTCATTTTTAGGGCATACTTCCTCCCAATCCAATCTACAAGCATTTCCTTGTACAATATTACCCGCATCAGTAAGCGGTAAAGTAGGGTTGGTTCTACCAAATTCTTTAAAGAACTCCACATTCATTTGATGCTTTGTAAGCCACAATGCCAATATTGCAATTTCTTGAGCAAATTCATCTATTTCTATACCATAGAACTGTGATAGTGAAATTTCAGAAAGCGCAAGCGAGCCCATATCTTTAAAGATTTCCATCTCTAACCTTCGGAGTTCCTTGTAAGCTATAATAAGGAAGTTCCCACTACCGCAAGCAGGGTCAAATATTTTAATTTTCTTAAGTCTATTTAGAAGCTGAGAAAGTTTTTTATTATTTCCTCTTGAGTTTTCAAATTCCTCTTTAAGGTCATTCAAAAACAAGGGCTCAATAACTTTCATAATATTTGGAACAGAGGTAAAATGTTGACCCAAGGAGCTCCTGCTGTCAGAATGGTTTACAGCCTGGAACATAGACCCAAAGATATCGGGATTGATATTGGCCCAATCTAGGTTTCCAGCCTCAATAATCAAATTTCTAGTAGATTTTGATAGCCTAGGGACTTTAGAGGCTTTTTCAAAAAGTCCACCATTTACATATGGAAACGAGCTAAGGTATTCAGGTAGCCCCCCTCTTTGATTTTCGGGTGTATTGAGAACACTAAAAACCTTATTGAAATAATCACTTAAATCACTTCCATCAGTCTGGGTGTGGGATGCGATACCATTAGTTAATTGATTTTCATTAAATATGTCTGCATCTTCAGCAAAGAAGCAAAAGAGTAATCTAGATAAGAATACATTGAGCTCTTTTAAAAACTCTTTCGAGTCATTTTCATTATCACTTTTAATCTCCTCAAAAAGCTTAGCCATTCGAACAGCTGCTTTTATATCTGCAGGGTTTTCATTCTGAAGCTGAGCTTTTTCCATTCCAGCCCAGGGAAGAAAGAAGTCATAATTCTTAGGCAAATCTTTTATTTGAACATCTAAGAATTTATCAATTAGCGTATCTTTTGCTAGAAGGGTCTTATAGTCTGTAACAATTACAAACCTTTGACCATGTTTTATTTCTTCTGCTAATTCAGTAACGCTCAGGTGGAGGTCTTTATCATAAATCTCTTTAAAGAACAACTTCTTTTTTAAGGAAACCTCACCTTCAACCTTTGAAATATTTGAAGCTCCTTTTTGGAGTCTAGTTATTGTGGCTTTAGGAAGGCCATACGCCAGAAGCAAATCATAGATAAAAGTATCCTTACTGAAATTTTTAATCAGTTTGGCAACATTATTTTCTATTTGATTTGAATTCATAATTGGACTTAGACCTACAATTTAATTTAAAATAGTGTTTTTAGTTTGTCGCGTTTAAAAAATTATAAGCATCCAAATCTTTATTGGGGTTCTTTCCAATATACTCGTAGAATGTGGATTCTCTTTTATGGCCAGTGATTTTCATAATGTAAGTAACAGGGACACCATTATCATAATGATAAGTTGCAAAGGACCTTCTTAAATCATGAGATGCTAGTAACTCAAATTTAGGAGCCTCTACAAGCTCTTTTCTTTTGGTTGAGGGATTAAACTTATAGCCATTTATAATTTCATCTATTCCAGCTTTTTTACAAACGTACTTTAGATTTCTATTAAAGTTTTGGTCCGATAATTTATAGGGGAACTTATGTTTTAAAATAGCAATGACAATCTGATTTTTAATGGGTATAGTAACTGT
>WLWF01002014.1_pt1 | contig 15359 bp, 27 predicted proteins | sample 6718331 | NCBI WGS metagenome assembly WLWF01 (sample SAMN12718692, study PRJNA515312) | sponge metagenome | isolation source: marine sponge | host: Mycale hentscheli | place: New Zealand: South Island, Marlborough, Capsize Point | collected 2003-05-01
TGGAACTATTTAAAGAACTACCTTTGGATTTACAATTGAAAATTTTTGATACATACGAAGAAGAAAGAAATACAAAAATTGCTATTGAAAAAACAAAACTTATGATGGAGTTTCTCCTAGATGAATTAGAATTATATGCTGATACATTTTCTAATGGTATTGAATGGGATGTTAATTTATTTATGTTTGTGAGGCGATGGGAGAATTATCAGGAGGAATTTACATCCTAGGTTTTTCTCTTACACAAAATACAACTTCTGATGATCCTGTTAAATCATTTACAAATTTTTCAGATTTACGAACAAAGTGAACATCTAAATCAGTGACTCTTATATCTGTGGTGTTATTCAAATCAATAAAAAATTTATCATTGTTTTGATAATAAAGACCACCCGATTGATTGCCAGAATTATCAAACTTCGGTAATTGAAATAATATTTTTGAAGGATTACCTGTGGCAAAATTATATGTTTCGTGGGTGAATGTAGGGACTCTAATAAATGTGCTTTGTGATGATGTGGTTTCAGGAGTATTTGCCGATACAAATGATGCTCCATGATATCCTCCACCATGTGTTATTCCTGAATCACTATTAATTGCTGAACCACGAAAACCTAATGATCTAGCGGAATTGGGATCATCAACATATAATGGTGCCTTAACATATCTATCACTTTTTCCCATAATAAAGATATTTTCATAATCCTCAATATTATTATTTTGAAGACCTTTGTAATCTCTGAGGGTACTACCACGATAAAAAGCATCTGGTAAAGCATCATCTAATGGTTGATATGGTTGGTAACAGTCCTTAAAATCAACTAGTGTAGGCCATCCTGCCGCATTTAACCACGGTGGTTCTGTATCAAAATCGGTAATTGTGCCATCATCATTGGTTACTGATGTAGCATGTTCAAATAAACATTTTGAAACCCAATTGTTTTCAGGAATATTATCATGGAGATCTGTGCTTGTTCTAGTAGAATAATTTGTAATATCGCAACTATCGCCATCAACTGCCAAGGAAACAGTAGGATACATCTTCCAACAGGTTTGACCAATGGGTTTCGGTATTTGTCCTTTTGTTGAGGCATTAACTTTGACAACTTCTACGAGTGTTTTACCTGATACAGATATCTTCATTTTTTCACCTGTTGCTTCAAATGTAATATCACCAAGAGATGCCGATGGGATTGGTGTTCCTGTTGCAAAGGCTGAATTGGATCCGTTATTAGCAGCGAACTTTTCATTATTTTTTTGATAATAAACAATTTCACGCATTGCTAATTGGGTAGGTGCTTCTTGGTTAGTTCCTGCCCCTTCTTGAATAAGAGGAACAGCGTGATATGCACGGATACCATTATCATCTGATATTTCAACAGCATAATCATAAAAATCACTATCTAAATCACCTAAGCCATAAGGGGGTTTGAATCCTGAAAAATATTGAAATGGATCATCATCATCATCATCAATTATTGGTCTTGCTAAACCACAAACAAATGTATCATTGACAAGGATATTTGAAAAGGTTAGAGAACCATTGTGAAGAGATAATGGACCTCCTTGGTCGTATGATGGTTGTAATTGAACATGTGTATCATTATCTGTTGATTCAATTACCCCACTACTATATGTTGCTGATCCCAGTGTGAATTGAAGAGTTGTATCATCGGGAGGAACGATGGAAGTGGCATCAGCACCAAATTGAGGAATCTTGTATTGAAAACCATTAAATGCCCCTGTGGCTGTAAAAGTAGGATTCATTTCAAAACTAGCATTAGATTTTAGTTCAGGATGTAATGAATACGCCGGTCTTAATACATTGTTTTTAAATTCTTCTGCAAAATCTAATGGTGATAATGAATTTTTTATTTCATTCCTTTGAGGAATCATGTATGATATTGCTTCATCATAAGAATCACCTGTTTCTAATCTTTCACCAAACCAAAAGAATGTATTGAGGGCATTTTCAAAATCTAACAAATCAGATCTTTCAATTTTAACAGATTCAACTGCTATTTGAGAATCCTTTTTAATAATCAATGGATTTCTAATATTGTTCCGATACTGATTGGCCTGATTTGATGACTCTGATTGTAAAGACGAGGTAATTAGTAAACTCATTATTTATAATATGATTAATCAAAATAATTTAATTTATTAAAATTATAAATAGTGATGCCTAAAAAGATATCTTCTAAATCAAAATCAAAACCTAAAAAATTTAAAATGAAAAGTGGTGTTGCTGACACGGGAAGAGCAACAGTTGGAAAAATAAATTTAGTAGGGAAACTCATAGATGTAGAGGGTAGCATTGAAAAAGACAAAGAAGTTAAAGAAAAGGATGTTTTTGATTTTAGTCCGAATTCCAAAAATTAAATATTTGATATCTTATTTAAATGGACAGAAATCAATCCTATTCAAATTATTTAAATGATTGTCTTGAACGTAATTCAAAATTTAAAAAGATATCTTCTAAACCTGCTAGAATAGTCAAATCTAAATCAAGAGAACAATTACATCTGCTATCAATTAGTGAAATTATGTACGATAACAAATTGAAAATTCCTGAGAATGATTATATCAAAATTATGAATCATTTAAAGGATTTATCAGGATATTCAAAAATGTCAAAATAGTTCAAAAATAGTTCAAATAGTGGTATTAATCCAATAGTTTGTATTTCGTTTTCAAAACCCCCTATAGGGGGGGGGATCCTAAACACTTTTATACCGGCCATATCAATTCCTTGGATTACTACCACTATTTTGATTCTTTTTACACTAAAATAACATTATTTAACATTGTTTTAATAAACCCTTAATATTAGTGTTTAATTTTCTAGATTTTTAAACTATTTAAAAACAAATATTTAATGTAATATATGAGTGGCAAAGCAAATCAGGTGGTTGCATCGCAACAAAAGAAAAATCTTCATGATCTTGAATCCTTCTGTCACTATTGTAAAACTAAATATCTTCACGATAAACCCATGACGAAAGTAGATGCTTCCATTTTATTAATGTTATTGAATGATAAGATGACAAAAGAGAAGGCTGAATATTTCAGATCTCAAATATCAAGGGCATCTGGTAGAGAATACAAATCTGATGGAATGATTAGTATTTTATCTGAAACATTAATTAATGTATTTGTATCAGCATTGAAACCAGAAGAAACAGATAGTGGTCCTCGTTATAGAATGAAATCATTAAAAACATTATTAAATGGATATGTTGAAGATCAACAAGAACTAGAACAACAAATAGAAAACATCAAAGAAGGTAAGGGATATATTACTACTGATGAACATAAGGAAGAACTACAAGATCTAGAAGATCAATACAGGGAGAAAATTAATGATTTGAGAAATGAATGCGATAAATCATATACCAGAATTGAATTCCTAGAAGATAAATATCAACATGAATTAAATCAAAAAGATCAAATGATTAAAAATTTACAAGACAAATTATTTAATGAATGTGATACACAACAAGAATAGTATCATTTCCCTATCTTTTCTATCCTTTCAATAGTTTAAATTTGATTTTTTCTATCCACTATTTTATTAAACTACTTAAAAAAATAGTGTTAAATTTTATTTATAAATACACTAAAATGTCATGTTTCAAAAATTACACTTTTGCTCAGCTTGAACAAATGATCCTAGAAAGGGATAGTATGATCTTTGACAGAGATGAACAAATTGAAAAATTAGAATTAAAGATTCAAAAGAAAAGACAAATAATTGTTGATTTGAAAAAACGAATTGTTGATAAACCTTTTGTTGAAGCTCTGTTTGAAGAAGAAACAGAATCAGAAGATTCAAAACCTGATTACACCGATGAACAAATTACTAACACAATCACATTCTTTGATGATAACTACCAATGGCTACCAGAACAATTATTACATCCTGGACAAAGATGTCATACATCAATTAAAGATATCTATGAAGATTTAAAAAAATGGGGTCGTCGCTCATTTATTCCTGTTCAAGGTGATAATCGTCAAATATTAACTAGACCACAATTAATTCAATATCTTCGTGAAGAACATAAATCAAGATATCAACATCTAGTGAAATGGAATACATCAAAATTTGAAGATGATTCAGAAAATTATCCTAATGGATCTCGTAATATTCCATACTTTCATTGTTTGAGTAAATAAATTTGATTTAAAAAATAAATTAGTATTAATATTGTAACATGATACACGAAGGATCACAAGGTTCAATTAGTTTTTATTTAAATGGTAAATTAATTCAATCATTACCTTCGTTTCAAAGTAATGATTTAAATTCAATAAAAAGTTCTGCTAATAGGATAATCATTCAAGGTCTCAGAGGGGGTTGTAATTTAAAATTTATAAAAAAAAAATTCTGGGTAGCAGTTCAAAATTTAAAAGAAAAGAATCTTAGTGATGATGATTCAATATTATTTGCTGTTTCATATTTCGGTTTAATTAAAATGAATATTATTGATGAAGATGCTCCTCATGAAGGTATCCTTGTAATGCCTAGGAAGAAACCTTATAAGAAGAAGCATAAGGTCTAACACCACTCACCTCCTCTTTCATTATTTTTTGTAATTCTGTTAAAAATTTAATTTCACTTTTTATCTGTTTAGTAGTTTCATCATTAATTATTAAATTATTATATTTTTTTAATTTCTGATTTAAAGTTGCTTTTCTTGTAGCTAGTTTACCAAGAGGAGTTTGATGATATCTTTTAACAGCTTTATCATGTAATTCTTTTTTTTCCTGTGGTGTTACATGGCATCTTCTTAAATTAATACAATTCTCTGTTTGTTGAAACCATTTTTCTTCTGCTGCTCTAAGACGAGAAGCATCTTCCTTATCATCTAGATGAATTATTTCTAAAACCTCCATTTCAGGATCTCCTCCATCAAATAATCCTTTGTAATCTTTTTCTTTACGTCTATGAGCTTGTCTATGATGACACATCCTAATACATAGTTGTGGTGAGTATGTTGATCCAATGTAACAATGTTGATTTCCTTCTTTCTTTAATTTGTAAACTCTCCCGATAATAACCATTTTACAATCTTATATATTTTTTTTTATTGATTTAAACGAATGAAAACACAATGTTCACCGTTATCACGATATTCAATAAATCCTAATTGTTTGAATTCATTTTTTAACCGATCATAATCACAAAAATCAGAACGATCTTTTTCAAATAAAATTAATCTTAAATTCTTGAATAATTCTTTATTCTCATCATAAAATGTTTCTAGGAAACCTTCACAATCTGCTACAAGAACATTAAAATTATAATCAAAATCAGATAATGGATAAATAGGAACATCACCATTTTCATTTTTTTCTGTAAATGATGCTAGTCCATAGTATTTAGTATCACTAGTATCTAAACTTAATTTTTTGTTGCTAATGGCACCTTTAACAATTTTGAATTTAGAACGATGTTTTAATCTGTTTTTATCAAGAACATTCCATACTCTTCTATCAGGTTCAACGACTACATGTTGTGTTTGATCTTTTAATTGATGATTAATAATAATAGAAACACCTCCCCACCTTCCTCCTAATTCTAGGACAACATCATCTGGTAAAAGAAATGCTCTTGCATCAATTTGTTCTTGTTGTTCAATATTTCCGTAATTAATAATCCCTCCATCTTCGTGTTCGCATTGTAAATTCATATACTTATCATAAATATTTTAATTTTTAATATCCAAACCAGCCTTTGGGTTTTTCTTCTGCCCTTTCCTTTTCCAGATCTTCTCTAACCTTTTGTTTATTTTCTAATACCTTTAATCTTTTTTCTTGATCTTGAATCATATCAATTAAATCCGATATCTGAGCCGACATAAATTCCATTGATTCTACTACTCTATCAATTGGTTTGATATCAGGAAGACGTGTTTGATATTTGGGCATTTTTGTCAATATATTTATCCTAATTATTTTTTTCTGAAATGAATCTATTAAATTTTGTTTTATATCTTTTAACGATTGCTTCAACAAATCTGGGATTAAATTGTATTTCATATCTTGGCTCACCCCCCATATTCGGTAAACTAATTTGTTTATACCATCCCCGATATTTTTTGGGATACACTTCGTACAACCAGTCATCCACTCCCCAATTTGGTATTTCATTTGGATATACCAATCCAAATATTTTAATATGATTTTTATGAACTAGAAATTGTGTTGGTATCCTTTGATTATTTGAGAATCCTGATGAAAACCCAATATTATCATTTTTCTTTAATTGATTCACAAAATATCCTAACCAACCCCTATCCCTTGGAATTTCAATATCATCACCTAAAACCTTGAAATATTCAAATCCATCTTCAAGTGCCTTATCACCTAATTTATTCCAAATGCTAGACACCTTACCTTTATAAGATTCATCAAATGGAATCCATACAATTTTAAATTTTGTGAAGATAGCATCGCATTTCATCCTTTCATCAGGATTTGAATATATTTCATCATCATCATTATATCCAACATAAACAGTTATATCCATTCCATTTGGAGGATATCTTTCTAATCCATTAAATAATATTTGAAACAGATATGTCTCTTGAATACATTTCCAATCTCTTTTATTGGTTGTGCTAGGAACTAGAAAAGATATCTTCATATATTTAATGAAACATTTTATTATTTTTTTTATTTGTTCATAATAAATGTCAATACATAAATCATTCACAAAAAAAGATTTATTAGAAATTATTTCAACCTATGATATCACAATTGAAGATCCTAAATCATTTAATAAATCAGAATTAGGTATTGAATTATCAAATCAATTAGAATCATTTCAATTACAATATCATTGTGATTATCCTGATTTTTATAAAACAATTGATTTACAAAGATATCTTCTAAATCAAAAGTCAAACGAAGAATTGAATTATAAAGAAAAAGGTGAAATGATTCAAAAGGCAAAAAAAATAATTAATTATTGTCGTAATGGTTACATGTTATCATTTACGGAATATTTTTCAGTAGATCAAATTTATGAAGATGCAATCATTGTTGGTAATCATTGTGATATCCCTACGTGTCGTCGTGCAATTGATGAATTTAATAAAGATCCAAAGGTAAGAAATAAATTGGAAAAAAATATTTCACCTAAAATGAAAAAAATATTAGAACAAAAAAAAATTAATAAAGAATCTTTACAACCTAAAATGAAAGTGGAGAATAAACCTGTATGTATTAATTTTGACTAATCTTCGTCATCTTCTTTTGAAAAGACAAGATCTGGACTCTCTAACAGATATTCTAAACCATCACCGATAATTTTCCTTTTTAGTTTGAGAAGCTCCTTGACATGCATAGCATTCTCAAACTTCACCCTTTCATTAATTTCTTTTAGTTTTTCAATCTCGTCATCCGCCTTCTCCAAATATCCTCCATACTCATTCGCTCTGTCCCCCAACATGTCTGCGAGCTCTTTTAGCTCCTTGTTCTCTTGTTCCAGAAGCATAACGTGATTATTTAGATCTGCCATAATTTCAATACCTTCTTTGTTCATTAGTTACTTTATCAAAATAAAATAAAATCAAATTTAGAAATGACATCGTTTATTTGAGATATCCTTTAATTCTTTTTTTACGAACCTTGTCTGCCAGGTCTTTATCAGCCTTTTTCCATGTTCCTGGTTGTTTCATCACGAAGCTGTAAATTCTACTATATCCCCACTGCTCTGCCGACATTTTCCCTCGTAATGATTTTCCTCCTGGTTTCTTTGATGGATTACTAGCAGATCTAACAGATTGTGGATTTGTTTTCCTAGCTCCTACACCACGATCAAACACGGCATTTAAAATTGACATTGGTATCCCTGTTAGTTTAGAGATATCTTTTTTTGAATTTGGTTGATTCAATGGTTGTCCATATTTTCGGTTAAAACGCTGTTTATTCGTGCTCATAATAAAAAAATATAATATTAAAATTATATGAATAGAAAACCAAATAAGGTAGTGATAAAGAAGTCATCTAATTCTGGGAAGAAGTTGATGGCAATCTTCTCTTACCCCGAAACAACCAGAACCAGAACCATACATTTTGGAAGTGCTGGAATGGACGATTACACAAAAACCAAAGATAAAGCACAACGGTCAAGATACCTAGAAAGACATCGTCGTAGAGAGAACTGGCAAAAGCCAGATACGGCAGGGGCTTTATCGCGTTGGATTCTTTGGGGACCATCTACAAATAGATCAGAAAATATTTCTAAATTTAAAAAACGGTTCAATTTAAATTAAATCAAATTTATAATATAAAGATGCCCAAAGGTGAATTAAATGTTTCTGAAATAAGAAATCTTGTTAGACAACATAATAAATTACAAACAATTAAAAATGTTGATAGTAAGACAAGAGCACAATTAATAGCAGAAGTTAAAAAATTAGGATATGCTATTAATCATGATAAAAAAATGATTCAAAGAATTACATCTGAAAAATTATCGGGTGGTAAAAGAAAAGTATCAAATATAAAAGTATCACAATCTGGTGAAACAAAACCACAAAAAAGAACTAAATTAAAAAGATTAAAAGCTGGTGGTGCTTCTCCTGTATTAAGAAAACAAGAAGATGTTGATAGAGAGATCATAGCAAGACGAAAAGCAAAAAAAGCAAGAGAAAAAAAATTAGATCAATTAAAACGCGGATATCCTAACATCCCTCCCAATGTTAAAGGTAAGAAGAAGAAATAAATCTAATTTAAATTAAAATCAAATTTATAATATAAATATGCCCAAAGGTGAACATGATAAAATACCAGATGATTATTTGAAATGTATGTTTAGTCGTTTCGGTGGTAAATGTAATAAAGCAAAATCATTTTTAAAATATTTCCCAGATCATGAAACATTTGTTGAACCTTTCTTGGGAAGTGGTGCTATATTTTTAGCAAAAGGGAAATCTAACGAATCAGTAATTAATGATTTAGATACATTGATGTATTCAATATGGAAAAATGTACAATCCCATGGTGATGAATTTGATGAATTAAATAAAAAAGAACCATTTGATTTTAAACCAGATAGGGAAAAATGGGATAATTTTTTAAAAACACATACAAAAGGGACAAATATTGAACAATTATATAAATCTTTATATGTAATGAAGAATAGTTTTAATGGTATGGGGAATTCATATTCATCTAATAGATACCCCCCTCATTTACAAGAAAAATATACAGTTGAATTAACTAAATATAAAGGGAAATTGGAAGGTGTTACTATCTTAAAAAAAGATTATAAAGAAGTTATGATTCAATATGATAGTGAAGATACATTTTTTTATTTAGATCCTCCATATGAAATAGCAATTAAGAAGGGTGGATATTATGAACATTCAGATATAGATTTAAAAGAGATGAGTGAATTATTATCAAATCTGAAAGGTAAGTTTTTAATGAGTTTAGATGTTACACCCAATACAAAAAAATTATTTAAACAATTTCATCAAAAAAAAGTTTTATTCAAATACGCTACAAGGAAAAACGATAAAGAGATCTATGAATATCTAATCTCTAACTATGAAATTTAATGTCCTGAACCAATGAATGGATTGATAACAGGTGGCATAGGATCAATAACCATTATAGGATCAGGTTCATAAACCATACATTCAGGTGTTCCTTGGGCAAAACAATACATCTCTGTACACATTGTTATTTTTCCTTGATTAACTCCGCATGTATTACATCCATCATTCCATGTTAAACAATTATTTGGGATTTCACATGCTTCCTCCCATACTCTGATACATCTTCCTAATATTTCACAGAAGGTATAACCAGCACTCGCAATACAATGATGTAAATCATAATCTGATCCTGGGGCAATAATGGGCATCGTATATTAATAATATTTTTTTTATTTGTATTAATAAAATGCCAAAAAGAAAGACATCTTCTAAATCTAAATCAAATGTTCAAGATAATGGATATCCAAAGATATCTATCTTGACACCCTTGTATAACAGAAATAAATGGCTCCCATTAATGATAGCAAATATAATCCATTTTGAATATGATAAAAATAAATTAGAATGGTACATCCTTGATTCAAAGGATGGTGATGAAGAAATTAAATTAATTCCTGATGATTTTACTCTTCAAAACATACGACAGATGATACATCCTATTAAATTAAAATATGAATATATTCCTAGAAAAATGACTATCGCTGAAAAGAGAACATATCTTACAAAAAACATGTCATATAAATATTTTGCTAATATGGATTCTGATGATATTTATATGGATCAATATCTTAAATATTCAATTGATTTGATTAAAAAAAATAAAGCTGGAATGTGCGGCTCACCTCAAATGGTGTTTGTGTGGCCACATCTTGATTACAGAGTCACAGCTATTGAATGTTCTGCGACTAGACAAGCTCATGAAGCAACATTCGTTGGGTCAAAGCAACATGCTAGATCAATGGGATATTATAATAAATCAGAAGAAAAGGGAGAAGGGGCTGCTCTTGTTGATTTTAATGAAGGGCAGGTTGTTAAAAGTGAATGTCATGAGTGTATGATTTGTGTTGCCTGGAACGGCAACACCTGTAATAAGGATGCATTTGAAGAAATTAATATTCAAGATGCAAAAGTTAGTGGATTAAAAATTGATCTCTTAAAAGAATTGATGGCAGAAGAAGTATCAGGAGGAAGAAAGAATTTATCACAATTTACTATACCAAAACAGCCTTCACCTGTTCAAGACTCTGACCTTCAATCATCATCTGAGTCATAGATTTTTTTAAAGCTTTTCTTTTTTTACATAGTTCCTTGTCTTTCATATCCCATTCTTTGCAATGTTCATGAATAGTCAATTTAATATCCATAATTTGTTTGGCAGTTAGAAGACATCTTTCAGATTGAGGTTCAGGTTCAGGTTCAGGTTTAGATTCCATTATTATTATAATGAATCAAATAAAAAAATATTAATAATCAAAAATTTATTTCATGATATCCTTGTGGGCTTTTGCCACTGACATTCCTTTCCTCATGCGTCCCATCATCTTCATACGATGTGATTTCATTTCACTCGCGGACATACCATCCTTCTTATGTTTCTCCATGTGTTTGGTTAGTGCCTTCTTTTGAGCATCCGTCATTTTAACTCCTTCTCTTTTCTTTTTGGCAGGTGCGGGTTCAGGTTCGGGTTTAGTTTCAGGTGCGGGTGTGGGGGAAGAATCAGATCCATAACTACTCATTTACTTTTATAATCAATCAAATAAAAAAATTTTAATTAATAATAATAAATGAGTGAATCAGTTGTAGATGATGAACAATTCATTGAATTGGAAAAGATGTCAATAGATCAAATGGCCGGAGCGTTTGTATTAATAATGGGAGCAATTGGTTCTTTATTATTAGTGATATGGCAATCTAAATGCCGATGTTCTTGTAGAATTGGTTTATCCGATACATGTTATCTTTTTGATTGTACTCGTGAACCCCCTTCAACCGAAGAATTAAAAACATTAGCTGATGAAACAAAAGCTTTAAACAAGAAACAAAAAAAGATTGATAAAAAAGAAAATGTTATCCTTGAAAAAGAAGATGAGATATTAGTTGAACAAAAAAAATCATTATCTAGACAGAATAGTTTTGTAATGGAGCCAGAACCTGAACCTGAAACAATTAAATTAGATAGAATAGTTTAATTTGGGGGCATATCCCCATCAATATCCTTCATAATATATTTCACAATCATATCACGATTTGACTTGGCTGTCATCCAGTAAGTGAGACCATCGCACACATATTCAAAGAGAAACATTGATAGAGGATCCCGACACATCTCAATCTCGCCATCATCACCGTGTTGAGAGAGTGTGAACCCATAATACTTCCTGCCCTTGTATTCCTTGTCCCTAATATTACAATCATAAATTTTGATGACACCCTCAACCGCCTGTTTCCTCCATATCTTCATCTGTTTCTTAAAATTTGTGTTGTCTTTTGTGTACAGATAGGCTGGATGTCTTGACTGAGCCACCCAGAATATACACATCAAATCTTTTCGTTGTGTGACCCCTGTTTTGAAATCTGTTTCATCATCAATAGAGTCTCGGCAAGGTGGAGCATCAATCATTCTCTCTATATCTTCTCTAATGAATACACCCCTACGTGATCTGTCCCTGATCTTGTCATACTCGGCACGAGAGAGTGGTGAATCCTTGAAAGACATCGTTGTTGTTTATTGTTTGATTTGTTCGTTTTTGTTTATTGTTTGATTTGTCATCAATGGTCAAATCAAATTTTGAAATGAGATATTAGTTGAACAAAAAAAATCATTATCTAGACAGAATAGTTTTGTAATGGAGCCAGAACCAGAAGTAATTAGATTAGATAAAATTGTTTAATCCTGACGTTTCACTATCCGACCATCTTTTAGAACAGCTTTACGACCCGCATCAATATAGTAATCTACTTCATCATTTTCATAATCAACACAGATATTGACCAATTCACCTTCATCATTGTATTCCCAACCATAATCTGATAAAAGGTCACAAAATTCATCCCCATCAATATCTGTTAGAATTTCAGACCATTTGTCGTAATATTCCTTGTATTCCTTGTTCTCTTTCTTCATAGCGATAATATCATCACGGAACCTGTATGCCTTGATATCATCAATGACTTCCTTTTCTCCATAGAAATCGATCCATACAATAGACTCCAACTCACCAGTTCTTTCAGCCTCCGCTTCAAGTTGATCATTCACTTCATTGAGTTCTTCAATTTTTTCTTTGAGAGGTTTTACCGTCTCATCAATTTCATCAAAAGTATCACATTTACCCGTTTCCCATCCCTTTTCAAAATATTCTTCCTTGATATCTTCAATCTCTTCTTTCAGTTCTTGATTCTCTTTTTTGAGAGCCTTCTTCTGGGCAAAGGTTTTTTGATACATCTTCTTCCAATCAATAGAAGACTTCTTGAAGTAAGGGAACATAGAGACATCAGGTGTGTAAGACATATTGTTTTTTTTGATTTCGTTTTTGTTTATTGTTTGATTTGTCATCAATGGTCAAATCAAATTTACGTTTGTATTTAAAGAATAAAAAGATATCTTCTAAATAATGAGAAGGGGACCTAAATGCAAAACTTTTTTCTCAATCAAGATTTCAAAAGGATCATTTAAAATTTCTTTTGAATGATATAGTAAATGAAAATATTTGTAATTAATATGGAAGGAGCAACAGATAGATGGTCTCATTACAAGGATAAAAAATACAAACGATGGTTAGCAACAGATGCTCGTGAGATGCATCCAAAAGATCATAAAATAAAAAGAATGATATCTTATTATAATATTAATCCAAATGAACATCTAGCAAAAATTGGATGTCTTACTAGTCATATAAATATTTGGCGTTATATGGTCATGAATAAATTAGATGATATCTTAATCCTTGAAGATGATGCAGATCCTGTCAGGGATATACCTGGGTCAAGTCAACTCCCTGATGACGGTGTAATTTATTTCGGGGGAATCACATGGAACCCAAAAATAACAGACGGTGCTAAAAAAGTAAATTTTAATTCAGGTATCAATAAAATAAATTTTGATGATTATCGTGTATTAATGACCATGTCATATTATATTCCTCGTTGGGAAATAGCAAAGGAAATGTTGGATCATATTGAATCAAGACCTCGGTGGCGCGCAATTGACATCTTAATGAAAGAGATACCAATTCCCTTTTATGTGTGGGCTCCTGCTGTTTATGTTGAACGTCCTACCAAATCTCAAATCAGGTCTAAGAAAAATAAATTTTCAAACGAAGATTATGAATGGATTAAAAAATAAAATGTTTCATTGATTATATGTATTTAATTTCAATTTTGATTCCCACTTTATTAGAAAGGCAAGATGTCTTTGATAAGATGGTCAATGGTCTGTACAAGCAGATAAAGGATAATAATTTAGAAGACAAGGTTGAAGTTATCTCAATATGCGATAACAGAACAATCCCTTTGGTTGAAAAAAGAAATGCTCTTCAAAAACTTTCATCTGGTAAATATTTGACCCATCTAGATGATGATGATAATTTTTCAGATGATTACTGTGTTAGATGTGTGAATGCTATTGAAAATTTATCAGAAGAATGTGATATCATTACTTATGATCAAAAATGTTTTGTAAACGATGATATTTTTATTGTGAGTCCTAATGTAGCATCAAATTTTAATTTGAATCCTTGTCCTCCAAAATACAATTTGAAAACATTTGAAAGATATCCCTGGCAATATCATTTATTTCATAAGAGATTTAAAGAAGTTTATAGAACAGAAAGTGATAGTCCTGATAAAATAAAAAAACCTGCTATGTTTGAAGATCGGAATTGGTTAAAGAAAATAACATTAGAATATCCTTCAACTACTCATTATATTGATTTTATAGGACATGTTTATCATTTTGAAGATCCTAGTAAATCTACGTGTCAGTAACATCTTTATACCAATATGATCTGTTATTATCAAAGAAAACAGCTTTATCATGATCAGGGATATCACAAATTCCTTTACAGTTATTCCAAACAGAAACACAAGCGATTAAATTTACCTTTCCTATATTATGTTTCATTTTTAAAACCCTATGAATCATATGGTGGCCAGTAGTTTGGAAAACAAATCTTCCTGTCCAAGTTTTATAAATATCCATTTTAATTTTTTCATAAAAACTATTTTGACAATGGACAAAGATATCTTCTAAAACAGGGTTACCTTTGGAAGCACCAAAAATAGCATTGTATGGCTTTTGTTTTTCATCAGATGCCCATACAGAGAAAAAGATATCTTCGTGAAATAATTGATCCATTGACCTGATTGGATGAACGTCACAATCTAAATAGATACCACCATATTTATGAAGGATAAGATAACGGATAAAATCAGCCCTTTGAATTTTATGTGGAAAATCATCCCAAAGTTGTTTGTATTCAGGATAATCATTTAATAGTTTCAAACATTTAGGTAAATCCCACATTTTGTATTCAATATCATTTTCAATACAATATTTTTCTGTTTTGATTGTACTCTCTCTGAATTCGGAGATATCTTTTATTTTTACACCATCATCAAAGATGCCATATATTTGGTGAACTATTCTTGGGATCATTTGTTATTCATAGATAAAAAAAACAAATAAAAAACCCTTATTGAAAAGTATTACCCTTGATATAAGACCCTTAGTGATAAAAAAAGACAAAGTATTTTTATTTTGATAACCCCTATATGGGGTTTGCGATTTGTAACAGGATGTGTTCTAATATAAGGGTTTTTTCAAAATTGTTCAATTATACAAGGGTT
>WLWF01002016.1_pt1 | contig 15349 bp, 19 predicted proteins | sample 6718331 | NCBI WGS metagenome assembly WLWF01 (sample SAMN12718692, study PRJNA515312) | sponge metagenome | isolation source: marine sponge | host: Mycale hentscheli | place: New Zealand: South Island, Marlborough, Capsize Point | collected 2003-05-01
CATCATTATCTTGATATAAAGCATTTACTAATCCATCATCATCTTGAAATAATAAGTTTGCAGTATCAATATCAGGAGTGGAGTCTGCAGTAGATATACTAGTATTTGTGCTAGTAACTTGTGATGTATTAACAGTAGTTGCAGTAGTAGCCATGTTAATTCAATGATACGTAAACTTGTGCAACTGAAGCTGATTGTGCATTATTTAAATAGACTCTTAACCAGCCATCACCAGCTAATCCTAATTGCCCTAGCCCTGCTGACGGTGTGGTAATTTCTATAGCTTGTGGTTGCTCCCATGAAACAATAATAGAAGCGTAATGATTTGCAGTGTAGTTAGCAACTGGGTCGTTATTATTTAAAATTGGATACACTCTATCAAATTTCACAGTGGCATTATTTAAAGTGCTAGATTGTAAAACAGCAATTTCTATCTGGCTGCTATTAAATCCTGCTTTCATTGGTAAATAAACAACAGGGTTAGCTTGTGTAAGTGTGTGATATTTACTCATAATGCTATTATTATAAATTTATTACTTAATTGTGCAAAAGTTTTTTTTGTAATCGTAATCTAGGTCTACATCATTGCAATACATACGCATAAGTAATTAAACTATCGCTATTTAATCTAATATAATAGTTATAATCACTCATTATAGCTCATTTAATATTAAAAATTTGTCGTGAAAACGTGTGTCCTGCTGAGTAACAGTCGCACGTCTAAAGTACCAAATACCATTGCCTGTAGCATTAATATAATAGCCACTATCTACATCGCTGCCGACCTCATTAGTGGCAAATCCTAGCGAGGATATATTTTCAAGCCATATTGCATCTGTTACAGAATCTAAAGGAGTGTGGGTGGCAACAAAGCCTCCCTGTGTAATGCCTGTTACTCCACTCCCAGCATACCCTCCTACCACTGTCTGTGTGCGTTTGAATATATTGCTTTCTTCCTCCGCAATAGTTTTAGCTTTCCATGCTGTAGCTATACTAGATTGCTCTAATTTAATTTTAGTAACTCTCCATTCGTAACCATTTGACATAGTCTCATCAGTCCAGATTACAACTGCTAGATTATTAGTGTTTGCGGTATCTATATTTACGCCATTGATTGCAAATCTATTCCATGATGTAGCGTTAGCAGTTAAGGCTGTAGTGGTATTTTCTATAGTAAAATTGCTATCAAAAATTAAATCATTCGCAGTTTGCCAAGTAGTAACTGGATAAAAAGGCATGTTATCTGCTGTACCTTGCCAGCTTAATATAGCTGCTCTAAAGTTACGTATAACTGAATCAGAATTGTAGATTTCAAAAGATAGTGATACATCTTTGTTTAATAAAGTTTTTGTGGTGTCGTTATCATAATATTGTGCAATATAGCTTTGCTTATCTGCTTGCTGATGTAGCAAACTTATACCTGCTCTAGCTCCATCTGGCAAATCTGCTAGGTTAGTTATTTGTGATACATCTATAACCCCTGTAGTACCTGCTGAATTGCCTACTTTCCATCTATCCAAAGTATAATTACCATGATCATTGGTAAAAGTAGTGCTAGCAGTAAAAGTAGTACCACGTTGTGTAATGATAAAATCTCCATTGTCTGCTAAATTATCATTTACTAATCCAGTCGCTAAATCACCACACAACAACCAGCTAGCACTAGTTAAAGCATTGCCTACGTTATCATTTACAAGGGATTTATATATAAAACTTGTACTATCTCCTCTTACAATATCACCTGCATAATACGTGGTAGCAGCATTATATTCTGGCACACCAGATTGATATAAATACGCTAAATGATAGCTAGTTTCATACAATACACCGTTAAAGTCCTTTCTAGGTAATAGCTTTTTACCAGATACTTCGGCAGCACTAACGCCAGTTTCATACCCTGTACTTTGTATAACATCAGGGTCAGTAGAAGTGGTCGTATTAATTGAACCCCATACACCTATATCAGACGGTGAATTTATGCTAAAAATCTTTTTTAATTTTCTCGTAAGTTTAGACATTATCTCTCACTAAAAACTATATTCATGCCTTGACAAATAACATCATCAGCAGAACCATTGTTGGCAATATATATTTCCACAATATCATCTTTTGTAATCTCAAAAATTCCAGATATAGTGGCTTGGTTGTTTTCACCATTGCTAAGAGTTAGTTTTTTTCTCAAAGGTGAAACCTCTGTAGCATTTTTATATAAATACAGTGCGTATGGGTCGCTTCCTGCTTGCGTTTTTTCAAGTGAGAAATTACCTAAAACTTCACATTGTATAGTTCTATTACCGCTGTACTTCCATGAGCCATCTATTCCGTTATATGTGGTTGTTGCAGTTGCACTTTGCAAAGTTTCTCCAACTGTGAATTTGGCTGGATTGTCTGAACCATCTATAATGTAATCAACGTATAAATAATTATTAACACTATCAATGCTTCTAATTTTTGCAGTATTATTGCTAGTCTGCCCTGTAATAATTTGTTGCACTTCAAAAAATTGGGTAGAATTAACCAAGATTCTTTGGCTAAAAAATAAGTTGTTAGAAGATAATATTAAATCGTTGAAATCCACTTTAGTAACTACATTTTGCGTAAGTGCCGTAGTAGCTGTTGTACCGTTTGGGTCAATATAACTTTGAATTAAAGCAGTATTATCTCTGCCTCCTTGGTTGTTTTTAATTGTAAAGTTAGCTAGGTCGTTATAATCTTGCCCTGCTGGATTTAAAATGCCTCCTGTGGTGTTTCCAGTTAAAATAAATGTATTTCCAGATATTGTTCCTGCTTCAGTATTATGACCAATTTCAACTTTCCATGCAAATTCGTTGTTTTTAGGATGTAAAATATTACCAGTGATAATTAAAGCGTTTATACCTGTGGGTATGTAGCCTGTTGCATCATTAGGTTGGTTACTCCAATTATCAGCGCGCAAAGTTATCATATCTGCACCTTGCTGGTTCCAGAGAACAGACTTGTTAGCAGTTGCTTCAAAACTTAAACCATTAGATGCTTTAAGTCCAACATCCCAATTCCTAACAACATTATTATTAAAGTTTGTCGTTCCAAAGCCCTCTATGTAACCAACATCCGAGCCGTTTCCAGCTACCCCACCAAACAACACACAATTTATAACTCTGAAAAACTTTGAACGCCCTTGAAAAGGGTCAACGCTTGGGTCTATTAAATAATCTATGTCTAACGCATCAAATAATTGTCCAGAATCACAAGTTATAAATAAATCACGCAAATATAATGATTGATTCCTTGTAATTAACTTAGAGCCTGAACCCTCAAAAATTAGTTTGCTTGTAAGAATGTCGTTACCTAGCAACGATGAATTAGCCCCATAAGTGATGCTATTTGTGCCTACATTTACAGTTCCAAAAATAATATAAGCAGTGTTATCAGCAAGCGTTATATTGTTTGTAACAGGTGTTGGCAAATCTGATAAAGCATTTACAACTACAACATTTGAACCGCTTTTTAAAGTGGCAACAAATTCCCAATTATTAGTATCAGTAACTGGATTATTTAAATTATTGTTAGTTAATGACTTATAAATAGCAATTCCATCACGCACATAACCATCTTCTTGGTAAGATGTATCGGCATTATATTCTTGCAAGCCATTTTGTAAAATGTAGTTTAAATGGTAATTGTGAATGTAAAATAAAGAGTTAATTTCTTTTAACTCTAAATCATTACTAGAGCTATTTTTAATATTTAATAACCCTTGTTTATACGCATTATTGGCTTGTAACGCTTCTGGGTCATCGCTTAAAACTGGCAAACCTGCTGCATCTGAACCTACAACCTGTAAATCTGTTGCAGTTACATTAGCTGCATATTCTTCTAGCTTTTTTCTTGTAAAAGTTGTCATAATAAAACTATATCATCTATGCTTAGTAATGAACCTGCATTATCCAAATTTCCATCATACAAGCCACCTATTAATATATCATTGTCGTTAGCACCATCATACAAACCAAACAAAGAAGTGTCCGCATCAATTTTTATAATACCTACAATATTTACACCCATCGGACGTGGCAACAAATCTTTACTAGCACCCTTGATAACAATGTCAAATATACTAGATTCGGCAAAATAAACAATATTCATTATACCATAGCTAGCAATTAAAGCACTCTCAAAAAATTGTTGTATAGAATCATCCATACTTTTAAAACTATTGTCGGAGTAATTGCGTATGATTTTTAACTTTAACAAAAATCTAAACTCATCATCACTTAAACTTGTTGCGGAACCGCCTGTTTGTCTATTTGCTAAAGCAATTTTAGTGCCTGAAATAGGTATTTTTGTTCCTGAGCTATCCAAAGGAATATAAAATTTTGTAGTATCTAAGATTGTGTTTGTTATGTAGCGTGAAGTGCCAACAATTTTGCCAACAATATCTAATTGATTACCTACGGCTGTATTAATATCAAAACCATTTTGTATAACTGCGATAATCTCATTATCAATTAATTTGTCAGCAGTAAGCTTAATAGTATTAACTGCCTTAGTTTTGCTAGCATATTGAGCTATTAATAAATCAGCATAATATTGTGTAACTTGGGTAGTCATTACAAGATAGTAATACTGATATTATTTACATCAGGGTTAAACCTTTTTTGCGGTGTTGTCGTTGTTAAATACTCGCTATAATCAACGCCATTTGTAGACAATAATAAATCTACAGGCTTACCAGCAGAGCTTTGAGCATCTAAACCATCTACAACTACAGCTATTACATCACTAGAGTATGCACTTTGTGCAATATCAAAAGTTAAGTTATTAGCTATGTAAGTTTTTAACGCTGGTTCATCAATACCAACAGTTTCACGTATATTAAATTGAATGTATAAATCTTGCGGTTCTGGTCTGTCAAAATTAGCAACAAATATAGAGCCTTGAGATGTTGTAACATTTACACTTTGTGTGCCTTTCATGCCATTTCCGCCTATTTTAGCATATATGGCTTGTCCTATATCTTCATCAGCACCACCTGAAACAATTACCCAAATACTATGTGCTGGTATGCCGTTAGAATCTTGGCTAGATGTTGTATTTTCAAGCACCAACACACTTTCTACATTTGTGATATTTCTAAGTGTACCAATTAAGCCCTCTAAATACCTTACGCTTGTATTGGCTACAGATTGTGTACGCCTTACCCTAAAAGCAACATCTGATTCTTCATCAGTGCCTAGTACAGTAGCATCTAGAGGATTGTTTACACTTACTACGCCTAAAATATTAGTAACTGTTGTAGTTATAGTGTTAGGAGTAGTAATAAGTTTACCAATGTTTGCAGCTTCAAAAGTTACAGATTGTGTACTTGCACCTGTAAACACTGCATCAGATACTAGTATAAATTCATTACCTGCACCATCTGCAACTGTATAGCTTCCACCTTGCAAAGTTAAAGCTCTATCTACCTCAATATCTATTAATGTTTGTGTTTTTGTGCCAACTTGTCGCTGTATATTGTTAATAGCATATAAAGTATCTTGTTGTGTGCCTACAGCATTATCAGGGTCTCTTGAATTATATAGCTGTAAACTGCGTTCTTGATTATCTCTAATAATTTGTGCAATGCTATTTAGCCATTGACCATCTTGGGTATCAGAATCAGTATTAATATCAGCACCGTAAATCTCTTTAAAGCCTTTAATAGTAACAACTGCACCGCTCGCATCTGTATAGCTATAACCGTCTAGTAAATCTGTTAGAATCTCATCTATAGATTGAATGGTTAATCCATTTGCATTTAATACGCTAGGCAATTTGCACCTCGTCAGTTATAATATCATCATAAATTGTGCTAACAGTATAACTAACTGTTAAAACTCTATTGTCTATTGTATCAAAATCTACATCAATAGTTAATACTCCTGTTACTTGAGCTATCACACGCTTAATATCTGCTATTGCTAACTGCTTTATTTTTGAGCCTAGAATATTACTCCAGTCTACACCAGCGGTTAAATCAAAGTAACAATCACCACGCCATGATTGCAACTTAGTCTTAATGGATTGAGCTACAGCATTATTATCACGCTTGAATAATGACTTGCCAAAAGTCCAATCGTTATTAGTATCTAAAGCTCTTATCTTCATTATTTAAGCAGTTTATTAATTTCTGCGGTAATAGGGGCAGGGTCTATAACTATAGGGCTACCGCTAGCACCACCTTGATCATTTAATGTATTTAATACAGTAACCACTTGAGTTAGCAATGCTTTTAATGTTGTTTCTGCATTCTTTAAATCTACTTTATCATCTAAAGTTAAGCTAGTATCTTGATAGTTTAGCTTGGTTCTTGCTGTAGAGTAATCAGGAATTACATTGCTTAAAGATTTTACACCTACTAAAGCTATACCATCGTTTATATTATGTAATCTAGTAGTGTTAGGTAATGTATCTGCTTCTCCAGTTGTAAACCATGTATCTATATCATTATCATTAAATAATACTAGGCAAGTATCACCTGCATTTATAGGTATTTGTAAACCTCCAGAATCACTAACTGGCATGTGCAAAGGGCAATTAACAAGCAAAGGGTGAGTAACTGTATCTGTGTCTTGCTCTACTTTGTAAACTAGCTTAATAGTTGCTGTCATCTGTGCAGCGTTTACTTTCTCAATTATTCCTAGCTTGTGAGAATTAAAATTATAAAAGATAGATTCTTTTAATGATGCTAACACATCATCCATCTTAGCTTTATAAATTAGCTCTTTTTTCATCAGTTTATAGTTACTAAATTGTCTGCAACATCACCACCGTATAGCTGAAATATGCTCTTAGCATCTCCAGCTACTGTATCCGACAACATCCCTTTGTGCTGTACCGCTGCTACTTTATACTGTCCGTTGAATTGTTTTGCAACGCTAGATTGCACTTCTATAAATTCACCAATATTTATTCTAGGCTCAAAAATAGTCTCTATAGTGACACGCAAGCCATCCAACCGTGGTATGCCTAACAATCCTGTATCTGCATCTATTACACGCACACTAGGTCTTATGCATTCATTATCGCTTAGTATGTTTAATTCTCCTAAGTCTATAAATGCCTTTTTACTAGTATATTCTTGCAGTATGTCGTAAGCATTGCCAGCTATAACATAACCTCGCTGGTTATCACCAATTAAAACTGCTGTTGCAGTGCTTAACTTTGTTTGCCCTGCTTCAACATCTGTTTGTGATGTAAGAGGAGCAACTAAATCATCTACTATCTGCTGTGCTGTAGTAGCAGAATCATAGCTTATATTAGCATAAGTCTGTGTAGTGCTTAGAATGCCATCTAATGCTTCTACTTGAGTTATTAAGTCGTTGCCTTGCCTAAATGTGAATGCCTCTCTAATGCCACCCCTAAAGATTACAGATAGTCCATCATTATAACCAGCTTGCAATATAATAGGTCGTGCAATAAAAGTGTTTTTATTGCTTAAATCTAATCTTGCTTGAAATAGTTGTGCTTGATTATCTCTGGATAAATTATAAATGCGTAAAGTCATGCTATTTAAATCAGCACCTACCCCACGTTGAATATCAAAATCTATAGTTAAACTTTGCGAGCCTTTATTATTGCGTAACTCTAGCCCTGTGTTAGCAGTTAAATTATCTAATAATACTAGTCTGTAATTTCTGCCAAACTTGCCTAACGTCATAATGCAATTTGCCTTTCTGCTTCTATTACTTCATCTGCGGTCAAAATACCTAAAAAATAGTTATTTTGTGCAAAGTTTTCTAATAAAAAAGGGTCTGTGTCGTAATCTGAATAACAAGCAATGCCAAACGGCAGTATATTTTTATACTGTCTAAGAATATTAATAGATTGATTAATCTTAACGCCATTTATTGGAATATCATTATAAATTATATTAGCTTGCCAACTCTCATTCCTATGCAAGTAAAAAAGCTGTAGTGTGAATAGTTCTCCAGTAATTACTTTAACTATATGCTCTTGATTAGCTTCGTTTGTTATTTCTGTTAGCTGCTGCATATCAATTAAATATTTTATTACCACCTTGTCTAAGCAAACTAATATCTTTAGTTTCGCCTTGTGCTTTACCTTTTTGTTTTAACGCTTCGGTTTGGTCTTGTGCAACTTTACTCTTTTTCTTTGCATCAAAAAAAGTAAATTTATTTAATAGTGTGGTGCTAATCTGTTTTAACTTTATCTCAATATCTAAAGCATCGTTACTTTCTGCTACGGCAGTAACTGATAAGCTCATAATTGCAAGGTCTGGAATATCGCCATCTTCTGTCGTTAATGTTACTAGCTCTTTACCTCTCCACATCTTTCTAATCTTGGCAATGGCTGCACGCTTTCTAGTTATCTCGTCTGCGGATTTATCACCTACAATTTGCTTGCCTAGTGCAATAATATCTTGCCCTTGCTCTATGGCTTTATCTACTGTATTAATAGCACTGTTTACAGCGTTTCTAGCTTGCTGTATGTATTGAGATACACCAGCCGTATATTGTGGCAAATATCCCTCAATAGCTCCTAAGCTACCCTGCACACGTTCTATAAATTGATTGTTAGTTATTTCTGGTGCTTCATATAAATTATCACCCAATAACCCCTTGAGTGTATAAATTACTGGCTTGTTTATTATTTGGTCTGATACATAGCTTAAATCCTCCACCACATGGTCTGTGGTCTCCGATTCATAAGTAACAATATCATCTTGCGGTATATCAAACAAAAAAGAATTACCTGCACTATCTGTAATTTGCCCTATTTTACGCTCTTGTTTTTCAAAAGTCTTGTAATCAAAGCCTCTTACTTTGCTGTAAAAATCTAATACTTGGCTCATCGCACACCTCTATCTAGTTGCTGCACTAAGTTAGGGTAGATGCTAGAAAAATCTTGTGCTACTTGATTAGCGTTATCACTAGTAATATTTACATCTACATTCTGTGTAATATTTTTAGCACCGCTTATATTATTTAATGTGCTTTGTTGTACTGGTGGCTTATCTGTAAAGTATTTATATGCTGCACCACCTGCACCGCCTACAGCTGCACCTACTGCAGCACCCAATGGTCCTAAAAAAGCACCTATACTAGCACCAGTAATAGCACCGCCTATAGCTGCATCTCCAATACTTTCGCTATTAGCAACAACTGCACCCCCTACACCTGCAAGTCCTAGTTTACCTAGTAATCCTTTACCTTTAAACGCTCCACCTGCAGCTTTGCCTAATAAGCCAAATTTACCAATTAAGCCTGTCAAAGTCGTGCCAATAAGCAATAAACCACCTATCAATGCAGTAGCTGAAATATCAAAGCTAGTAAACTCTTTTATTTTATCTAGCAATAAACCTATAACAGAATCACCGCCTCTGGCATATACAGCTAAATCATCTAGCACTAATAATACACCACCTATAGCAGATATAACTGGAGCAAATCGCAAAGCTAGAAGTCCTAATACAGTTAGCAAGCCTTCAAAGCTAAACCTCATGCTAGCTACAAATCCTATAGCATTACTCACAGCACTAGCAAACATGGCAAAGCCTTTACCTATGCCAGCCATAATATCTATTATCTTATCTCCGTTCTCTTCAAACCATTTAAAGCCATCCTCTACTAATTTATTTAAACTAGGAGCTAGTTTGGCTACGGCTTGGTCTTTTAATGCTCCTATGCGTAATTTTAAGCGTGTAATAGAAGTTCCTAGTTGGATAATATTTTGATTCTGTTTATCACTTAGAAAAACATTCTTCCCTAATTCGTTAAACTCTTTGCGTGATAGTCTTAGTATATTTATAAATTGCGGATTAATGCCTAGACTACTAATTAATGTAGAAGCCTTAGCATTATCCATGCCTTGTATGGCTTCTCTTACTTGCTCTAGCACAGCAAACGCATCACCTGTTGGTTGTATACCAAAGCGTATAAAACTTTCTGCCCCTTGTCCTGTTAAGCGTATAGCAGCCAATCTTTGCTCTAAATTGCCAACCTCTTGTGCTGCTTGTTCAGCAGTCATAGATAAATCGCTTAATTGTGCAGCTTGTCCTAATTGTCTTAATTTGCCTATGGCTAGCCCTGTCTGATTAGCTATATTCTGCAAGCCTACACTACTGTCTATTGTACCGCTGGTAAATTTATCTAACGCTGCAACCGCACCACCAAAAGCAGCGGTCATTACAGCTAACCTTTTTGTTAGATTTGTTATATTGCCCTCAAAAGTTTTTACAGCTTTGTTATCTGCTTTAACTCCAAGACTTACAAATATATCAGCTATTTTCATTGTTTAATGCATGCAATGCTTTCTCATATTCGCAACAATACTCATCATAGTGTAACATATCTAATATAGCTTGTGCATCTAGCTTAACTAGATTGCTGTAAGTGTCATATCCTTGTTTACACAGCCTTAGCAATACCAATCTAGGTTCTGATATATTTATGCTTGCTTTAGGTTCTCTAATCCTATTCTTGCTAAAATATCGTTGGATTGTGTAAGGCTTTTCGGAAAAAAAGGCTTTACATTCTGTACTAGCACAGCCCCCATTATCTCTAAGAAATAACCACGCATAGCCTCATCTTCAAAAGTGGCTTGTGTAATCTTTATGTTGTTATAAGTACATCTAGCTGCACACTGCCATAATTGCTCCATAAATGGCTTGTTAGATACCGCTTTAATCAAGCCATCTAATAAAAGAGCGTTGATATCTTTAGCGTTTTCTATGCTTTTAACATCAAAGCAAGCTAACACCCTAGCTTTTAATTCAAAGGCTTCTAAGAAAGGAGCTGCATTTATTACAGCTTCTTTACCCTCTATATCTATTGTATGCATAGTATTAGCTTATATTTCTTACAACACTGCTAAAAGTAAGGTTATATGTGGCAACCGCTACATCTTTGTTATCACTAGATTGCATCGTGCTATCTACACCTTTAGTAATTACACCACCCTCTAAAGTATAAGTAATAGTTTTAGAGCCTCCAGCACCATCATTTTGTAATTTAGAGCTAGAGCCAGCAATTAAAGTAAATACGCCTGTGTTTTGTACATTTAGCAGATTGTTAAGAAATATGTCATCGCTAGAGCCAATAATTACTCTGTATGCAATAGTAGCTTTTTTACCAGCTGGTAATACTTGATAGATAGTATTGCCATTTTTACCTATAGTAACACTTACTTGGTCTTCATCGTATGTTATCTGCTCGTATGCATCATCTGCAAAGTCTGCCAACACACGGTCATTAATTATGCTTGTGTATTGATTATCTGCTATAATTGAATTAATTGCCATCTTACGCCTCCACGTTTACTAAACCTATTACTTTATGGATTGCTCCTGCTGTTTTTAAAGCAATTTGTATGATGGGAGCTTTCCTTGCTTCTCTGTCAACTTGGCTTTGTTGTGCAACTGGTATGTAGTACACATAGTAGCCTTGTTCAGTAATTAATCTTAAAAAATCCTCTGGATTACCAAAAGTAGCACCATTCCAAGAATTACCAACACCAATATAACCATTAGTTACATACTGGTTAAGCACTCTATTAATAGAATTTACTAATACAGCCATACCAACTTCTGTTTGCGGTACTTTATTGTTAGAAGTAGCTAATACATTAAATGTTGCAACTTCTAAATCTAGTTTTAATGCTAGTTCATTGTATACGTCATCAAAGTATCCATTAGCACCGCTAGTTAGTGTCTTAGTAATTCTGTTATCTACACTTGGAAGTATATCAACACCTGCATCTATAGCTTGTGTTTTAAGAGTTTCTGTCATGTATACATCAGCATTAACACCAGTTAAGCTTTTAGCATTCATTGTTAATGTAGTGCCTGTACCAGACAACAACACGCTAAATGCACGGCTTGCATAAGCTGCTTTTAATAGTCTTGCTTCGTCTAAACCAGATAAGCTAGAGATTAATCTAACTTGCGTTTTGTTAGCATCTTTTATAGTAGTTGCTATTCCTGCATAATTGCTAGAACTTGCTAAATGATGTAAAAATATTTTATCTGTAAATGATACAGCACTTATAGCAGCATCTTCTAAATGTTGTGTGGTTATAAAGCCTACAAACTGTACTAAATTGTTTAATCTAGCAACTGCATCTGTTAATGTTTCACCTGTCGCATCTGTACCTGCAGTGCTTGTGCCAGCGGTAACATTTAATAAACCAACAACGCTTAAATCTGTACCAGTACCGCCTGCTAGTTGTGCTATGGCTATTGTAGAAGCAGCACCAACGGTCTTAGATTCTATAGTGATTGCTGTACTAGAAGCTGTAACGCTTGCTAGTTTGCCTATTTTAGATTCAATAACACTAGCAACATCTGATAAAGTTACTGCACCTGTAAAGTTTAAATTTGTAAGAGGCACTACAGTGCCATCTATGGTTATTTCTATATCTCCATCACTTACAGCTTTTAATGCTGTTAGATTGGCTGATATATCTGTTCCAACATTGTTACCAGCAGTAGCACTAGTAGCATTTTCCAGTGGAGCTATAACTAATCTGCCCTCACCACTAGTGATATTAGGTGACTGGCTAAATATAGCATTAGCCATAGAATATGTAACACTTGTAGTGCCGTAATCTGTACCTACACTTAACAAGTCAGTATAGATGCGGTAAGAATCAACATTGCTAGGCGTTTCATGTGTGAACAACATTAAGCTGTTCATGTTGGGAGTGGTCAGCCCTTGTGCTGCACCGCCAACCGTAATTGTGGTATAATTAGTTATTGATATACTCATTTTTCTATAGTTAAAGTTTGACGATTACTAAAGTCATCATAATATTGTACACTATTTATACTACTCCTTGCAGTATAAATAACAACATCTATTACAAATCTATTTAATACATTGCCAGCCTCTACAGCAGATACATTTATCATACTGTTAGGTATCTTAAATATTTTATATCCATGTTTACGCTGGCTATATTCTGCTATCTGGCTGTTTAAAGCAGCTATAACATCAAATTGCTTTTCTCTAGCTTCACTATTGCCACTCAATAAATTAATGCTAATAGTTTCACTGTAATATACGGTTATCTCCTCTGTACCGTCATCTAATAGCTTCTTATTATTGCCTCTAACAGTAACGGCACCTTGTTGTAATATAACAATTAGCTTATCAATATTGGTTAGTTTATAGTTTTGATTGTCTATATAAATCTGGTCATCTGTTAATTGCAGATAATTTTTTATAACTTGTGCTAGATTAAGAATCACTTAACACCTCTACACAATGATATTCATAAAAGCCATTTAACATATAATCATATACTCCAAGTATTTTATGCGTAATGCCGTTGTAAATAATTTGTTCACCGTCAGATAATGCTAGATGTGTTGTGGCGTGAATTTGTAACCACTTATAGCTTCGCATATCTAATGGCTTTGCTTGTAGCTCTTGAGCTTTTAATGGTTGTATAACGCCTTTAAATGTTATAGGTTGCTTAACTGTTTGCTTTTCAAAGTTAACTATAGATTCGGTAATTTTTACAAAAGTAATTGACTTGCTCCAATTCGAGAAAGTTACACCTTTAAAAAACGGCATACTCATTTGGCAATACTAAAAGTTACAGCTTGTCGCAATTCTGCCTTATCAATTAATGGCGTATTTTTACCACCCTTAGCAGCAATAGTGGCTGGTGAGTTAGGTTTCCATTGTCCGAATCCTTTAGTATCAAAAGCCTCTTGTATTACACCCAATCCAGCAGCTCCAATAGACTTAGCTACAATATCAGCACCTTTAGGATTGGTTAGGTTGTTTTTAATAGCTATAGCTGCATTGCCTGCTATATCTTTAGCTTTTACTTTTAACGGCATTCTAAAAATTGACCGTTGCGGTATGTTTTCACTAAAAGAACCCATTTCATGTTTAAATGCTATAGCTACATTGCTTTCTTTATCATCTCTAGCATCTTCACTTTGAAAGATACCTAGTAATGCCTGTTTCTGGTTAGATAAAAATTTATCTAGTTGCTGTAAGCCTGATACATCTATTTTAATGCTAAAAGTTGCTGCCACGTCTACCCGTTATCCCTACCTTATTTATCAAAGGTCTTATCAGTGTAATATAATCTATGCCGTACTGTGTTTTTGCATAAATGCCATAAATAGGACTTTCTGTTATCCAGTTTGGTATAGCATAGCTAGCAGATACACTACCAATACTTTTAGATTGCTCAGTAAATGTTGGAGTAGATTCTGCACCGCCCTCATTTAACATACAAGCTAACTTATGTGCAGATAATAGTAAATAAGCCTCTTGCAATAAGTTATCATCTGTAAACAATGATTCATTGATTGTTAAGCAAGCAGAAGCATAAGCAGTTGTTATGTCATCGTCAGATACATAATTATTCTTATTAATATCAAGGTTTACTTGCCAGTCTGTATTATTAATATCTGGCTGTGTATTATAGTTGTTAGTTAATGCAGTGTAAAACTGATTGCTATAATAAACTATATTACCAATAGCATACGTGATAGAGCTATCCCATATTGGCAAATAAACAAAACCACGGCTAAACCTAGTTTTAAAATCACTAGGCGTTAGTGCGGTTAATACTGCATTACTGCAAGTCATTATTTTTTCTTGCTTGTTTTTTTAGCTTTGGTAGTTGCCGCTACCTCTGGCTTTACAATCTCAAACTCTTTGTAAGATTCTACAACAGATTTATATTTATCGTCTATATCAGCAGTTTGTTGTGGCTTAATAAGAACATCACCAATCATGTATTGCCTTTCGCCTTTATTAAATACTTTCATAATATTTTTATAATAAACATAAAAAAGGGAGGACTAAGCCTCCCTAGCATTATACTAAAATTAAGCAGTATGTGTAAAGTACATTAATTCGCTTGGTCTTAGTGCGTAAACACCTGACACTTGAGCCATCGCAACAGCTTTATAATCAAAGTTATTTTCTGTGCCGTAACCAAAAGAAGTGTAAGGTATAGGCATTTCACAAATTAAAGAATCTGCACTGTTGTTATACAATACATATCTGTTTTTACTAGCCAAGTCTTGAGCTTTGTTTGCATAGAATAATTGCTTCACTGTAACTTGCGAACCAAAAGCAGCACTAAACATTTGTTGTAAAATGTCTAGTCTAGTTACATTGTTGTTAAAAGAGCCAGTGCTTGTTGCTAACTTAGCGGCTTCAGCAGTAGGTATTATTAACGTGTTGGGAGCAACTGTATTGCTAGTGTTAGTTCTGTATGCTTCAATCATGCCTTTAACAGCAGTTTTAAAGTCATCATCGCCTAAATCACCAATAAAGCCAGTTAATGTAGTAGTGTCTTCTGTAATTGAAGTAGATAAACCCTCACCGCCTTTGGTTAA
>WLWF01002017.1_pt1 | contig 15346 bp, 12 predicted proteins | sample 6718331 | NCBI WGS metagenome assembly WLWF01 (sample SAMN12718692, study PRJNA515312) | sponge metagenome | isolation source: marine sponge | host: Mycale hentscheli | place: New Zealand: South Island, Marlborough, Capsize Point | collected 2003-05-01
AATTTAAATAATTCTAATTATGATATTAAAACAGAAAATAAATTATTATCAACAAAAATAGAATTACTTAAATTATATATTAATGATTATTTTAGAAAAAATATATCAATTATTTCAAATAATTTTAAGAAAGAAAATATAGGTATTGATATTAATGGATTAAATGGAGATTCTAAAGATGAATTACTAAATTATATATATAATGAAAATAAAATATATGATCAATTTATTAATAAAGAATCATCAGAATTATTTAAGAAATTTAAATTTGATTATAATATAAAAGAAGTATATTTAATAAATGGTATATTAGATAAAATAGATAGTAAAAGTAATAAAATAATTATTGAAAGTGATTTTGATTATAACAATGCTGTTAATTTATTAGAACATATATTATTAACTTCATTAATTAATTTTTTAGAAATAGGATTAAATGAAAATAATGATTCAATAATTGCTAATTTTATAATAGTTATATTTGATAAAATTATTAATGAAAATAATATATTTAATATTTCAAATGATTCAATGGATAAATATGTAAATAATATGAATATTGAAAAAATAAAAAAAAGTATGAAAGAATCTGATAATATAAGTGATGCAACTAAAGAGTTATCATATAAATTAAAAATTGTTGGGTTACAGTCTACATTAGATCCAAATGAAGATAATATTAATGTAAATAAATTAAATGTTAATGAATCATTGGATAATAAATATACAGAACAAGACGATGTTGAAAAAACAACACAACAAATTGAAGATGCTAAAGATGAATATTTATATCAAGAAGAAATGAATGAAGACGAATATATGATAGATGAACCAAAAGAAGGAATTGAAGTAATTGATCAAGGATATGATTATGGTGCGATGCCACAAGGTACTGAAGATTATTAATATATTTATAATTTATATAAAATACTTAAATAGGAGATTATATTAATATATGTATGATAATTGATAATTATTTTGATTACCAAATTAATTTTGAAAAAAAATATGGAGAAACAACACTTGTATTAATGCAAGTTGGTTCCTTCTTTGAATTTTATGGTGTTAATAATGATATTGAGAAGATAGGCGATGTTCAAAATATATGTGAAATATTAAATATTCAATCAACAAGAAAAAATAAAAAAATTATAGAAAATAATAGAAAGAATGCATTGTTAGGTGGATTCCCACTTAATACTTTACAAAAATATGTAAATGTATTATTAAATAATAATTATACTATAATTTTAATAGAACAAACGACAGACCCACCAAATCCTACACGTGAAATCACAAATATATTTAGTCCAGCTACTTATATTTCTGATATTAATACACCAGATGCTAATTTTATAATAAGTTGTTTTATATCAGAAGAATTGTGTTATAAAACAGGAAATATTATTTATTCAATCGGTTTAAATGCAATTGATTTAAGTACAGGAATAAATATTGTATATGAAATAAATGAAGATATAACTTTAAATGTATGTCGTAAAAATAATAATACAACAGTTTTTGAGGATTTATTTAGATTTATAGAATCATATAATCCAAAAGAAATAATTATTAATACAAATAAATTAACAAAAATGGATTATGATGATATTCATAAATTATTTATAACTCATAATAGATATATAAATTTAAAAATAAATGATTATCCAATTGAGATTAATGATATTAATTACCAAAATAATTATTTAAAAAATATATATAATAATACTTGTTTATTGTCAACAATTGAATATTTAAATATGGAAACTAAAATTTATTCATTAAGAGCTTTTTTATTATTATTACATTATGTGGAAGAACATGATAAAATAATAATAAAAAAGATAAATGAACCAATATTATGGGATAAATCAAAACATTTAGAATTATATAATAATTGTTTATATCAATTAAATGTTATTAATAATCCAACAATTAATAATAATAATAAAATAAATTCATTATTTGATGTTATAAATAAGACTAATACATCAATGGGAAAACGATTATTAAAATATAGAATATTAAATCCAATAACAAATATTAATATATTAAATAAATCTTATAATAATATAGAATATTTTAGAGGAATAGATATTAATGATATCAGATTACATTTAAAAAATATTGTTGATATTGAGAGATTACATAGAAAAATGTCATTAGGGATATTATCACCATTTTATTGGCAATCATTAAATGATTCATATTATCATTTTCAACATATCATTGATAATAATAATATTTTAAATAAGATAGATAATTTAGATGAAACTGATATTGAAATATTTAAAAAATTTATAGATGAATATAAAAATATATTTATTATAGATGAAATATCAAAATGGAATAATAATACTAAGAATGAATTAACATTTTTTAAAGAGGGATTTAATTCTGACCTTGATAACTTAAATCAAAAAATTATAGATTCTAAGAATGAATTAGATAAAATTGCGATATCTTTATCAGATCAGATTGATAAATCAAAAGATAATGTAATAAAAATAGAATATACAGAAAAAGATGGATATTATTTATCAACAACTAAAAAAAGATATGAAATATTAAAAAAAAATGTATCAAATTTAATAATAAAAAAATTATCAAATAGTGTTAAGATATCATCAGATGAAATAGATAATATATCAAATAATATAATATCGAATAAGACAAGAATACAAAATAAAACAAAAGAATTATATTTAGAAGTTATAATAAATTTTTCAAATAATTATTATAATACTTTAAAAAAGATAACTAATTTTATTGCGGAATTAGATGTAATATTATCTCATACAATATGTTCAAATGAATATGGATATTGTAAACCAGAAATTATTGAAGAGGATTGTAGTTTCATAAATGGAGAAGATATGAGACATCCAATTATAGAAAGAGTATATGATAATACAGAATATATAACAAATAGTGTTCGATTAGATAATTCATCAAATGGAATATTATTATTTGGTGTAAATGGTGTTGGAAAAAGTGCATTAAGTAAAGCAATTGGTTTGAATATTATATTAGCACAAATTGGAATGTATGTTTCATGTAAAAAATTTCAATATTATCCATTTACTAAAATTTTTACAAGGATTTCAACAGAAGATAATATATTTAAGGGGCAATCTTCATTTATTGTTGAAATGAATGAATTAAGGTCTATTTTAAAATATTCAGATGAAAATAGTTTAGTATTAGGCGATGAAGTATGTAAAGGAACAGAAGAAGAATCAGCAAGGGCAATAATTGCATCATCTGTAAGAAGATTTAGTAATAAAAATGTAAAATTTGTACTTGCAACACATTTACATAAATTAGTTGAATTAGATTGTATTAAAGAATTAAATAATATAAAAATTAAACATTTATCAATATCTTATGATTATGAAAATGAATTAATTATATATGATAGAAAATTAAAAGATGGTATTTCACAATCAATATATGGAATTGAAGTTGCTCAATATATATTAAATGATAAAGAATTTATAAAAGATGCAAATAGTATTAGAGATAATTTTAAAAAAGTAAAGAAAAATAAAAGATCAAATTATAATAAAAAGGTATTTGTTGAAAAATGTGCAATATGTAATTCAAAAAATAATTTAGAAACACATCATATTATTTTTCAATCTCAGTTTGATAATAATGATTTAAATAGACATGTTAAAAAAAATAATAAAAATAATTTAGTAGTTTTATGTGAAAAACATCATAATGAAATTCATAATGGTAAATTAAGAATAAATGGTTATAAACAAAGTGTGAATAATGTTATTTTAGATTATTATGAAGTAAAATAATTATTTGGACGTATTTATCTGTTTAGAATTTATATATTTTTTATTTAATATACTATTTATTATTTCATCTATTGTATCTATATTTTCTTCATCTATAAAAAAACTTATTCCTGATATAAAAAAACTATCTAATGTAAGATAACCATATCCTTCATCGTACCAAGTATCACCCCAATTATTCTTAAATTTATAAATATAACGACCATTTAGAAGTTTTGGTTCTTCTTTATCATCCTTCATCATTATATCAGTAATAACTACAGAGTGACGAGATTCATAAAAATCGTTTATTTTAGGCATAACTCTTTTTGAGGATACCATTATTATACTTGTTTTATTTTGTTTTTGCTTATGTGCTATTTCATTCATTGCCTCTTTTGTTGTATTGAATCCAATTGAAATAAATTGTTTTGTTTTCAATACTTCATAAAATAAGGTATCTATATTTTCAAATTCTTTATATATATCAATATATATAAATTCTCTATTATTTTTAATTTCTCTGGTTTTATTAATACTATCTAATAGATTCATTAATTCAATATTTTTATTATGTATATTATATAATTTAAAATCACTTAAAAATGATATTCTTGTAATAAAATTATCTAATACATTATTATTCATAATATCAGTACTTATTTTATGAGTATTTATATTTTTATTAATAACTTTATTTATCATTGTAATGATCAATTTTTTATATGATGGTTGTATATTATGTAGTGGTAATAAATCATTCATTCCTTCTTCTAAATATACAAACAATAAACGGATTTCTTTATTATAATTTTCTGGTATAAAATCTTTTTTTTTACCATGACTTAAATCATATAACATATTTAAAAAACTCAGAAAAGACCATTGTCTTAATTGTGGATGTATTTTATTTTCTAATGTTGTAACATAATACATTAAATAAATTATATATAAAAGTACCATTAAATTAGTTTCAGTTTCTATATTTATATTTACCCAACCTGAATCTTTTAATATATTATTTTTAATATTATTTATTAAAGAAAAATTAGAAAACATATAACAAATACCATATATATTTCTATGTATATTTGTATTCTGTCTAACTAATTTAGGTTTTCGTGAATTAAAAGTTTTTTCTTTCCTCATCATATTATTCATATTTAATCTAAATGACTCCTTCCAATCTTTATTCAACTGCAACTCCTGTTGTTTTATTGGAACATGTTGATGAGATAATCTCAATGACTTCTTCAAATCCTTCTTCAACTGTAACTCCTGTAAGTCCTGTAACTCCTGCAACTCCTGTTGTGTAATCGGAGCATGTTGTTTTCCTAATGTTCTATTATTTACTCCACCAATTAATAAATTATTATATTGTAATCTATATTTTTCAGTTGATTTATTACTCATTTTTTTACTTACAATTTTACCATATTTATTATACATTAAATCATCTATTTTTAAACCTCCTCCTGTCTGTTTTGCCTCTCTTTTCATAACTTCTTTTCTTGTCCCTAAATTTTTCATAATTATATAATATAATTATATTAAAGCTTTTCTGAATAATTTAGATATTAAAAAATTACTATTTAATATTTCTTTTTCACTCATTTTATTAAACCATTCAGGAAACCCAGGTGCTGTATTATAAATAGGTATAAATAATAATTGTTTACAATTATTATCGATATCTTCATTTGATAATAATCTATTATTTATATATTTTATCCCTTTACTGTCTCTTTCAATACATTTTGAATCCCAATGATAATAATCCCAATTATATTCTTTCATAAATTCATTTATAACATCCCATAATATTACTCTACCTAATAAAAAATAATTTTTTTTTTCTTTTAATTTTATTCCATACTTATCTATTATTTTATATTGTTTTTGTAAAACTGTTTTTAAGAAAAATGTATTTGGACGGGATGCAATAACTCCATTTGATATTTTTGGTTTTCCATTAATACATATTTTTGTATTATAATTATGACAACCAAAACCAACTAAATCATATCTTTGTAATTTTTTTATAATTGGTTTTAAATTATTTAAAACTATTGTATCACTATCTAACCATATTCCTCCATATTTATATAATAATTCTATTCTAATAATATCTGTTTTTAATGGTATTGACATATAAATATCTAAATCTTTCCGTAAATGTGGTAAATAATTATATACTGTTTTTTCATTCAATAATATAATATGAAATGATTTTTCACAATTTTTTATAATTGTTTCATAACATAATTCTAAATATTTTTTCTTTTTAGTATTTTTATTATTTTCCCAATACATCCATATAATTGGTTTATTAATATTAATATTACTTAATATTAATATTAATATTAATATTAATATTAATATTATAAAAATATATTTATAATTCATTTATATAATATTTTATAATAATTTTTTTCTATTTAAAAAATCATTTAATTTTAATATATATATTTTTTTTTTTTTATATTTATTAAAATTTGGCGATTCTTGTATCTCCTTAATTATCTTAATACTATATTCTTTAATTTCTTTAAATATATTATTAAATTCTTTAAAATTATCAATTTTATTTATATATTCGTATCTTTTTAAATATATATCTTCCATATTATTACCTTTAACTATTTTTATTTTATTACGATTTAATATTGTATTATTGTGTAAAATATATGTATTTAAATAATTGTATTTAATATATATATCACTTATACCACGTAGATGATGATATATATAATTTCCATATTTATTATATTTTAATTTATTATTATAATTATCTTCAAAATAATAATAAATAAATATATTATTTATATTATTTTTATTAAAAAAATAATATGTAGTATATCCATGATCATTATACAATAAAAATATAAAATCCTTTATTTTTTTAAATTCATTAATAATTATATATATTTCATTATTTTTTAATTTATAATATTCTTTTATTAACTCTAATTCATTTGGAGTTAAAATAATAAATATAAATTTATTAATATATAAATTTATTAGTTTTATTTTAACTTTATCTATATTAGATATATTTATTTCATTATAAATACCTTTCTTATGAAATGGCATTAATTTATTAAATTTTAATTTATATTTATCTATTAAATTATTCATGATATTATAAAATATTATAATATTTTATTTATTATTAGTAAATGAAAAAAAAAATAAAAAATATAGTACCTTTCAAAGATTTACATAATAAGAATAATCCGAACAATATAAATCCTTTAAATAAAATAGATAAAATAATATTTATAAAAAATAAAAGTTGTTCTGGTTTATGTGGTCCAACTATTATATTCCTTATTTTATCATTAGTTAGTATAATAGGGTCATTAATATCTAAACCAAAACATGATATCATTAAGAAATATATATTTGAATATAAATTTGTTATATTTGTATATCATATTATGTTTACTATAATATGGGGTGGGTTATTATATTTTATATGTAGTAAATGTAAACAAGGTATTGCATGGTTAATTCTATTAATTCCAATTATTATTGGAATTATATTAATGTATTATATTTATAAATATAAATATAAAGTTAATTATAATAATATTTTAGATAAATTCGGTGTATATTTAAATCGTAATATATAATATATTTTATATAAGAATATTACATACATAATCCATACTTACATCAAAATCTAAAATAATAGTAAACATGGCTGATTTTTATGTTTAGATATAATTTTTAACATTTCAAAGTCCTATTATTTTTTTAAATAATAACCTTTAATATGTTTTGAAGCATAACAGGACGAAGTATAATGACCATATCTTCCACATCTAAAACAACAATCGCTATCATCGCTATCATCGCTATCATCACTATCATCGTCATCATCGTCATCATCGCTATCATAAATTATTTGTTTTTTATATTTTGAATTACAATATTTCTCGTGGTATTCACAATTATGTTCTTCTATAAACTCTTTTTCACAATACTCACAAACCCAAACTTCTTCATTACTATCAGTGTCACGATATTCATTTTCTGGACATTCTTTCGCAAAATGTCCTGCTTTTCCGCAAACAAAACATTTATTATTAGTTCCATTAATCATTTTATTTAACGTGTCTATTGTAGATTTGTCTAATTTTACTGTAACAAATGAACCACCACGAACATTATTTATTCCATATTTATCCATATATTGTATTGTAATTTTGTCTTCATCATAATCATCGCAATTTGGTTTAACATCTATTACTCTTAATGGTTTATATATTTTTGTCCATTTTGAACCATCTGAATTTATATGACTTTCTAACCGAAATTGTGGATTATTTGTTTTTCCAATATAATATTTACCTTTCTCCAATTTAATTATGTATATAAAAACCATTTTGAAGATATTATGTATATTAATATAAATAATTAAATCATTTTTATAAATAATTGGTGTTTTAAATGTCCAAATTTGTAAATTTTTCAAATATATACAATAATATTTAATAATTATGCAATCTTTCTATTTCATCTATATATAAACATGTTGTGTCACGACACATTATTTTACTATATGATATACATTTACCTTCTTCTTCACTAAAAAGATAATTATATCCATATATCTGCATATTCAGAAGTAACTTTCTTGTTTCTGTTGATTTAACTTCTATATACTCATCAGTATCATCTGGTAAATGTATACATTGTTCATTGCCAAAATTTAGAATATCACTATTAACCAAATTATTACCTAATGGTTTGTTATTAGTAGGAATATTTATTTCTTTTATATCCCATATATCAGGATTATCATCATTTGATATAATTATTATATCAAATGGTTTCAAATCAAATAATTTACAAACGACCATTCTAATATTAAATCTTTTTATTAAATGCCGTATATTTATATCAAATTCATTTATCAACGCATTTGGGATATCTATTTGTGTTACTTTATTCTTATATTTTATATAAACAGGTTCAAACTTTGTTGTATCAATCGTATAATCATAATCACAATATATACATAACCATTTATATGGTTCTAAGCACCATAATTGTTGATTTTTCAATTCAATACCTTTTACTTCTTTAATAGCTATTTTTATTCTAATTATTTTATCTATATTATTATGAATATTGTAATATTCATTGTCACGTGGTAAAGTAATATCAATACTACTTCCATTTAAAAATGATATATTATATTTATGTACTGTATTTACAGAATTAGAAATTAAGTGTGTATAAGACATATTAATTAATATCTTTTTTTAATATAAAATTAATCATTTTTAATATGTCTGCTAAATATTAAGCAATTTTTATAAAACTTTTACAAATGTTTTATAATAGAAACCTACATTTATGGATATACGTATATACTTTTTTTATCTTTTAATATAAAATTAGAGTAAATAATTATATATATATATATATATATGTCAACAATAGGGAATAGAAAAGAAGTGATGAATGGTTTAGCAGAAAAGACAGGAGGAGGGTTAAGAAAAAACGATTTAAAATATAATAAATATGGTAAAATAGTTAGTAAAAGAATGAGCGCTATTGCAAAAAAAGAGAATAGATTACAAAAAGCAGGTTATTATAATATAAAAGGACAATTCGGATCGTTTAAAATGAAAGGTGGTGTAACTAAAAAGGAATTACATGATGAATTAATAGCATTTAATAAAGAAATATTAAATAATCTGAATATATATCATCGTAATGCAAAGATTATGCATGTAATGAATAATCTTCGATTTGAATTTTTTGGGTATTTTACAAATTTTTTGGAAAATAAAGATAAAGATCATAATATTGAAGATTTAGAAACAAAGAAAGAAAATTTTAGAAAAAAATATGATCTTTTTATGAAAAAGATTAATAAAACCAAAACCCAACCCAGTGCAACTGAAATAAAATTGCGCGAGGAATTAAAACATATTCATAGTATACTAAATCTTATTAAAGTTTCTGGTACTGCATTAGATGAAAAACTAGAACTAATAGGTGATTTTAGCACTTATTTTGAATCTTTTTTAAAGAGTAAAAATGGACATACAAATACTCATATTGTATTAATTAATAAAAAAAAAGAAGAATTTATAGAAAAATATAAAAAATTTGTAGAAAATATTGAAACTATGAAAAAGAATACTACCCAGAATATAATAAAGGTTAACGATAAAATTAAAGAGTTAAAAGCTGACATAAATAATTCAGATATATTTACATTTGATGATTTTTCTAAAATAATAGAAAAATCACATGAAATTATATTAAGATACTCTTCAATGAAAAGTACCCTAATACCCGTATTTCAAAAGATTATCAAAAAAGCTTTTTTAAAAGCAATAAATGATACATATAATAATAATAAAAATGATGCACAGATTACGGAAGAAACAAACGAATTAAGAAAACTATACAATCAATTTAAATCAGTATTAGGGCTTATTAAGAGTAGTAATGCAACAACAATAGCACAAATAAATTCTAAAGCACTCAGTAATCTAAAAAAAAATCATGTTAGACCAAATGTATTAGATGAAAACAATCAATCACCTTATAATTTAGAAGAAGAATTTAATAGTAATAATGCAACAACAATAGTAAAAGCATATTCTAATGTACTAAATAGACTAAAAAAAAATCATGTTAGACCAAATGTATTAGATGAAAACAGCCCCCCAAATATACCAGCAAGTGTATCAGATGAATACAATCAATCGCCTGATAATTTAGAAGAAGAATTTAATAAATAATACACATTATTTGAAAAAAAAATCAAATAATGGCAATATTTATAATAATCAATATTTATAATAATCAATATTTATAATAATCAATATTTATAATAATCAATATTCATAATAATCAATATTCATAATAATCAATATTCATATAACAAAAATTCAAAAAGTAGTAATATATATAAAAAATAATAGGGTATTTAAGTGATATAGTACAATAATAAGTATTTAATAATTAGGAATAGAAAATAAGTAATAAATGGTTAGACACAAAATATATTTTTATTTACAAATATATAAAGTAAATTAATATAAATTAATATAATAATATGAATATACAAAAATTATATAATAATATGAATATACCAACATGTAGTAAAACTCATAGATTATTATGTCTACAAAATTTAAACAAAATAAAAACAGAATCTATGCCAGAAATAAAAAAATATAATTTATATGAATCAGTTTTAATAGAATTTAGAATATTACCACATACAGAATATCTTTTACGAAATGCAATATTAAAATTTCCTAATTGGTCTCATACAATTATTTGTGGAAATCTAAATTATAATTTTTATAAAAATATGATAGATAATATATCACCTAATATTAATTTAATAAAACTTAATTTTGATAATATACATGTATCCGTATATAATGAATTATTATTAACTATTGATTTTTGGAAGTTATTCTATGGTGAAAAATTACTAATTTATCAAGAAGATACATTTATATTTCATAATAAAATTGATGAATTTTTAATATTTGATTATATAGGCGCCCCCTGGAAATATAAAAAATATAAAGTCGGGAATGGAGGATTTTCATTAAGAACAAAGGATGTAATGATAAAGTGTTTAGAAAATAAACAAAAAATAAATAATATTTTAAATTTAAAAAATATTAATTATATATTAAAAAATATTTATAATGAATATATTATAAGAGAAGATATTTTTTTTTCAGCAATGATACATAATTATAAATATGGTTTAATTCCATCACTCGATATTGCAATTAAATTTAGTCAAGAATCAATATTAAGTAAAAATCCATTAGGAGGTCATAAATTTTATAATGTTAAAAATCCAAAATTATCAATTAATTATAAATAATTTATGAAAAACATAACTATTTTTAATTAAATAGTATTTATAAAAATAAATAAATATAATATAAAAATTTTATAATAAATAATATTTTATTATTTAATGATACCTAAAAATATATTTATAACAAATTATAATTTTAAAGACCAAAAATTAATTAATATTATAAATTTAATTAAAATAAAAAATCCAGAATTTAAAATATATTTATTTGATAATAAAAAATGTAGATTATTTTTAAAAAATCATTTTCAAAAATCTATTTTATTTACATTTGATAAATTAAAACCAGGTGCTTATAAATCTGATTTATTTAGATTATGTATATTATTTAAATATGGTGGGTTTTATATAGATACTTATTTATTACCTAATATTAAGTTAATAGAATTTATAGATAATGACCAAGTTATTGTAAATGAACGATTAGGTATTCATGGTATATTTAATGCTTTTATTGGTTCTATACCAAATCATATTTTTTTTAATAAGGCTATAAATGGTATAATTAATAATGTTAAAAATAATTTTTATGGAAAGAATCAATATGATATAACTGGTCCTCAATTCTTATATAAATATATAAAATATCTTAGTAAAAAAAAAATAATTTTAGAATTGAATAACTCTGGTAATTATATTACATATAATAATAAAATAATAATATTAAGATTAAAGAAATATTTAAAAATAAAACATGGAAGTTATGAAATAATGTGGAAAAATAGAAATATATATAATTTTACAAAGTATTTATAAAAAATGATGATAAATATTACTCATTATATATCATTATTGTTATATGGCGATCATTCTTTTCTAGAGGTCCGGAAGTCTACCAAACTAACGGGGTGTGAATGAATGGCACATATAATATTCGTACCATGGCGGCCTATAAGGTGTCTGAACTAGATGGCGAGTATGAGGAGGTGTTTGCAAAAGCACAGCATTGGTTTGAGCAAGAGACCCTTTGGAAGCGTTCCTTCTAAAATATATACTCTAAAGGTATATATATCTCTAAAAAAACCCCCCACAAATCACCACCTGATCTAGTGTGTGAGCCTCGGTTGTAAAACTGAGGAAGGTACAAGATTACGAATTACGAAAATGATTTAAAAATAGCGTTAACACTTTCTCTAGCGTTAACACTTTCTCTTAATCAATCTGATGAAGGAGAAAAAAAAGAGGATAATAAACCTAGCGGTAAAAAATCCACGGACCCAGAATTAGAAAGAATCTTGAAAGAATCTTTGGAACAACAAGATTTTAATATCCCATTTCCAAATGATGCAAACGGTCATCCTAGAAAGACAGCAATTACATGTCTGAATCAAACAATGTTTAATCCACTTGGATGTGGTAATTGTTTTATGTGGGCATGGATGATTGCTGTATTCTTAGAACCAGATTCTGATAGAAAAACTGCTTTTTTGTTAAACTTTGGAAAGATTGACAAAGATGCTTTAAACTTTGTGAATGCGGTACGAAGTCGTGATATGAGGATATTCCTTGCATTTATGAATTCACACTTGCACCCACAACAACCAAAATCCTTCAAGAACACAAGAAGTTACCGACTTATGTCTACACTTCGACTACTTTCTGATACAGGTCAAAATGAAAAGTATTTTGATGAAATAATGTTGACTAAGTTTGTTAGATTTATATCTGATATAATTGGTTATCAATACTACTTGTCTTTTACAATCTTTCAGGAAGAAACTCTTTCACAAAAATCTTATGTATCACCTAAGGTAATTGGTAATGAATGGATGGATATAGAAGATTCATACAATCATTTACTGCAATCTGAACATATTGTTCATTCTGTTGTTCTACATGGAATTCATTTTGAAACTCCATCAAACCAGTCTATATGGAATATGGTTATGTGCCACCAACTGGGTAGGATACAAAGAGAAAAAGTATACACTGATACAGTGTTTGAAGGAGTTAGTACTGAAGTAATTAATACCTGGTTTTATTCAGATTCCAGGTCTAAAAAAAAGAAAGGTAAGAAGTAATATTTATACATTGAAATATTTTCTGTTTTGATCTTCAGTAGTATAGAACATCAAAACATTTATAATTAATTAATATATATATATAATAATAATATTATTATATATATATATGCAAACATTATTTATAACAGGTGGATGTGGATTTATAGGTTCAAATTTTATTAATTATTTTGCTAAAAAAAATCCAGATATAAATATTATTAATTTTGATGCTTTATATTATTGTGCAGATGAAAATAATATTTTAGAAGAAATCAAAGAATCTAAAAATTATAATTTTATTAAAGGAAATCTTAATAATTTTGATTTATTAAAAACCATTTTTGAAAATAATAATATAACTCATGTTATTCATTTTGCTGCCCAATCTCATGTTCAAAATTCTTTTAATGAATCTATTAAATATACATTAGATAATGTATTAGGCACACATTATTTATTAGAAGTTAATAGATTATATAATAAACACTTACAAAAATTTATTCATGTTTCAACAGATGAAGTATATGGTGAATCATTAATTTCAGAAGATGAAAAATGTAAGACTGAAAACTCTATTTTATGTCCTACAAATCCCTATGCAGCAACAAAAGCAGGTGCTGAATTAATGGCATTATCTTATATTCATTCATTTAATTTACCAATTGTAATTACAAGAGGTAATAATGTATATGGACCCAATCAATATCCAGAAAAATTAATACCTAAATTTATAAAATTATTAAATGAAAATAAAAAAGTTACAATTCAAGGAGATGGTAGTTGTGTTAGAGCATTTTTACACTCATATGATACTGCGATTGCATTTGATAAAATATTAGAAAAAGGTAAGATTGGAGAAATATATAATATCGGTTGTGACGAAGGAATGGAATATTCAGTTATGGATATTGCCAAAATTTTAATAAAAAAAATAAAAAATACAGATAATTATAATGATTGGATAGAATATATTGAAGATAGACCTTTTAATGATCAAAGATATTATATATCAAATAAAAAATTAAGAGATTTAGGATGGGATATTACAATAAATTTAGAAAAAGGATTAAATGAATTAATTTTGGATAAAATATAAATTTTTAGAATTTATTTTTATATATTTCATCTATAAATAATTTATTTTTTCTTTTAAAATATTAATTAAAATACTATCATTAATCTCTACTCTTATCCTTTGGATGTTTAATTTGGATTGAATAAATTTCCATAAATTAATATTATTTTTAATTATTTTATATATATATTATGAGTTGGATATCAAAAAAAAATAATGATATATATTATGAGTTGGATATCAAAAAAAAATATTAATAATAGTTTAGTACATAAATATTTAGAAATTCCTTTAAAAACAAATCAATTTTCCAATGGGGGAATAAATGTAAAAAAATTAGAACTTTTTATTAAAAATAAATTTAAAATTGAAGATTCTAAAACAGTTATAGTTGTTACAAATGGAAGTGTTGCTTTACATGCTTTAGCTGCTGGTATAAAATATGTTAAAAAAAAGAATATCCAATGGGCTACCCAATCATTTACTTTTCCATCTTCTGCTCAATCAAATTTATCAAATGTTAAAATTTTAGATATTGATCAAAATGGTGGTTTAGATATTAATAAAGTAGATAATTATATAGATGGTATAATTGTAA
>WLWF01002018.1_pt1 | contig 15343 bp, 10 predicted proteins | sample 6718331 | NCBI WGS metagenome assembly WLWF01 (sample SAMN12718692, study PRJNA515312) | sponge metagenome | isolation source: marine sponge | host: Mycale hentscheli | place: New Zealand: South Island, Marlborough, Capsize Point | collected 2003-05-01
ATCAAGATTGCCGGTCGGCTCGTCGGCGAGCAGGATCAGCGGCCGGTTCACAAACGCTCGCGCGATCGACACACGTTGTTGTTCACCGCCAGAGAGCTGATTCGGCAACCGCTCCTCCTTGCCTGCCAGGCCGACGAGGTCGAGGACGGCAGGCACCTGCTGCCGGATTACGTGCTGCGGTCGGCCGATAACCTCCTGCGCGAAAGCAACATTTTCGAACACGTTCTTCTCAAGCAGCAGCTTGTAGTCCTGGAAAATATTGCCGATGTTGCGACGTAGCATCGGGATCCGCCCGCTTGGCAGATCGACGATGTTCCGTCCGGCGACCCACACTGCACCCCGTTCAGGACGATCCTGACGGTTAAGCATGCGCAGCAGGGTGCTCTTACCCGAACCCGAAGGTCCGACGAGAAAGACGAATTCGCCTTTGGCGACGTCGAAGCTCGCATCCTTTACAGCGACAATTTCGGTGGAGTAGCTCTTGGTGACGTTTTCAAGTCTGATCATGAGAACAAGCGCCCCAGTTGGAGGGCTTGCATACCGTATCGCCGCCCGACCCCTGGATCGTGGCATCCGGCCATGACGAACGCCACCCCGACTCTGGTGGGCACGAAGTTCTGAACCCTTGCAGATACACGCAACCGCGGTAAGCAGTCAGGTCTCGTCGTTGTTGGCGCGACGCTGCTGCAAGTAGCCCTCAATGAGAAAGTCGATGTCGCCATCGAACACACCTTGCACGTTCGCGCTCTCGACTTCGGTGCGCAAATCTTTGACCATCTGGTACGGCTGCATCACATAGCTGCGGATTTGACTGCCCCAACCGACCTGCGCCTGTTTTCCGGCGATCGCATCGAGCTCGGCCTGACGCTCTTCTTCGACCTTTGCGGCAATCATGCTCTTCAGGCGACCCATTGCGCGTTCGCGGTTCTGCAGCTGGCTGCGTTCCTCCTGCGAGCTTGCAACCAGCCCCGTTGGGTGGTGGATGTAGCGAACGGCCGAAGACGTCTTGTTGATGTGCTGGCCACCTGCGCCTGATGCGCGAAACACCTGCATCTCGATGTCGGATTCATCGATTTCGAAGTCAACATCGTCGAGCATCGGCCACACCTGCACCGCAGCAAACGACGTCTGTCGACGTCCCTGATTGTCGAAAGGGCTGATCCGAACTAAGCGATGGGTCCCGCGCTCCGCGCTCATCAGCCCGTACGCATAACGCCCGGAGATGGTGACTTCGGCGGACATAATCCCCGCCTCCTGGCCTTCGGACACGCCGTTGAGAGTGATCTCGAAACCCCGTCGCTCGCACCACTTCTCATACATCCTGAGCAGCATTTCAGAAAAGTCCTGGGCATCGACGCCGCCGTCCTTAGCATTGATCTGGACGATGCAGTCAGCATCGTCGTGCTCACCGGTGAACAAGCTCCGCAACTCGAGCTTGTCGAGCTGTACGGCGACTGCGGCGATCTCGAACTCAATCTCGGGCTCCTGACTTGCGTCGTCATCATCTCGAGCCAACTCATGCAGCACCTCGATGTCCCCCACTTGCGCAGACAGCGCATCAAAAGTGTCGAGGTCGTCCTTCAGGTTCGCGTACTCCGCGTTCAGCTTGCGAGCGTTGTCCTGATTCTCCCAGAGAGCTGGATCCGCGACTTCTGCTTCAAGTACGGCGAAGCGCTCGCGGTTCTCGACGATCGCCAAGTAGGCCTCGGCCTCTTCGAGCCGTCGCTGCACATCGGTGATATCGGAGGTGAAGTCGCGCATCAGGTTGATCCGGGTGATCCGGGCTCAGCTTTCACCGTGACAGGTCTTGAACTTCTTGCCGCTACCGCAGGGACAGGGCGCATTGCGCGGTGTTTTGGAGAAGTCGTCCTTGACGACGGTCTGCTGCTTGGTCATTGTGTTCGGCGAGACCGCCGCCAGATTCCCATCGTTGCCGCCACCTGAAGTCGCAGCAGCGGTCCCGAACCCGTCGGTGTCAACATCGTCAGAGGAGCTCATCGTGAGGTTGCTCACGCCGGACTCACCGGCGTCAATGACGCCATCACGGTTGGAGTCAGCGGGATCCGCAATGGCGTTGCGACCGTCCGATGACTTTGGCGCTCCCGACTGGTTCTCGACGACCTGCACGTGCATCACGTACTTCACGAAGTCCTGGGCGATACCGGTCATCATCGCACCGAACATCTCGAAGCCTTCGCGCTGCCATTCAACCAGCGGATCCTTCTGGCCCATCGCCCGAAGGTTGATGCCCGTCTGGAGGTAATCCATCTCCTCAAGGTGCTCGCGCCAACGCTGATCGATGATACGCAGCATCACCTGGCGCTCAACCTGGCGAAGCACCTCTTCGCCGAGCTCGGCCTCGCGCTGCTCGTAGTGCGCCGTGGCGTTCTCCATCACAAGCTCGTAGATCTCGTCGGTGTCGGCGCAGCCCTTGAGTTGTGATTCGGTGATCGAGTTCGGCCAGTAGAGCGTCAATTCCTTGGCGAGTGCCTCGATGTCCCACTCGTCATCGGCTGCCGATGCGCAGTGCGTTGAGATCAACGAATCAACTGCTTCAGCAAGGTATTCCATCCCGGCTGACCGCAGGTCTTCGCCGTCGAGGATCTGATCTCGGCGTCTGTAAATGATCTTGCGCTGCTCGTTCATCACCTCGTCGTACTTGAGGACGTTTTTGCGAATCTCGGCGTTCTTCGTCTCGACAGTGGTCTGCGCCCGCTCAATGGCCTTGGTCACCATCTTCGCCTCGATGGCTTCGTCGTCGGGCAGAGCCCGGCCCATCACGAAGTTCAGTGCACCAGTTGCGAACAGGCGCATCAAGTCGTCCTCGAGGCTCAGGAAGAACCGCGATGCGCCAGGGTCACCCTGACGGCCGGAGCGGCCGCGGAGCTGATTGTCGATGCGGCGGCTGTCATGACGCTCTGACCCGATGACGTACAGGCCTCCGACCTTGCGGATCTTGTCGCCTTCGGCTCGACATGCAGCGCTGTGGAAATCGAGGCGTTCGTCATACAACGTCCGCGCCCTCGTACGATCGGCCTGGAACTCGTCGGGCATCTGGTCGAGCGGCATCGGCAGTTCGAATTCGTGTGCCAGCAGTCCTTCGTCATACCCCTCCTTAAGGACGTCGGTACGAGCGAGACCCTCCGGGTTGCCGCCGAGCAGGATGTCAACGCCTCGACCGGCCATGTTCGTGGCGACAGTAACCGCACCGAGACGACCCGCCTGGGTGACGATCTCTGCTTCACGAGTGTGTTGTTTCGCGTTGAGCACTTCGCATGGGATCCCGCGCTGGTCGAGCAGCCGACCGAGCTTTTCCGATCGGCCTACGCTCGCCGTGCCGACCAGGATCGGCTGACCATTCGCATGACGCAATTCGATGTCGTCGATGATCGCGTTAAATTTCGCTTCCTCGGACTTGTAGATCAGGTCGGCCTCGTCATCACGAATCACCGGCTGGTTCGTCGGAATCGGGACAACACCGAGTCCGTACGTGTTCATCAGTTCCGCCGCTTCGGTGGCAGCGGTCCCAGTCATCCCGGCAAGTTTGTTGTAAAGCCGGTAGTAATTCTGGAGCGTAATCGTTGCAAGGGTCTGATTCTCTTCCTTGATCTTCACGCCCTCTTTCGCCTCGACGGCTTGGTGGATGCCCTCCGACCATCGACGCCCCTCAAGGATGCGACCGGTGAATTCATCGACGATTTTCACCTCGCCACCCTGGACGATGTAGTCCTTATCCCGCTGATAGATCTCCTTGGCCTTGAGCGCCACGGTGAACTGGTGCACGAGGTTCGCCTGCACGTTGTCGTAGAGATTCTCGACGTCGAGCGCAGCCTCAACCTTCTCGATGCCTTCTTCGGTGGGCACGACGACGCGCTTGTCTTCTTCGAATTCGTAATCGACATCCCTCTTAAGCGATCGGACGATTGAGGCGAAGCGGTAATAAAGCTTTGCAGCGTCGGCAACGCGGCCCGAGATAATCAGTGGCGTTCGGGCCTCATCGATCAGAATTGAGTCGACCTCGTCAACGATGCAAAAATTGTGGCCACGCTGCTGGACCTTTGCATCCTTGCTGGGCGCCATGTTGTCGCGCAGGTAGTCGAACCCGAGTTCGTTGTTTGTGCCGTAAGTGACGTCGGCCGCGTAGCTTCTTCGCTTCTCAGCTGGGGTCGCCCCACGGCCAGGCAGGATCAGCCCGACTTCCATGCCCATGAATCGGTAGATGCGGCCCATCAGCTCCGACTGGTACTGAGCGAGGTAGTCGTTGACGGTGACGAGGTGAACGCCCTTTTCTTCCAGCGCATTGAGAAACACGGGAGCGGTTGAGGTGAGAGTCTTACCCTCGCCGGTCTTCATCTCGGCGACCCACCCGAAGTGCAGTGCCGCACCACCCATCAGCTGGACATCGAAGTGACGCTGTCCGAGGACCCGATCGGCTGCTTCGCGGATAACCGCAAACGCCTCAACGAGAAGATCATCGATGTCGGCGCCTTTCTCGATGCGCTGGCGAAACTCGGCTGTCTTTCCCGTCAACTCCTCATCACTGAGTCCCCCAATCACACCTTCAAGCGCGTTGATCTCAGGGACGATCCCCTGCAACGCTTTGAGTTTCTTGCCTTCACCGGCCCGGAGGATGCGATCGAGGATTCCCATGCGATCGACCATCCTACCGGCGCGACGCCACCAGGGCCGGGTGCGCGACCGGGTTCAGCCGGCCCTCAGGCGGCTGCCGCTGCAGCCCTACGAGCGAAGGGCAGGACCACGACACTCCGGCGATCAGGAGTCGAGGCCACTGCAGCCAGACGGGCCTCCGCCCCACGGTCATGGAGTGCCGCGGCAGCCGCCGTGAGCGTCGAGCCCGTCGTGACGACATCGTCGACGACCAGGACCCGGACGCCGTCGAGCCCAGGCCGCGCCACAAACGTCGACCCAGCCAGGCGTTCCGCGCTGGAATGAGACGTCTGCGATGCCGACGTGTCGCGATCGAGTAGCCGACGGCACGGCAGCCCGAGCTGACGGGCGACGGCGCGGGCGAGGAACTCACCCTGATCGAACCCTCGCTCGCGACGCCGCTTCCGACTGGTCGGCGCCCACGTGACGATGTCGAAGTCGTGCTGCGCTCGCACTGCGAGGAGCCGATTCACGATTAGACCGGCAAGGTGGCGGCTCACCGACCGCCGATTGCGGTACTTCCACCCGAGCACGACCCGGCGCGCTCGCCCCGTGAACGCAACGGCGGCGATCACCCCGTGCGACGCATCACGCGGCGCCGGACCGAGTAGAGCGAACCGACAGGTCCTGCAGACCGGGGCGCCAGGCTTGCCGCATCCGGCACAACGCGTTTCGAAGATCATGTGGTCCAGTCAAGCAAGCGGGTACTTCAGAGTTCTTCGTGCGGTCTGAGCTGGGACGACGCGTACGCTGATGCCGATGCCCACCACCCTCGGCGAGCGATTCGTCCCGATCGATCGCCCGGTCGAGCGAATCGGGCGCTGCCTGTTCGGACTCCTCCTGTTCGGTATCGGCATCACGCTGCTGATCGAGGCCGAACTCGGTGCGGCCCCCTGGGACGTGTTCCACACCGGCGTCACCGAACTGACCGGCATGTCCACGGGGCTTGTGATCGTCGTCACCGGGGTGCTGTTGATGCTGCTGTGGATCCCCCTCCACGAACGACCCGGACTCGGAACGATCCTGAACGCCATCGTGATCGGCGTGGTGGTCGACCTGACAGCACCGCTGATTCCGGAAACGGATCACCTGGTCATCCGAGTCACGATGATGCTCGGTGGCGTGGTGCTCATCGCGGTCGGATCGGGCTTCTACATCGGCGCCGGCCTCGGACCGGGTCCCCGTGACGGTCTGATGACCGGCCTTGCGAGGCACACCGCGCTCGGCCGCTCGATCTCGATCCGTGTGGCACGGACCTTCGTGGAGCTGGTCGTGCTCGCTGTCGGGATCGCCCTCGGTGGGGCAATTGGCATCGGCACAGCAGTGTTCGCCTTCGGGATCGGGCCGCTCGTCCAGGTGTTCCTTCCCAAACTCACGATGACGCACACCACAACGTCACGTGGAACGACAGCCGACGGAGCACCCTGACGCCCTTATTCTTTCGGATTTGGGACCTTCGGCCCTGCGGTAAACTAGCTCAGCGCCGGAAAGCTGGCGGAAGTCGCATTTCCACTTCCCCAGAGGAGAATTTTGCCTGTCCGTCATCGATCAGCCCGCGCCTCGTGCCGTGCCCTCCGCACCCCGCCCGGACGAATCGTCGGGGAGTCCCCTCGGCAGCGCATTGTTCGCCATCGGCGTGCTCGGCATCCTCAGCATCCTCGGGCTGATCGCCGGGCTCATCGCGCTTGCGTTCGTCGCGCTGGTCCGCGATGACAACGGTGGCGGCGACGGGGGATCGGGAACAGCGTCAAGCGCGCTCGACATCTCGCTCAGCGAATTCGCGATCGACGGCGAGCTCAGCGCTCCAGCCGGCGACGTGACCCTTAACATCGTGAACGCCGGCGCCATCGAGCACAACGTCGCCGTCCGCGAACTGGGTGTGCAGAGCAACAACCTGCAGTCTCGCGGCGTCGACACACTGACGCTCGGCAAACTCGAGCCCGGCACCTACGAGCGCTACTGCGCCATCGCCGGCCACGCCGAGTCAGGCATGGTTGGCGGCCGGTGGTGCAGAATTGGCCATTCTCGTCAGCGTCGTCGGCCGTCCGATCGAACGATCCTTGCGGGGGAATTCACTCCACCTGCCGGTCATCGCCTGCATAGCGGTGAGCGGCGCCGTCGTCATGACCGGTGCCGGTACGGGCTGCGCGCTCATCGTGCTCGGGACACTGGCGTTCGCCGCGTCGGACGGTCTACTGGGCGCCGACCGGTTTCTCGAACCGGCACGTAATCGACGCGTGGGAGTCCACATGCTGTACCAGCTCGGTCAAGCCGGCATCGTCGTCGGCGCCATCGCCGCCTGACCCATCACGACAACCGGCTCGCCGACGTCACGCGCCCGCCGTGCTCCCCCGAAAACCGACGAACACGTGAGGAGTTAGTAGCGCAAAGCCGCACACTCCTCACACATTCGACCGGCAAGGCAGGGGTTGGATCAGACGACGAATCGGCTGTCGTCCCGAGTGCTCAGTAGCGGTAGTTCTCAGGCTTGAACGGACCCGACGGATTGATGTCGAGATACTCGGCCTGCTCGTCGGTGAGCTGGGTGAGCTTCACGCCGAGAGCGTCGAGGTGAAGCCTGGCAACCTTCTCGTCGAGGTGCTTGGGCAGCACGTAGACGTCGAGCGGGTAGCGCTCGGTGTGCTGCCACAGTTCGATCTGTGCGAGAACCTGGTTGGTGAACGAACACGACATCACGAAGCTTGGGTGGCCGGTGGCGCAGCCGAGATTCACAAGGCGACCCTCTGCGAGGATGATGATCTGCTTGCCGCCCTCGAAGCGCCAGACGTCGGTGCCGGGCTTGAGTTCGTCACGGGTGGCTCCCGAACGAGCGAGCCCCTCCATGTCGATCTCGTTGTCGAAGTGGCCGATGTTGCAGACGATCGCGTTGTGCTTCATCTGCTTCATCGAGTCGATCGAGATCAGGTTGAAGTTGCCCGAGGCAGTGACGAAGATGTCAATTTCCTCAATGCAGTCCTCAAGGGGCATCACTTGGAGGCCCTCCATGGCGGCTTGCAGTGCGTTGATCGGATCGATCTCGGTAACGATCACCCGGGCGCCCTGGCCCTGGAGCGACTGGACACAGCCCTTCCCGACGTCCCCGTAGCCGAGCACGAGCGCTGTTTTGCCGCCGATCATCACGTCGGTTGCACGGGAGATCGAGTCGACCAGCGAGTGGCGACAGCCGTATAGGTTGTCGAATTTTGACTTGGTGACCGAGTCGTTGACGTTGATGGCCGGGAAGATCAGTTCGCCGTCTTCCATCATCTTGTATAAACGATGCACGCCGGTGGTGGTCTCCTCGGTGACACCCTTAATGTGCGACGCCATACGGGTCCATTTGGCGGGGTCGGACTTGAGCGTCCGCTGGAGCAACCCGAGCACGATCGCGAACTCGGCACTCGACGCCTCGGTCGGGTCAGGAACTTCGCCGGCCTCCTCGAACTCGACTCCCTTGTGCAGGAGCATCGTGGCATCGCCACCATCATCGAGGATCATGTTTGGCCCGTCGTACGACGTGCCGTCGGGTGCGTCCGGCCAGGTCATCATCTGGTCCGTGCACCACCAGTACTCTTCAAGTGTCTCGCCTTTCCAGGCGAAGACTGGGATGCCATCGGGCTCCTCGACGGAGCCGTTCGGCCCGACGACGACAGCCGCTGCGGCGTGGTCTTGCGTAGAGAAGATGTTGCAGCTTGCCCAGCGCACTTCGGCACCCAGCTCAGTAAGCGTCTCGATCAGCACTGCGGTCTGGATCGTCATGTGCAGCGATCCAGAGATGCGTGCACCGGCGAGTGGCTTCGAACCGCCGTACTCCTTGCGCAGAGCCATCAGGCCGGGCATCTCGTGTTCAGCAAGAATCATTTCCTTGCGGCCAAACGGTGCAGTCGACAGGTCGGCGACTCGCCAATCCTTGCGGGCGGAGAACGACGGCTCTACGGGAGACGTGATCGTGGATTCAGACATGGTGCAACCTCCGGTGGTTCGCGGGTGTTTTCGGAAAGCGAACCGGGCCGGGATCATCAGATCCGAGCAGAACAGCCCAGTGATTGCTGAGCCTATCGAGACGACGGGCCGTCGGGCGGTGACCCGGCGTTGCGGGGGACCTTGCCATCCCGGACGCGCTCCATCTCATCGGCGAACGAGGCAAAAGAATTGGCGTGCGGGTACGGCTCGTTCGGTGGATCGACACCGAGGCCGACACAGATGGGCGCCCAGCCGTCGCCCGGCTGCCACTCGATTAGACGGTTCGGCCCGTACGTTGAGCGGATCCTGTCGTTGTGTTCGACGTAAGCGCGGATGCTCGCCTCAGCTCGGGCGGCATCAACACCGCTTCGCTCAAACATCGCCGCCATGAAGCTCGCCGACGGCGAACCCGGCTCGACATCTCGAACGAGTTCAAGAATCGTGCGGTCTGCGCTGCGCCACCAGGAGTTTGGATCTCGTGTAGACAACAAAATCTTCGCATCTGGGAACGCCTTTGCAAGCTCGTTGACGCAGGCAACTCCTGGCCAGTCGACGATTGCACTCCATCCGGCAAGCAACTCGGCCCAGTCCACGTCGTTGCCTGCGAACCCCGCCATCCAGGCAGGTGCGTCCTGACGTCGGTTCAGGAACTCGTACATGTGGTAGCACGGACCCCCGAGAAGCGTCTCCAGGGCCAACTTCAGCGAGACCGTTCCGGTCCTGCCGAACCCCGCACCAATCACCTGCACCACCGCGGCAAACCTAGCGATGGCATTTGACCGAAACCGATACGAAGAGCGATTTTCTACGTCCGGTCAACACGCACAAGCAAGCACCAGCTTCGGGGCCGTGACATGTCAGTCGAGAATGACGGCGTACACGTCAAGGGCATAGTGCGTGCGACCGTTGGAGTTGAACGCCGACACCATGTAGGCATCGTCCGATTTCGAGCCGTACGTGACAACGGCCGAATTCGAAACCGGTCCGCTTTCATCGAAATTGAGATTCGAGTTACCTGGTTCATCCGGGAACGGCCCGTCGATCGCAGGGTTCATCGTGATGAAGCTCCGGACTTCCTGCGTCGGGTAAATCCGCTCAAGACCAACTGCCGTGAGGTTGCCGAAGAGACCAGATTGTGCACCGATCGCAACGTCGTCGAGGCTGACCGAATCGGCGAACGCCTCAAAGCTCCAGTCCTCCCAGGTCGAATATCCAAGCTTGGCGTTCCCGAACTCCGTCTCGCGGGTGTCAAACGAACGGAACGGCGCTGCGAGCGGGACAATGCGCCCCGCAGTCTCTTCATCATCAACTTGTTCGAGATATGCCACAACATCGAGCGCCACGTGGATCTCGCCTTTGTTGTTGTAGACAAAGATGCGTCCGTCTTCGCTCAGCGGAACGATCGCAAGGTTGGCCTTAACAACCCCCGCCGGATAGTTGCCGTTTGAGGTTCCCGAACCGCCCTGTTGCTGCGTTGGTGTGGCTGCCAGGTAAGTCTTTTCGCTACGCCCCTGGCAATTTTTACTGGGGCAATTGTTGATGCCAGTCATGTTCACCACAACCGCGGACACGTTCTCGCTGTCGGGCACGGATCCGACGCCACGGACTTGCACATCAATCGAATCGCCGGCGCTCACAGGGTCGCCCGTGGTCAAGCCGTTGGCGTCACGAGTGTCCACGAGGCGCTCTGGGGTGACGGTCACCATGCGAGCACCGTCTTCTACTTTGATTTCTTCGCCATCTGCGAGCGATGACGTGGCAACGAATCCGAAGATATCGACGACTACACGCGCCGTTCCGTCGACCTGTGGGGTCGTGAGGTCAACGGTGATCTCACCCGCGCTTCCGACTCCAACGATGCCAAAGTTTGGCACGGTGTGGCCCGCGTATTGGAAATTGATCAGTGACGTCGGATCCGACGAGCCAACCTCATAGTCCGACGGAGTGACCGAGGCGAAACCACGCCCCGGCACGTTGGCGATCGTGACGTTCACCGCAACAGCAAGGACGTTCTCTGCGGGAACGCCAGCAACGCCGACGACTGGGATCGTGACGGAGCTATCGGAATCAATGCCCTCCCCATCGTAGATACGAGAGGGAGTAAGAGGGAAGTACTCGCCACCCGCACCGAGATCCTGAGATTCTGGCAGCGCTGACGCAGTTGGAGCGGTCGGGACGAGCCCGATCGCTGTCACTCCTAGCAGAAGGCCAGCGCATCGTCGAATAATTGTTGTCGGGATCATCACTGTCAATCGTAACTCGTTCGTAATAGTGGAAGTGGCCGGACGCCAAAAAAGTTCGCTGCGTGGTCTACGCCTGTTGACATCATGGTACTCATCGGTCTACGCCCGCCACAGCTTGAGCGTAAAACATCTCAAGAGTCCGTAAAAGTCGGAGCAATGCCCTCCGCCTCAACCATCGCCATAATCCGGTCATGGTCATCAGCTGCGACTGTCATGGCTTCGTCGACGAGCATCACGGGAATATCGTCACGAACTGCGTACGACCGGGTGAGACGCGGGTTGTACAGAATCGACTCTGCCTCAATGTAGAACAGGGGACCCTTGTCTTCGGGACAGGCGAGAATGGTGAGGAGATCGGCGGAAAGAGACATCTGAGTCCTTCGAGTAGAGGTTGAAGTCGGTGGGATAGGCCAGTGATTTAGACGATCAGGTCGTGATCAGCGCGAGTAACTCCGCGACACGATTATCGCACGCATCGCGATCGGCAGCCTCAAGGTTAAGTCGCAGCAAAGGCTCCGTATTGGAGGGGCGCAAGTTAAACCACCAATCCCCGCAGTCGACGGTGAGGCCGTCAAGGTCGTCCTGCGGGAATTCTGCGAACTGACCGCTAATGCGATCGATCACGGCCGACGTGTCGTCGACTTGGGTGTTGATCTCGCCGCTGCTCGAGTACCTGTCGAATGGCTTGCGAAGCTTCGACAAAGAAAGACCGGAGCGTCCGATTTCGGCCATCACCATCAGCGACGCGATCAGTCCGCTGTCAGCGTTAAAATTGCGCGCGAAGTAGTAGTGGGCGGAGTGCTCGCCGCCGAAAACGGCGCCAGTATCGGCCATGCGTTGCTTGATATACGAGTGGCCCACTCTCGTTCGAATCGGCGTTCCACCATGCTCGGCAACCACCTCGGGGACCGTGCGGGAACAAATCAGGTTGTGTAGCACCGTCGCTCCGGGGTGCTGGCGCAATGTCGCCGCAGCAAGCAGTGCGGTGGTCGCCGAACCACTCAGCCCGACACCGTGCTCGTCGACCACGAACACTCGGTCAGCGTCGCCGTCGAAGGCAAGCCCGAGGTCGAACCCTCCTGCAACCACCCGAGCCCGCAAGTCGCGCTGATTTGCGGGCTGAAGCGGATCAGCCGGATGGTTAGGAAACGTCCCGTCCAGTTCGGGGTACATGATCTCAAAGTCCACAGCGTCAAGCCGCTCAAGCACCGCAGGGACCACGAGTCCACCCATTCCGTTCGCCGTGTCCGCAACGACTTTCATCGGGCCGATGTCGGCGACATCGATGAATGTGAGGACGTGCTCTACGAATTCATCAAGCAGCGACGATTCGATGCGCGATCCTACGCTGACCTGCGATTTCGGGATCGCAGGCGGCTTGCCGTCGAGCATGAGTTGCGCCGTGGCTTTGATGTCTGCGAGGCCTGAGTCGGCCCCGACCGGGCGGGCTCCGGACAAGCACAACTTCACGCCGTTGTATCCAGCAGGGTTGTGCGACGCTGTGAACATCGCCCCTGGGATGTCGAGCCGACCCGACGCGTAGTACATGAGGTCAGTCGACGCGAGCCCAATGTCGACGACATCGACGCCGTACTGCGTGAGGCCGCGTGCAAAGGCCTCGACTAGTCCGGGACCCGATGGTCGCATATCGCGCGCCAAGACCACCCGATCGGCATCGTGTGAACGGACAAAGGAGGCGAAACCGACTCCAAGGGCATGGGCAACGTCGCCATTGAGTTCATCGTGCACGGTGCCTCGGATGTCGTACGCCTTGACAATGTGGTCGAGAACTGACATAGCGAGGCGAGACGCTAGCGGAAGCCCGCAACAGTTGGGTCACGACCGAGTGGCACGGACGTGACGGTCACCCGATCGAGTTATCTTCGCTTTTGTTGCGATCGCAGCCTTGGGCGGGGCCATTAGGGGAATCGGCACTGGCGTCCTCGTCATCGCTGAGCAGCATCGAGGTCTGACCTGGCGTCGGGTCCATCGACGTACCGTGAATTCCCGTTGTCTAGGTGAGCTCGGGATTCGAGGCGCCAGTCCCTGAGTCACCGATCTGTGGCAGCATCGCCAGCACACCCGAGGGCTCGGGAGCTGTGTTGTCGGGGGCGGAGTGCACCGGCCCCTCTTACGGCTGATTGTGGGCGGTGCCGCCATCGCTATCGAGTGAGCCGAACACCGGCCGAACATCAACGTGGCCGACATCACCCCGGCGGCGCCACACGAAGCACAAGCCGATGCCCATCGCCGTGAGCACATAGAAGAACCAGTCGAGCTTCGAGCGCGAGTCGTAGCTGAGGGTGACATCGTTGCGCGTCGGGACGACGATCATGTGGTTCGCACCGGCCCGAAATGGTCCCTCGGCGCCGTCCACCTGCCAGTTTGGAAAGTAACTGACCTTGACGATAACGGGCACGCCGACCTCGTCAACGTTGAACTCAACGGACTGCTGGCGGATCTCGACGTCGCTCACGGTCACTTTCGGCAAAGCAGTCAGGGTCAGGTCACCGTCGGGCGAAACGTAGTCCACCTTGCGGAGTTGGTCGTCGAACGGGTCGATCCGTTGCTCCTCGACGATCGATGCGGTGACCCGTTGCCAATCCGCAGGACCCTCATCGACCGGGATTGCCGGCCACGATTCCCGGTTTTGAAACCAACTCGTTCCCAGTTCGAGATTGCGCTCACGCTGATCGCCGGGCTTGTACCAATCGTCCTCGGCCTGATCGACAACAACTGGCGCAATGTTGAGCGGCTCAACGATGTCGGACCCTTCAACCTCATAAATCTCCCAGGTGCCCGAGAGCCCGACAAACTCGAGACCCTCGGTGATCGCCGCCTCGGCCTTCGCTGCATCGGTGCGTACCATCAGGTACCGAACGCCGAGGTCACGCATGTGCCGCGTCCCGAGTTCAGCATCGTTGTTCGTATAACGGAGCTGACGAACCGGATTCGACGAGCTTTCCGAGACCGCTGCTGCCGTGAGGAAATGGTAGTTCGTCGACGCGGTCGCTTCGAAGAACAGGCCCTCCATCGAGCCGATGCACCCGTCGGTCCAGTGCGGCAGCAGCATCAGCGACATCGTGGTGCCGTACTCGCTGTTGGCTGAATTATTCTCCCAAAGGGCTCGCCCGCAGCCGCGGTCCTTTCCGAGGTCGTCCATCGTGGTAATCAAGTCGTGATACGCGGGGTACGCAGGTCGCCCCTCGTAACCGAGCCAGTTGTACCGAGACCACCCGTCGGCGACGGCGCGACCGCCCTCGGCTCCCTTCCGGAGTGGGCCCCAGGCGTAGACCGAGCTTTCGCCTTCGGTGACTCGCCCGTCGAACGGGAGCACTTCATACATCCAACCGAACACGAGGAGTATCGACACGCCAATTGCAGTGAAGGCGCCTGCCCCCTCGTAGGCATTGAGCGTGCGGTTCGCGGAGCGTTGCCGAGCCGCGTTGATCATCCAGGTGAACACCTCAAGTGCACCAACCACCATGAGTAGATAGCGGGTGAGGTAGAAGAACGGTAGGAGACGCGGGTTCCAGAGCAGCCCGATCACCGGGAGGCTCTCGCGGGTGTTCCAGACCAGTACGGCGAACATGATACAGATCAGACCAACCGCAGATCCGGTGAGTTGGCGGCGCATCACAAACGCTGCAAATCCGACCACTGCGAGACCGGTTATCAAGATGTCGAGCGCCGTCGTCAGCGGAAAGTACATGTCCCAAAATGAGTCGGTCGAACTGTTCGGGCGGAATCCGTATTTCATGTCGGTCATGAATTCGTGACCAAACAAGAACGGACCCACCCACCACGCGGACAACAGAATCATGGTCAGTCCGGCAGTGGCGGCGTACACGATGCGCGTTTTGTCGATCCAGACGAGGCAAATGATCGTGGCGGCAACGGCAACGAAAATGAGAACAATGCCATGTGACACCGCAGCAAAGGACAACACGACCGCAGTCCAGACTCTGTACTTGCCGGTCCGCAGCCCGTTGGCGAGCAGTCCGAGCCCAAGCATTGCAAGCGTGAGCGCAATAGAGAACGAGTACTCCCCTGCCATCGTCGATTTCGCATTGCCGCCGTAGATCTCGAAACTCTCGTCAAGCAAGAAACAGACACCGGCAAACGCAAACAACTCGGGGATCGGATGACGGAATGCCGACAGTCGGCCGAACGCCCAGCAGGCGGCGGGGAACGTAACTAAGCCGGAGAGTGCGACGATCTTGAATGCCACTCCGTAGGGAAGAATCACGTCGAGCGCGACGATGGCGAGCGCAGGGATCACCATATAGAAGCGGTACAGCGGCAATCCGCCATACCAGTCCATCGTCCAACCCTGGATCTGACCATTCGGAAGCAGATGGTCACGCAGAAACGCCGGCGCCCACACGTGCGCACCCATGTCGCCCCCGGTCGGCGTGGTCTGATCGAAAACGAGGTCCTGGCCACCAAACCCTGGGATAGGAGTGAAA
>WLWF01002020.1_pt1 | contig 15319 bp, 18 predicted proteins | sample 6718331 | NCBI WGS metagenome assembly WLWF01 (sample SAMN12718692, study PRJNA515312) | sponge metagenome | isolation source: marine sponge | host: Mycale hentscheli | place: New Zealand: South Island, Marlborough, Capsize Point | collected 2003-05-01
AATTTTCTCCGGTCTCCGTCTAGTTGCCGAGGTGGACCTCCAGGCCTACCACAAGTTTTGCTACACCCGCCAAACTGCCCCCGTCAAGCGTCTAGGTCCTGACCAACGCATCTGGGCCCTAGTAGATCGGGCTAGTGGAGAACTGGTCTCAACCCTCCACCTGACCTACATACACGGATGTATGGGAGGAGCCAAGCCAGGTCCACATCAGATCATCCAATGGAGTTACAGTTTTACCAGGGACGACCCGAAATACCGCCGCCAAGGCCTCAGCACCCTGCTCCGACTAACTAGCATGAGGTGGGCCCAAATGCGTGGGTGTCACTATGTCAACAGTGTCCCTCTCTCGGGTAGCCACAGCAACGGGATCCTCCAAAACTTGGGGTTTAAGAGACACTATGACTGGGTAATGTCAGATGACTACTACATCCTAGAGATTAGCGACCCAGACAAGGTAGCGGAACTAGTCGGGAGTAAGATGGCTAGGTATGGTTTGGTTTAACGGTAAGGAAAATGGAAATGAAGAAAAAAAGAAAAACAGGGGATTCATTAATATATAAGTCTATAACCTTGAACCATTAAAATGCTTGTAAGTACTAAACCAATAACCATGTCACATTGAGTCTCTTTAATACGAGGGACTAACATTGAAAGTAGTCTATGTATGAAATTTTCTCTCATTTCCCCTTCCCCCTCCACTTGAACCTTATCAGATAATGGACAACCGTCGCAAATTAACCAAAGTAGATACAAAAAAGGTGGGACTGGAAGAACATACTTTATATAGGCAGATGGTACAAATAAAGTAGAAATTATAAGTAAGATAACTACCACATGTAACAAATCTTGTAGACTTATCGTTTTTTTGCTAAATTGTTTTCGTTGTTTTTCTGGTATTTTATACATATATTCAATTTATTTACAAACCATATAATAAATTTCAATTTTGATTTATGTCTATTTTCCTTATTTTTCTTTTTCTGACTTGGGGTCAATCCCGACGAAATTACAGACTCTGGAGTGTCCGATATAACTTACCCAGCCCACGTCTCAACCGGGTGGGCGAGGTCCGTTTCCGAGCCCAAATGGGAATCTGTTCCCCTTTCATACTTGGATGCCGACGCAGAGCGGTCAAGCAGGTGCTCTTGGCATCAACCTGGAGCAGATAGTTGACGGCGACAACGACGTCTTCTAATTCCATTAGTTGGTTCCTACCATGGTCGTTGTCCAGATTGTCTAGAAAATCTATTTCACTTCCGTTATAATAAACAAGACCTTGCTTTTTTTGGGCATGGATCATCGGGTAATAGTCCAGCATGATTTTGTTGCGATACTCGTAACGGGTCGTTTCCCGACAACAGGGACAGCGACTGGTTTTCCCATTTCCATTTACCTGGTGTTGGAGATGGACACACCCCCAACACATAGTGAATTGACATTTACACGGCAAGGGGTAGACGTCTAGACGGGAAACCTGGTCAAAGCAAATGTCACAAACTGGCGTGGGGTCTTGGGTGTCTTGTGGGTCTTGGGTGTCTTGGGCTGGGTCTAGGACTAGGGTTTGAGTCATGGCACGGACTTGGCTTGTTGGCTTGTTGGCTTGTTGGCTAGTTGACTAGTTGGATTGTTACAATAGTTAGACGGGGTGTAGCCTTCAATTTTATAGGTTAGAAATTTGAAAAAAACATAGCCTAATGCTAAAACGAAACATTAACACTATTAAATACTTTACGGAAAAATTATTTGCCACCTGGACCACCCCCAAAGAGGAGTGTCAGTTTAGTCTAGAAGAAATCGCCAAACACCAGAGCCCACAGTCGTGTTGGCTAGTCACTGGTAATATTGTCTATGATGTCACCCCCTATCTCCAGAGACATCCAGGAGGGGGAGACATTATCTTGAAACGGGCCGGGGGAACCGATTGTCAGAGGGACTTGGATTTTCACCGCCAGCAAACTAGAAAAATATGGAAAGCCCTTAAGATAGGGGTCGTCAAACCAACTGGTAAGTAATTAGTTTTCCTAAGTGAGAAAAAATTGAGGTTCCCGAGGATAGGAAATCCGTAAGATACAAATACCAAATGTCGGAAAACCAAAAGACTGGACAGTGGAAACAGATCAGGGCGGCGAAACTCCCGGGCTTGGGTCCATCACATCGGGAAAACCAGGTCACTAGTTGGGCCTTGATGTTGGCCGCCCTCAACCCACCTAGAGAACGAAACCTCAGGATCAGTGGCTGGCTAGAGTATCAGCGAAAGTGGCTCTGGGAAGCTCAGGATGCCGCCCAGTTTCTATTTGGTGAACTAGGGAAGACCGAAAAGGCACTAGTGGAAAAGACCGAACTGTTGTCTAGCCTGAGCACCGAGGTGGAGCTGAGACAACAGTTGCAAGATACCCAGGCACGATTAGAGGTAGCCCAACAGCAGCTGGAAGATGAATACGAGACCAACAACCGCCTAATGGGAGAAATCAGTCGGCATCAATTACAAAACAGAAAAAGTGTCTCTAGTCAGACGGTGGAGGCAGCTAAACCAGAACCGGAACCAGAACTAGACATTCTAGGACGCCCCACACATCCAAGTTTGATTGGGGGGCAGATCTTCTGCTAGGAGAGAGAGAGAGTGAGTGTGAGTGAGAGGTAACTAGATTTTTTTTGTGGGGAGGGGAAAAATTGATCTAAAAGTTTTTCGGTAAAATAAATAAGAAATGTCACTCCAAGAACAAGAAGCATCACAAGCTCTCATTCTTCTTTCAAAGGGGGAACAACATCCTCCACTTGGTAAACCGAATGGTAAAAAGTGGAGGGTATCTTGGAACAAAAAATTTTACAAAGAGCATAGTCTGGAAGTGGGTGATGAATTTCCACAAAGTAGGGGAAGAGCCACGATGAGATCCCTTCCCTGTCAAGGGGACCTGGTTTATATATCTTGTGGTGGCAAATGCATTTACGAAGGTAAAATCATCAGTGATGGTTTTTTGGAGGGCAATGCTCATCAGGAAGACCCCAACAATATTGCTGGTTTGACTAGTCACCGAATACCGAGCGAATATGCCATAATCAAAATAACCAGCAAACCAACCAACCCGGTTATTCTACGCGGCGTCCAAAGAACATGGAGTAAATATCATATCTAGGAATTACTAGTTGGGGGAAATTCATCCCGGCTAGCCAGTTGAAACAGGTAGTCAGTTTTTCCAACATGACCTCATCCATGACCACATTCGCTTGTCAGCCCCATAAGCTCCTGATGACCAACGCCAGATCTCTTGTAGTGGTTGCCCGGACGGGTTTATCCTGCGTACCGAGACGGAATCTCCTAGGACCCTTTATTGACTGAGAACTACTAAAGGTAAAAAATTGACGGGTAGTTGGCGGGGAAGAAACAGGTAAACATTTTTTTCCAACCATGGCCCTCTATCAACAAGACCACGAAACCGGAGAAGTCTTCTACGTCAGACGGCAACGCCAGAATCCTGGCCTAGAAAGGTGGATTATCGCCAAGAGACGAGATAGACAAGAGAACGAACGACAACACCTCCTCCAGACCAGACCAGTCACAGGCGTCCTGTTTAAGTACGATAAATGGAGCCCGTCTGGACACTTCTTGACCGGAGCCTTTATGACGAGCACTCCCCGATTTTGCTACTTTTCCGAGAAACTACAGAAACACTGGTGGGTGACACTAGAGAGCCACCTGGATCCCGAGGTCTTAGCTGGCCGTCGCTCAGCATATCACCTGGAAAGGACGGTCTTTTACCACCAATTTGTCCTACGTGGCGAAAATGTCAACTTTTGGTGGGGTCAAACGTCAACCCACTATGATGCGGACTATGTCTATCAGTTAGATAGATCAGGTGAGACAGATGATTCGGATAATGAGGACGGCGGGGAGATTCCCTCCTGGAAGGTCCGGGATCCCATTGCTAGTCGGACACGGTCCAAAACGGCTCCAACTAGCCGGAAATAAGGTGCCAAATAGAATAGTAGGCCGCGTGCCAAATAGCATTGGGAACCGCCTCTAGTCGGGAGGGAGGGTCTCCACCGAGATAATGACCGAAATACTCTTGAAAAGAAAGGGCTAGAAAAGCCACTAGAAAACCATATGTCATGGTCTGGACCCGGGTCCAATGGCTAGTTAGATAAAACCACATGGCACAGATTTGACTTGGTAGATAACAGAGGGCTACTAAAAGACCGAGTGGGATATGAAAGGTCAGATAATAACTAGAATAATAACTATAAAAAAACAATTGTAAGAGGGCGGTCTTTTTTTTATCGAGGCCGAATAAGAGAGGAAACCATAATAACATCCCATAATAGGCAAAAGGCATTCCTAGACTGTGAATCCAACTATTCCACCGACTCTGATGAACCTCGGCATAATAGTAAATGGCATGTTCCCCCGTAGAGATACCTAGTAATCGGAAGAGGGATGGCGTTGCCAATCCGAGTGAACAACCTAGGAGACAGGACCAAAAGGCCTGGACACCCATCACAAGGTTAGCTAATTCTTTTTCTGAACTACTCCTGGGATAACGACGAACATGACTAAGAAACATTTTATCTTTTATTTTTACTGTCACTTTACATCAAAAGCTTTAAATAAATACTCCCTCGTGTGGGTCTGTATCTGTCTGTCTGTGAGAGAGAAAGCTAGGATGTGTCCTTGCTATTGGGCTTGTCATTTTTCCGATAGTATCGGACTATAATATAGAAGGTTAAGACAAGGGAGGCCCCGAGAAATAGCCCAATGACATCTAAAAGTGGATGGTCTAACAGCTGGTAGTGTCGTTTTAATTGGAGACGGACTAGATTGGCAACAAATAAGGCCGTGGCGGCGGAAATGGCCCCAGTAGTTAATTCCGCCATCACCTGGTCAAAATGGGGGATTTTCAGGATTTGTTGTTGAAGGGTTTCTTCGGCAAATAAAAAAAAACAGGAATCAATTAGACCAAAGACAATAGTAGCGATAAGGGAAATATAAAAGACGTTCATTTTGACCATGTGACCTTATTACCTTAGAGAGAGAGATTATTTCTAGGGGATACTTTCCGTCAAGACAATTCAAGAGAATTCAAGACAACCCCCAGCCCAGGCTTTGGGACGAGGCTGGTCTCCAATTTCGGCCCCGATAATGTCCTTAAATCGCCGGCACTTTTCATCTGGGGTCCGGCACATCTGGCGACAGAGTGTCCAGGAACTGAAAACTTGTTGGCATTGGTCGACGCCCTGTTGACTTCGGTTGACGCCTTGAGAGTCCTCATGGACCTTCAGGAGACAGGCGTAGTAGAGGTCTCCAAAGCTAGAGCAGGTGGTCTCCTTAGTGGCTTGGTTCATACTAGATGGTTTGGGATATGGTTTGGGAAGTAGGAGGTGGGAGATGGGAAAGTCAATTTTTTACTTTAGAAAATTGACAGGTCTCCAGGGTAGGGAGGTTGTCTTAAGTAAAAATGCAATCTAGTCAGACAGTTACTTTGGATGGCGGTGCCGGGAGTGCTAGTCCGTTCCCTTCCCATCAAGGGGGTGGAATTTGCGAGAGGGGCTACCTCAAGGGCCTGAAACGAAGGGGTTATACCGGAAACAAATGCCTTCTGGAACTAGTCGCCAATTGCCTGGATGCCCACGCCACTGCCATTCATGCGGAAATCGGAATCTCAGACATTAGACTGATAGATAATGGTAATGGGATGAATCAGGAACGAGCCGAAGGCATGGCCATGTTGCACCAGGCCAATCATCTCGGAGAGAAAACTAGAGGGGTTTCCGGAATTGGAGCCAAAGCCAGTTTTAGTATCCTCTCTGGAGAAAAAGAGGTGGTCATCTTGACACGAAGCGTCGAGGGGGACTATTTAAAAGTTACCTTTCCCTGGGATGAAATACACCGCCAAGGACGCTATACGGGTATGGTCCAATTTACCAAAATGACGGAAGCCGAAAGCCAGACATTTCGCCAGGAAAGAGAGGGTCACGGACTAGAAAGAGCCGATGAACAACTCTGTGGAACTACCGTCATCTTCCCCTATAATGAGTCGGTGTCCCGCCTAGTCACTGATCAATTCACGACGATTAATTCTAGTACAAATGAAGATGACCGGACCAAACTTCCCCTAGAATCCATCGCGGTGGTCTTTGGACAGGAACAAGGGGTTAAGTTTAGTTATGGACACTATGAAAATGGTCAACACCGACTCCCCCTCTACCATTACTTTGGTGGTAAGGCTCCGGATTATTACCGAGGAAAATCAGAAGACACGATTCGTGCCTATCATCAACACAATGGGGATAATGTCAAGCTCCGTTTTATCTTGGAGCAGTCGAACGGTCCTGATCTCGAAATCACCACTCGTGGACGTGGCTACAACAAACAGCCCACCACAGTCAAGGAAAATACGACCAATTGGCGACATGTTGGTAATTTGACTTGCATCACGGGTCTGAGACGTCATCCACAGATCTTTAATGAAACTTCCCCTCAAGAAAGATTTACTATTAAGGAGGACAAGAATGGGATTTTGATGTGGGTCCTCCAAGGACAACCCAATGACCCTTATCATACTGACTTTATTAGAGGTGATGATGTCGAGTTCTCTGGAAAGATGAAACTAGTCAGAAACAATCAGATCATTACCCTGATGACTCCCAAAAACACCAAACTAGGCAGTGCCAGAGCGGATGCCACCACTCATCTAGGTCTTATTCTGACTCAGTGTTATCTCTCATATGAGCCCATTTCTGATCAGGATAATATCCTAGACTATAGTATGGGTATTCAGGAAAACAAAAACCAGTGCAATGAAGATGCCTTCCCGATCCACTTGGTCAAACTGTTAGAATATCTTAGGTCCGAAAAAGCTAAAGAGATTCAGGCTTATTTCCTAGAGACCCTCAAGGCTTTTAACGCCTCAAAAGAGGCAATCGCGGCTGCGACTAGAGCCGCAACGGAGGTCGCCCTCATTGTCGTCAAAATGGAGGAGGAGATCCAGAAATGCCAAATCCAGCAAACATCTGGCTTGGATCTGGATGAACTAGAAGGAGAAGGAGAAGGAGAAGGAGAAGGAGAGGGAAGTGAGTTAGATGGAGAGGTCTCCCAGATCACTAGCCAGGAACCAACGCCATCACCTTCCCCCTGGATTCCACCATCACCATCTGCTTCCCCTAGTCCGGAACCAACACCTGCCCCGGCACCCACATCGGCTCCTATCACTACTACCGAGCAAGTCGAGAGCCAAACACCCAGTGACATCTACACGGTCTTATCTCAGGCGGATGCAGAGGCAACCAATGCCGTTGAAAATGCCGCCTCATTTACGGATCCTGAAAACGGTGGTGGGATAATGGTGACGACACCCTATGACGAATCCGATGAAGAATCCGATGACGAACCGTCGGCTTCTACACCGTCGTGGACAGAGACCATTAGAGCAGTCCAAGAGAGGTATGCCAAATTGCCGGTTGATCAACAAACCGAGATGCACCAGGGCCTTCTCCAACTAGTCCAGAAATATGAATAAGACAAGTGGGTACTTATAGAAAAAGCTGCTACTGTAGCGAAAGTAATTTAGAAACCCTAATATCCTTTTTTTTAGTTTTGGGGGTCAAGATCCTAAAACTAAAAAAATAGGCATCGTTCACCTAATATCTAGGTTGACAACTACCAAAACCAATATCTATCTCTATGTTTGGTTCCCATTGGCAAGTTTTACTAAGTCTCTGACAGGTATTATACCGACGACAACATTCAGGAGTTGTACATCCGGCTTGGGATGGACAACTATGACTAATATCTGTATTTTCTGTAATTTTAGCTAGGTCTTGAAATTGGTTATTGGCTATTGAGCAGACACTATTTAGACAACATTGACCCGAACCTGTTATTTTACCCTTGATACCCGGTATAAAAACACAGTCTTTTTTTTTATTATTCTTACATTGACCTCTATTTGTGTTACGACATCTCTCACTGGTATCACCTCTGTCACAAAAGTTTAATATTTGTGTAACTATCTCTTTATTAGACTGATTAGACATTTATATTACTGGGCTTAGGTTTTTTCTCCCCCCCCGGAATTTAAATTTCCCGAAATCCCCTCCGTCTCCGCAACTGACTTGCCTCTCCGTTCCCGGCCAAGAGAGGCGTCTCGTCACTTTCCATATCTAGGAAATATTCCGCGTTCTTCTCCACGAGTGTCCAATTGGATAACTTAACCGCCCTATTGGCACAGGCCTGAGCCCGTCCCGCAGCGGAGCCAGCCATGGTTAAGACCTCATCAAGATATTCATCTAGGTCATTAAGGAAATCCTGATGGTCCTCTGGGTTAAAATAGTCTATCGTCAGGCTATGAACCGGTTCCCGGATGACACAGGTCGTTAGGGTGGTATTGGCTTCTTGCCAGCTTTTGATCTCGGGCTCTTTCGGGTTCATGTAGCGACGCATCAGTTTGGTGTCAATGTAGATGCGGTGGTTCTGGGTCTCTAGTCCCTGGGCCTTGGCCAGGTGACGATACTGTGTGACATACTGTGCGACCTGGGAGTGGGAGGTAAACGGATGGGCTTTACTAGACATTGTCATGGTGGTCATCTTTTTGGTTTTGGGTTTGGGGTTTCCGGAAACGAGGACTCCGTCCCATCAATTTTTTAGTTAGCCTGGATATATTTTCTTAGTAATTAAACATAATATGAAACTAGTTCATAGATCCAATCTAATTGGTTTGTTTAAAATCTTAAAGGATGGATTAAAATCAGTTAAGGTCCTGTCCATCCGAGGGAGTGGAAATCCCTATTATATCTATTTCTCTCCGGTTAGAGATAGATACATCCAACCCATTAAAACACCCTCCATCGTTTTAGATCATAAGCTATTACAAGATAATCCAAGGTATTTTATAAATACCGGTAACCATTTTGGACCCGGACAGGCTAAGACACTAAAGTCAGGCCATCTAGACGATTTAGAAAAAATCTGTCAATGTCACTATACCTATTACTCAGAGGAGTTAAAAGGGTTTTTTAGTAGTTTATCACCAGAAGATAGAAAAGAATATAAGGCGGAAGATCAAGAAAAACTGGACAAGTTCCCCTGTTATATCCGTGATCGTCAAGAGATTATTGACCTGATCAGAAAACAACAGGATACGATCGTCAGCCAACTACCCGAGAGTAATTCACTAGAAATTGTCTCGGATATATGTGACGGTGGGGCAGAAATTGGGGTTTTAACAGATACGATAGACATTGACCTATATCTGGTAGAGGTGAACCTTCCAGCTAAACAATTTATCAACCCGAAAGACCGCCTTGAGATTGAAACGGCTTTTGACGGAGAACCTCTGGACAGTATTTACCAACACCTAGATCGTCTAAATAAACTAAACAGATTCCAGATTAATTATTATGACCCGACTCCGAAACCAACCCGTACTGGACAGAAAATGTCCATTATGGCCTTGGCGAGGGCCAAAGCCTTAGCCAAGAAGGCTAAAAAAGAGGTCCAAACACCGAAATAATAACTAGAATAACTACGGTTTCCATCCATAAAAAATAAACCCGATATTAACCCAAGACATACCACCAATTAACCCTAGACTCCCAATGACCGACCCGATGACCAAACCCAACTATCTCGCCCGCATCCATTATTTAGGAGAGATAAGAGTTCATCTTAGTTAGTGTAAGACACAATTTGGGAGATGTATTCGGTGTGCCACCATTCAATTCTTCTTTTTTTTAAGATTGATATTCTTTGTTTATTATAGTTATGATCTTTATCGTAATCACGACACATTGGACACCTCAGTTCTTCTTCTAAATCTTGATGCAAATAGATCTCAAATAAACATTTATCGTGAATATAATGTCCACACCTCAGACAATCTGTAAAATCATCTGAGCGGTGGACTGATTTTTTTCCCTGCTTACAATCATGTGGAGTTATAAAATCTTCATGACATACACAGCATTTTTCTTCATGTAAATCACGACACAACTTAGAAATTGCTTGGTGAACTTTGTGGAGATAACATTTAGAATGTAATCTTTGTTCTCCAAATAGTTGTTTTAGAATTTTAGCCGGTGTCTCGTGATCAAAAACATATCTACTTTCTTTGGGCTTTTTTACCTGAATTGAAAAGGCAGCTTTGACATATAGACCAATTAAAAGGTTTAAAAACCATCGTCCCCTGTCCTCCTCAACAAGCCATTGGTAGGGCCGCGAATTTTTAAGTAGTTCTGTAATCAGGTGGGCGATCTCGTTCTTATATTCTGTGGCTTTAGCAATCTCTGCTTTATCCCTTTCAGAAAACCTTTTCTTACCTGCCTTACCCATTAGAAGCAAGATGGCTTGCTTATTTTTCCCGTAATTTGTCACTTTTTGCTTAATTTTAACTCGGGTTTTAGTCATCCCTTGATCCGGTTATTTAAATTAGCATTATGTTAGATAAATGAAGCAGTCTCATTTTTTTTTGTCTAATGACCCTTTTAACATCAGGTCTCTCTAATACTTCAGGCCATTTTTCTCCTGATGAGCCTTTACCACTTTTTGCTGTGGCACGCAATTAAGGTTCTAACTAGAATAACGAGAATAGTCAAGGTTTCCACCCATAAAAAATTGACCCCGATATTAACCCTAGACATACCGTCAATTAACCCTACACTCCCAATGACTGACCCGACGACCGAACCCAAATATCTCGCCTGCATCCATTATTTAGGTTTTGAGGCCAACCCAGACCGGACCCCGACCCATTTCCAACCTGGAGACCAGGTCAAGGTCCTAGACTACTATATGATTAACGTCACTCCCGATTCGGCTCTGCCTAGACGCCAGGTTTCCAAGTGGTGGAATGCCACAGTGGTCAGGGTCAACCCGGGACAAATCACCTCTTCTGAATTATCCGACTGTATCTTGACCTGTGCTGACAAGGTCCTAGTTCATTTTGAGGAATGCGACAGCGAATTGGATCGCGATTGTGATCGCGAATCGCACCGCTGGCTTAACCTAGGAAATACAAAAGACCGCAACAGTATTATTGTCCGTAACATACCTGATTATTGGCTGAAGACCAATCCAGAGCTAAGCAAATACTACCAGACCCAGACGTTTGACACACCCGAGGACGGGCTCAGTAATCTCCACCGAGCCTACCGGGTGGAAACCTTGACCTGTCTCTAACCTAGCCGTGAAAGTAAAAAGGGATAACTAGTGGGACAAGAATTTCCAGAGGGGAAAGGAGATGGCCAATCCGAGAAGTAGTAATTTCTGGATCCTTTCTTTATTTTGGATGGGATGGACACGGCCCCGAGACCAGGAATAGACTAGTCGACAAAGGGTCATCAAGAACAAGAGACAACAAGTCACTAGACTTGAAAGATAAAAGTTCATCTTAGCTAGGGTTAAGATAACGTTTAGAATAAGTTTAGAAGTTCCACTACTTTAGACCCCGGTAAAAATTGACCCTGGACTAAGCCCTCACTCTCTCAGTAATAATCCACATGGAACTCCTCTACAAGAACCAATCGCCTCAGGCCTCTCAGGAAAAGGCCCTTCCACCCCGTCACCAGCCTCACAGTATTTTCACGGACCGTTCTTGCTATGCGTCTAGCCCCACCACCAGACAGGACCCAGGCTCTCCCCGGACCATAGAGAACGATGAAGTGTCCATTATTAACATTATTAGCAGTCTTCTAGCCTCCTCTCAATGGTCCGAGGCCGATGAGAGTCAAACCCTCCCCTTTGACCAGTGGGAATTCCCCCAAGCCAAAACGGCCCTCTTTTTCCAAGACCTCCTCACCGGCCCGAAAAGTGCCGCCCTAGTGAAGGTCATTCATCTGTTGTTACAGGGTGAGGACCCGGTCCTGAAAGTGGTCGCCTCTGACAACGTTGAGGATATCATCAGCCGAATCTCCTCCTGGAACTTTGATCTAGCGACCCTTCGGCAACTGGCCGCTTCGGCAAGCCGCCCCGTAATGACGGCCGTCCAATATAAACTGGACTACCGGGGTTGGCCGAGTAATATCCAGATGGACACCGAATACTTTCGGGGAAGTATCTTGAGACTGGATAATCAGGATGGGGTCCAGATGGCCCGAGACCAAAGGGGGCTTGTCATGGGTGGCTATACTCTCCCCTCCCAGAATGGGCTTCCCGTGGAGGTCCGGATAACCCACATTCCCAGCAACTACCAGGAAGACTTTAGTCTATTGGACCTGGTGGCGGAACACCGTCAGGGTCGCTTTACCCCTATTCCGGGAGAGGAAATGTCGGGATTTAAGGTCTATGGCTTTAAGGTCCCCCTGACTAACCAATGCCTCAACCGCATTCTAGGTGTCCATAATCATAATAGGGAAATTGTCGCCTGTCAAGCCGATGGGGTCATTCAGGTCGATAAGAATACCGCCCTCAGGGCTGAATGTCGAAGCTTGGTCGTGGGGGCTGACCGCTGTTGCGAGGAAATTAGACCCAAATCCCATTACCAATTCTATGAGATGATTTACAAACGACCCTGGTTTCATAACCTGGTTGAAGTACTGGTTGCGGGTGAAGTTCATCTAGCCGCGATGGCATCTAACTGTCATATTGTTCGCTAGCTGCTATCCCGAATTCAGATAAAAGGTCAGATTGTTGTTGTTGGTGTTTTTTTTTGGTCCTACCGTTACAACCTTTCTAGTTAACATAAATAAAATTGAAGACCTCTTGCCCTGCCCCAGTCTATTAAAATCCAGTTGAAAATGACAGACATTGGTCACTACCCATTGACTCGCGGACGCCTCCAAAAGATGAAGAGACAGGAACTCTGGGAAAAATGCCAGGAAAAGGGATACCGCGTCACGGGCGAACCGGAACTTCTCAGACAAAGACTAGTAGAGGGAGACCAAGGACGCCGTCAGTCTAGGAGAGAAAGTAGTTATACGTCTCCTAGACCGACGTTAGTCGCCCTGGAATGCCCACCAGCCCCAGAAAAGCAGATGACCCACTTCTCAAACCAGGATAGACACAGGGTCTATCTGGGAGGTTTCCCGGTCCTGCTGCTCCTCATGCTGTTTGGCCTCTCCATCTATAACCAATACTACGAAAAAGAGTGTTAGCTAAGCTGGTTGGTAAGTAAATAGGGAATATAGGAAAACATTTCCACCGGAATAATAAAAATCGTGGGAAATCTTTTTTTATTTTTTTTATTTTTTTTATTGCCACTTGTTAATCATAATGTTATCTGTCTTTTCCCAGCGACTTCCCAGAGAAATAGGGAAACTAATTTGGGAGTTTGCCCGGGAAAAAACTAGAGAAGATTACCAATACCTGTGGCATCGGGAGGCCTGTCAGTTATTTCCCTATGAGGTCCAGAGTCAAGGGACAGGTGATGGAGTAGATTTTACCACTTGGGCCTATGACATCTGGGTCGAACCCTCGCATCCCTGTGTCAAGGCCGTGGAAATAACATTTGGTTATCGGGGGGGTCTAGCTAGACCCCAAACGATTAGTCTAGCCAATAAACGGTGTTTTGAAATGACCAAGATGACCATTTCCCCATCCCCATCCCCCTCCCGAGGTGGGGCTCTAGCCATTGCTCCAGACTATTCCAGTTTTAGTCTGAAATGGGAAAAGGAATTAGACGTCTGGGAACTAGAAAGGTGGACCCGGTTTCTCCAGAAATTATCTAGAAAGGCCCTCTTAGATTATCACTTATTACAATATTATCAGAATCGTTCTCACTACTTGAGTTTGTCTCTCTAGGTTAAGATCTATCGGTGTCTCGGCAATAAGATATCACCGTCATACTCATCAAATTGGTGGTATAAGATCTCGTCTTTGGTTGGGGGTCGGGGCATTCTAGTTGGTTGGGGTTGTGATTGGGGCGTTTGGTTAGTGGGTTTGGGCTTGGATGGAGGTTGGGGTTCGGCCTGAACCTGATTCGCCTGACCCACCTGATCCGCTAGATGACTTTTAATACCCTGTCCACAACAGCCAATTAACTTTTTCATAGGTTCCAGGGATTTCACCATGTCTTTTTGTTTGGTCTCGGGATCGGCTAGACGACTATAACAGATTTGACAACTTTTATGTTGCTGAAGGTCAACTTCACCTCCCTTGGCATTAATAACTTCCGCGGCACATTGCCCACAGGCCCCTAATTCCTGAAGGGCTAGTTTGGGTAAGGATCCTTGTTTCCGGGCACACTCATAGACATAGGGAAAAGTATCCATTTGATTCATGGTTCTTAATCTAGTCAAGATAAAAATTTGAATTTACATCGGTTGGTGACCGATGTAAATTTAACGATACCAACTGTGATACCAACTGACACCAATTGACAACCGATAGATGACCACACCAGAGATTAAGAAAGTCTGTCAACAGTTTATCAGTCTAGGTAAACCACTCTTACCCCATCAACAACAATGTCTGACCTGGATGGTAGAGAGAGAAGGTCAGGGGACCGGAGGTCTGATCTGTGATGATCCCGGTTTGGGGAAAACCTATCAGGCCCTTTCCCTGATCCTGACCGACCCCAACCCCAAACATAGTCACCTGATTATTGTTCCTAGTAGTATTGTCCAACAATGGCGTCTCGCCGCCGAGGAACTGTTTCCCGCCTCCCAGGTTTACGTCTATCACGGTCCGAAACGCCTCCATTTTAGAGAAGGACAACCCCGGATGGTCATTACTAGCTATGAGGTGGTCAGGGATGACGTCTATCTCCAACCCTTTCATTGGCACAGGATAATTGTTGATGAAATCCATAAGATGAAAAATAGTAGTAGTAAAACTAGTCAAGTTTTGATGACCCTAAAATCCCACTACCGCTGGGGACTAACTGGGACGCCAATCCAAAATAAGGTCGAAGAAATTGCCAATCTTTTTAGATTTATCACTGGAACTAGAAGACTTAATGACCATCAGCTGACAAATCTGATCCATGATGGTCTCTTGAGACGCCGGAAACAAGAGGTACTTGGAGACCTACTCCCCCCAGTGGACATTGAAATTACCGAAGTCCCCTTTTCCTCAGAACCGGAACGCCAGTTTTACCAGAAGGTCCAAAACAATGTTAGACGGGAATTTCAGGAGTTAATGGCCCTCGGGGGAGAAGCTAGAGATGAAAATGTCGCCCTGTTTGAACTACTGTTACGCCTCCGTCAAGCCACCCAACACCCCCAACTAGTCTTAAATGGCTTTACACGGAAATTCCTGAAAAAACACCGGAAAAAGATGGCGGCCTATCAAGGGACCAGTAGCAAACACCAAGCCCTCTGTCAAATGCTAGAGGCGGACCGCCAACCGGCCATTGTCTTTTGTCACTTCCGAGAGGAAATGGATATCCTAGAA
>WLWF01002027.1_pt1 | contig 15292 bp, 12 predicted proteins | sample 6718331 | NCBI WGS metagenome assembly WLWF01 (sample SAMN12718692, study PRJNA515312) | sponge metagenome | isolation source: marine sponge | host: Mycale hentscheli | place: New Zealand: South Island, Marlborough, Capsize Point | collected 2003-05-01
CAGCAGAAGGATCACGTAAGAAAGTTTATCGTCGTGCTGACATTATTAAACTTATGAAAACCGATCCAGAGCGATACCAAGCCCTCTCAGATGAACTTCTGAAGGCATACGCCGAGGGTCGAGTTCGATAGCCTAAAGGAGAATTACCATGGCTGAACAAACTTATCCCGGTACAGTTGGCGGCGGTTCTATCGTCAACAAAACAGCGGCAGATACTTTCATTCCAGAAATTTGGAGTGATGAGGTAATTGCTGCCTATCAAAAGAACCTCAAGATGGCTCCCCTCGTCAAGCGTATGGCTATGACAGGCAAGAAGGGAGACCTGATTCACGTACCTAAGCCCATCCGTGGCGAAGCTAACGCTAAAGTAGCTGACACTGCGGTTACGATTCAGGCTAACGTAGAGCAGGAACTCACGATTGCTGTGGACCGTCACTTTGAGTACTCGCGTCTGATTGAGGACATCGTAGAAGTACAGGCTCTGACCACTCTACGACAGTTCTACACAGAAGACGCTGGTTATCAGTTGGCTGTCCAAGTAGACACCGACCTCATTAACTGTGCCACTGGTTTCGGAGACGGTACTCGTACTGTATCCCCAGCGGCTGCTGATTGGGTCAACTCTGCTAGCTGGATGTTCGATGCTGACACTGTCGTGCCTTTTACGGCTGGCGGTACTGCTCTAGCGTTCAACGACGAAGGCTTCCGTGAGGCTATCAAGATCCTCGACGATGCTGACGTACCTATGGACAACCGTGCGTTGGTAATCCCACCTGCGGCTCGTCGTGACATCATGGGTATTGACCGTTACGTGTCCTCTGACTTTGTCGGTGGTCGTGGCGTCGAGTCAGGCCTCATCGGTAACCTCTACGGTGTAGATGTGTACGTATCATCTAACTGCCCCACTATGGACACTGGTGTACGTGGTTGCTTGTTCTTCCACAAGGACGCTGTTGTTCTCGCTGAGCAGATGGCTGTACGTTCGCAGACCCAGTACAAGCAGGAGTACCTCTCAACTCTGTACACTGCTGACACTCTGTACGGCATTGAAACCTACCGTCCTGAGGCTGGTCTCATCTTAGGCGTTGCTGCTTAAGACTAGAAACACAGGGGTCAGCAATGGCCCCTTTTCCTTTTTGTTTGTTTTCTTAGGAGCAATCTATAGTGCCTATTTATCGCGGTGAAGGTGGCTCTGGCACAGGCTCCTCTGGTAAACCCGGAGGCGGGACTGGAGGTGGAGGTAGTACTGACACTGTAACCACCCGAGACGTACTTCTGACAAACCCCCAGAGGGCGACATTGGTCACTCAGGAGGACGCTAACCAGTACTTTGCTGACTCAATTGACGATTTAAACAATTCATCAGGAGGCGGTGGAACCGCGTCTGACTACGAGCACTGGAAACTACAGGCTAATTACGGAACCCCCTATGAGGTGGTATCAAAAGGATCAGTAAATTTTGAAGGGTCAAACGGAATTGATGTTTCAAGATTAGGCGACACAGTTATAATTGACGGCTCTAGTTTAGGAGGAAACGCTTCAGACAACTACCAGTACTGGCAGTACAAAGTAGACGGATTTAATACTTCTAGCGTCCAGTCTACTCAGTTTGTAGACTTCCAGTCAGGAAGCGGCATAAGCATAACAAAGAAAGGTGCGGGTATCGAAATATCTGCCACAGGGTCCGGAGGAGGAAACTCTGGTACTGTAGAATGGGCAGACGTTCAGAATAAACCTAGGGAAATTCTCGATTTAACCGGAGAAAACATAAACAATGAATCGCTTGTATCAGGCGGTAGTTTTTAACTAAGGAGTCCACTAATGGCTACTAAGATTTACATTAAGCACGGCACAAGCGCACCAACAGACTCAGATATTTCAGGCCCCGGTGAACTTGCTATTGACGTACAGCACAAACTGATCTATACCAAGGACCTGCTCAACAACGTAATTATGTTGGGTGCAGACGTCTCTGGATCAACTATTGACTGGAGCCAACTTGACAACGTTCCTACGGAATTTACCCCAGAGGAGCACTACCACAGTTACAACCAAGTAACTGAGTCAGGGAACGATAATGACCCACAGACTCTCCAGAAGGAGATCGCGGATATTCTTACCTCTATCGCTGACATTGAGTCAGAGATTGGTGCACTTCAGGGGCAGTTGACCTTTGGTGGTACTGTGGACATGTCTACAGACCAGATCACTTCTGTTACTGATGCTGGTGATGACAAGGGCTTCAGTGTAGGCAACATTCCCAGCCCCCCGCCTGCTGGCTCCGAGAACATCTACTTCATCTGTGAGAAGGCTGGCGACTTTGACGGCGGTACTTATAACTCTGGTGACTGGCTAGTATCTGAAGGTGGCTCTGCTGGGTGGACTGGCGTACACTTTGACGCCACGGTATCAGTGGACTGGAATCAGGTTGGCAACAAGCCTACTGAATTCAAACCAGAGCCCCACTTTCATTCGATTTCAGACGTAACTAACCTTCAGGACGCCTTGGATGACAAGACAGACGCAGGCCACACGCACGAGATTGACGATGTAACAGGCCTTAAGAGTGCTCTGGACGACAAGGCATCCGTAGACACTATTATCTGCGGAACTTACTAAGGCACACGGAGGTTGTCATAAATGGCTACTACTATTATTACAAAACACTCAGCAACCGCTAAGGACCCACAGCCAAGTCAGCTTGAGCGTGGCGAACTAGCGATTGACCTTGAGCGTAAGAACATATACACCAAGGACGCCTCCGACGCAGTTGTACAACTAGCGGAGTCACAGTGGAAAGACAACGGAAATGACATCTATTACGACGATGGCAATGTAGGCATTGGCACGGATAATCCAACCCAGCCTTTAGACATATCTGCATCTATGGGGGGTACTGGCGCAGGACCTGTTGTGCGAGTTACTGAAACTTCTGGCGGTGCTAGAAACGGTATTCACTATACAGCTACAGGCCCAACAAACAGTGCGGTTGATGTGCTAAGGATAGAAGATGCAGTAGAAGTGCTTTTTAATGTGAAGGGCGGGGGAACTGTAGGTGTCGGCACGGATATTGCAAGCCCGTTTAGATTTAATGTTAGTAGTGCAAGCAGTACCACGACAAATCTACAATCTACTTCAGGCTCATCTGTTCTTAGGCTTACTAACTCAGGCGGTCTTGCTACTATAGGCTCTATCTCAAGCGATCTTAATTTCACGACAGGAACAGTTGAGCGTATGCGTATCGCGCAGGATGGCATACTTAGTTTTAGCTCGACATCTAGCGCAAGCTTCCCACCAAGGTCAATCAACTGCTATAGCAACGGTTATATGTATGTAACTGGCGGCTCAAGTGGGATGATACTCGCGGACGGTTCCACTGGGTCTACTCGCGTAAGAATCAACAGTCAGGATTTGCAGTTCGAAACAAACGGCTCAACCCAAATGACCATCGACAGTGCAGGTCGCTTGGGCATCGGAGGCGAACCCGGAACCCGTACTGCTGGCGAGTACCTAGAGCAGGCCAAGACACGGCTAGAAGGCTGGAAGACTACCTTTGACGATAGGCTCAAGGCTGAACCCAAGGCCGACAAGAAGGCTGTAACGCTTGAGATAACCGATGGTGACTTCAGTGTATTCCCAAAGGCTGAGGTGTTAGCTGAGAAGATGGCTGAGAGGGCTATTGGTGGTGGTGACGCTAAGTTGCAAGTTGCTGGTGATATCTACGGTTCAGGTCATCTCGCGATAAACGCTCCCGTCCAAAGCAATATAAGCATTTATTCTAGTCAAAACGGGTCTAGAACCCATGCTGGCTGGTTTCAAGCAAACGGAAATACCGGCACTGCAATGCAGATACGCGGTACTGCCAGCGCTCAATCGTCCGCTACTTGCATCATTGAGACTACCGGCTCCTCCCCTACAGGCAACACGCTTGTTGTAAATCACAAAGGCACTGGTCGCGCTCTTGATGTTACGGGTGATGGTTACTTCAGCGGCAATGTGAATGCCAATGCTTTTAACTCCAACAACTTTAGGGGTGTAGCATTCTACAACACCCCTGCTGGCACCAATGGAATAAGGTTCAGTACCGCTGGCCAACTCAGGCCGACCGACAACACTGGTACCGCTAAAGACGACGTCCTTAGCCTGGGTTCTGAAAATTTCAGATTCAAAGACGCCCACTTTAGCGGCAATGTGAATGCTGAGAATGTCATATGTGACCAAGTCCGAGGCACTGCAAGTGGCAGAGCAGGGTTAGAGTTTATCAGCAGTTCAAGGATTGTCCCCGTTGACAATACAGGAGTAATTACAGATGGTGCCGCAAACTTAGGCAGTACTACAGGAAGGTTTAATAACGCCTATTTCTCTGGTATTATCCGCACTGGATCAGGTACTACTTCTGAAACAGGAGCGCAAATAGGACCGGCGGTTTATTCAAGAAATGCTGCCTCTGACGGTACAGTTGCCAATGAAGTCTGGAGAGGTTACGGCGCTGACGTAATTACCTCTCGCATCCGGTCAAATGGTGATGCCTACTTCAGCGGCACTGTTCACGCCCAGCAATTCATGAGAGACGGCAACCCTGTTCCAACTACCCTCGACCTAATCGAAACCCTAGCCACCCTACGCAACGCCACTAAAGACGAAGATACGCTAGAAGGTCTTAGGGACGCCCTTGGTGACGCTATAGGCGGTCTGATCCAGAAGTTTGAAGCAATCCAAGCCTAGGTAATCTTATGGATAGATCATCGTGAAACATATATTAATCTTGTTGTTGCTGCTTTCTGGATGTGCAAGCGTTAAAGAAGAAACGCTGGTATGTATAGGATTCTGCGCCCACAGCACAGTAGAAACTAAAGCAAAGGAAGCAGACACACTAAAGGTACATAAGGATGGTTGACACAGTTCAAACAACTCCTCCAGATAGAAATTTATTAGCTATTGACGTACTAATAGAAAAATGGAGAGCCGGTTTTGATCCTTATGGTCCCTCTGGAACATCCAACCAAGAATTTAAAACACTAGACGCTTATCTTAGAAGTATTTTTGGTGATCTTCCAGAAGGTGCTGTTGATTGGGACACAGGCGACTTAAACGGTGACGGAGTAAACGAGCTTTACGCTGTAGATGCTAACGGTAATCCACATACTGTTTACGGGTACGATGACAATAACGAAGTTGAGTCAACAGTCTACTCCGACTACCTCAGAGACACTATTTACAGCGGTACTGCACCGCAGACTTGGGAAGACGTAGAAAGAATACTTAGGGCAGAGGGGTACTCTGATTCTGAAATTGCGTCGGCAGAAGGAAGTCTGTATAAAACAAAAGAGTATTCTGAGTGGCTAGAGGATTCAAAAAATAAAGGGAAGGTCTTTTATGGCATAAAATATTGCCACGAATTAAAAGAAGTCAATGAATATGATGACGACTGTCAGACTCGTGGAAGCATTAACCTTGGTTATATACTAGGAGAATTTGGGTACAAAGACGCTGGGTGGTGGGACGCAAGACCTACTACGGGAACAGGGTGTACAACCAGCGAAGGCACTGCTGGAAAAACTAATCCTGACGGAACCTGCAGGGAAGACCCAAACCAATTACCCGGAGCAAGTTGTCCTGATGGGCCACACGGATCCACTGGTGTACTAGACGACGACGGGAATTGTACGTTTGTTGAAGGCAATTCTTGCGACCCACCAAAAAATCCTAGTGGTTATGGAAAAATAAACGCTAAGGGCGACTGTGTTGAAACCGCAGACCCTCCAGACTGCACAGTTGTTACTCAAGAAAACGCTGAAGAGTGTGGCTACGAGATAACAAGCGATGGTCAGTTAATCCCTAAAGACTTAGATGACCCTAACTTACCTAACTATACTCCTTGTGGCGGTAACATATTTGTAGAGGAAGGCACTGAGTGTCCTGACGTTGGTGGTGTTACAGACTGTACTTTGAAAGAAAACAAAAATCGTCCGGAGTGTCAAACAGACCCAGATGACGAGTTTCAAGGACTCTACGACGAGTTTGGTAAGCCTATCGTAGACAAGTTTAAAGGACTCTACGATAAGATCAAGAACAAGTGGGACAAGTGTACTGACCCGGCTAACGCTGTTGAGTGCGTTGGTGAGCTAATAAGAACTATTCTTCCGGGACTTAGTGAGCCGTGTAAAGCAGGAGAAGAACCCGGAGACACTTGGGTTCGAGACTGTGTAACCGTTGGTATGATTATACCCATCCCCGGCATAGATTTTCCTCTTCCGGGAGGCATGAGCGCAAACGCTACAATAGGTGAAATTGAAGACGCTCTTAAGGACTCTGGTAAATCTTTTGAAGATTTTCTTGAAGATCCAATAGGAACAATACAGGGTGTGTTTGGTAACGTCTGGGACAAAATTAAGGACATCTGGAACTCAGCAGAAGACAAAACTTGGGGCAACTTAATAAAGATACTTACAGATGCTGGCTTTGGTGCTATCGTAGGAATCTTAGGCGACAGAATACTAGACGAAATTGTAATAGACTCAGGAAACCCGTTTTTACCCTTTACACCCGTAAGTTGTGAACAGGCTGATTACTACGAAAAAAATGCAGACCAATGTTTTGAAGCAGGATACGTAGACTGTACTGACAGTGAAAACTCAAGTGGTCAAGAAACAACAGGCGGCATAATTCAAGGAACACTTGACGATTGTCCTGTAATACAAGATCCTCAGTGTCAAGACACAGGAAGTTATGATGATAATCCTAACAGTCCTACTTTTGGTAAGTGTGTTTGCCCCGAAGGTTCTAAGTATGAAACAGAAGATTTTGAAGAAGGCTGTGGTGGAATAGTTGACACAGAAGTGGACTGTACTCTGGAAGAAAACAAAGATCTACCAGAGTGTAAAATAGATTGTACTCTGGAAGAAAACAAAGATCTACCAGAGTGTAAAGAAGAAATAGATTGTACTTTGGAAGAAAACAAAGATCTACCAGCGTGTAAAGAAGAAATAGATTGTACTTTGGAAGAAAACAAAGATCTACCAGCGTGTAAAGAAGAAGTTACACCACCCGGAGACTTGTGCGGTGAAGGTACTGAGTTAAACGGACAACCACCTGAGTACGACTTTAACGACTTAGAGAAAAACGGAAGCTACACGTTTGGAGGCAATCAGTACACATATGAGCCTTGTAATCCATCTAAAGGACCAACATTGGTAACTAGTGACACCAACGGTGGTGGAGGAGGTGTTGATCCACTAGAGTGTGAAAAAATAACAGACGAAAACGCAGCGAGATGTAAGAAAGAGAAGTGTCCTGATGGTACTTTTGTAGACGAAGGAGTAGCTTGCGGCTCAGTAAAAAACCCGTGTGACGACAAAATATACGCCTCAGAGCATGAGGACGAATGTGGTACTAACGGCGGCTTTGATGTAGACTGTAGCAAACCAAGACCCGTAGGAACAGCTACTTTTGACTTGATAAACCAACAACGGGCGTGGGATCTTAAGTGTGGTGGTGGAGATCCTGAGGTTTGTGACAACGGTGCTACGGTTGAAAGCGGATGTCAAACATGTGAAGATGGAACACCAGTAGACAGCTACGAAGATGGTAAGTGCCCAGCACCTGTTGTGCCTCCTACTACTACACCTCCTCCTGTACCTCCTCCTGTACCTCCTCCTGTACCTCCTCCCGGAGGCGGTGGTGGCGGTGGTGGCGGTGGAGGTTTTACAGCAGAAGCGCCAGAAATCTCCATGGGAATAGAAGGCGATCCTGAGCTTTTAAAAGCTAGAAAGTTTCCAATTACAGATTATTTAGCAGGACTCTTTACTGGCACTGGAGGCGGTAGAGTATGACATATTTAAATTTAGTAAACAACACGCTACGCCGGTTACGTGAAAACGAAGTATCTAGTGTTAACGATAATAGCTACAGTAAAATGGTAGGTGACTTTGTAAACGACGCTAAGGCTATGGTCGAGGACGCTTGGGATTGGTCAGCACTCAGGACCACCTTGACCCTAGAGACCACTACAGACATCTTTAACTACATCATGACTGGCGCAGGGAACTCCTTTAAGGTCCTACACGCCTACAACGACACTGATAACTGGGACATGGAGTACAGAACGCCCATCTGGTTTGACCATCGTTACATGATGCAGGAGCCTGTCTCTGGTCCCCCTAGGTACTACACGTTTAACGGTGTAGACGACAACGGCGACACTCAGATTGATGTGTACCCCAAGCCTTCTGAGGACAAGACTATCCTGCGGTTCAACGTGCTTAACCGTGGTGAGATCGTAGACGGCGCAGGGACGGTCTTGAGACCTAAGATGCTGGTGAACGACACGGATCGGTTAATCATTCCGTATCTCCCCGTGCTTCATCTTTCGGTGGCTCTGTTGGCCCGTGAGCGTGGTGAGACAGGCGGTACGTCTACTGTAGAGTACTTTGCTGTTGCTGATAAGTCTTTGGGTGACGCTATCGCTCTGGACGCACAGAAGCACCCAGAAGAAACCATTTGGTACACTCCTTAAGGAGACTAGTGCATGTCACAACCACTACAAAGTATCAACTTAGTTGCTCCGGGTTTCAAAGGAGTCAACACAGAAGACTCCCCAATTACACAGGACTTCTCTTTTGCAGACGTTGCTGACAATGCTGTTATCGACATGCGTGGACGCATAGCAGCACGTAAGGGTGTGCGACTGCTTACTACAGACAAGACGCCTCTTGGGGATAGCTACGCCAACAAGATTCATCACTTTTACGATGACGCAGGTAACGAGGAAGTTTTTGTCACGGGCAACAACGAAATCTTAAAGGTCACTACGACTACTGACCCTGACGATACGCTTGTGGACATTACCCCGGCAGGGTACACAGTTACTGGCAACAACTGGAAGATCGTAAACTTCAACGATAAGGCGTACTTCTTCCAGAGAGGCCTAGAGCCACTCGTGTACGACGATGCTACGGGCCTCAGGACGTTCAGTGACGTAACAGGGAACACTACGGCCTCTGAGTTGTACTGTAACGAGGCTTTATCGGCTTACGGTAGGCTGTTTGTGGTAGACAGCGGCACTAACACCCAGATTGTCTACTGGTCAGACCTCTTGGTAGGCACAGACTTCACAGGCGGTTCCAGTGGATCTATAGATGTATCTAAGGCTTGGCCTGACGGGTACGACGAAGTTAGGGCTTTAGCGGCGCACAACGACAAGCTGATTATCTTTGGTAAGCACAGCATACTCGTATACGGTAACGCCTTTAGTCCTGCTCTGATGGCCCTAGAGGACACCATTTCTGGGGTAGGGTGTATCTGTAGAAACTCTATACAGGGCATAGGTACTGACGTACTGTTTATGTCTAACGACGGCCTCAGGAGCTTTGGTAGAACGGTACAGGAAAAGTCACTACCTATTTCCGACTTGAGTCTTAACGTAAAGACTGAGTTGATTGCATCAATAGACAATCGAACCTGTCAGACGGCATCTGTGTACAGCCCTGAGAACTCTTTCTACTTAATTACGTTCCCAGACCAAGAGGTGACTTACTGCTTTGACCTAAAGGGTCGGCTAGAGAACAACGCCTATAGAGTCACCAGATGGACAGGAGCGCCGTTTAAGTCTTACGAGAGAAAGAACACGGATGGTACGCTTCTCGTAGGTACTTTTGATGGTCTTGGGGAGTACGATGGGTACACTGACCAGTTTAACGACTCAGGGACCATCACTCCCGGCAGTTACATCTTTAGGTACTACAGCCCCGGATTAACCTTTGGTGATCCGTCGAAGCTGAAGTTCCTCAAGAAACTGCGGCCCACGCTGGTAGGCGGTAACAGTGCTACAGTGTTTGTTAAGTGGGCGTATGACTTTGGCACGTCTTATACCACATCAGAGTTTACGGTAGGTAACCAGATTCCTTTCTACTACAACACCCCTGCCGCAGAGTACACTGTTGCTGAGTTCACTGGAGGCTCCACGGTAAGTAGACCTCCTATAAACACCAACGGAAGTGGTTCAGTAATTACAATTGGTCTTGAGTCAGAAATAAACGGTTTTGCTTTATCTCTCCAAGAAATTAACGTATTAGCACTAATGGGTAAAACACTATGAGCAACTATACAAAGACAACTAATTTTGCTGCTAAGGATAGTTTGCCTTCTGGAGATGCTGGCAAGATTATCCGAGGCATTGAATTTAACACAGAGTTTGACGCTATTGAAACTGCGGTTGCAACTAAAGCTGACTTAGCTTCACCTACGTTTACAGGTACTGTTACTATACCTAACTTGACGCTTACGGGTACTCTGTCTACAGGCAGGATTGATGGAGGGAATTACTGATGTCTCTTGGTAGTCTTTTTGGTGGATACATCAGCAGTATTGCTAGTGGTTTATATGGCGAGCTTCCTCCCGAAGTAACAGCCGCTTTTAACGCTGCTACACTTCCCGAAGCAACAGCACCTGATGTCACGTTTCAGCCTTTTACGGTTACGTCTGGTGGCATAGGTTCAGTAACAGGCGGTCCTTCTGGAACTACGTACAACCTCAGCCCTCAACAGCAAGAAATTAGTAACATTCTAATGAATGAGGCGCAGTTTCGCTTAGGTGGAGATCCTAGAGGTACGCTAGAGTCTCAGTTTGCTGGCTTAGACGTTATGGGCTTAGGCCAACAAATGATAGGCACATCTCCTTTTGGTCTATCTCAGCAGCAACAGGCAGCACAGCAAGCGTTTGGCTTAGGTGGTCAGTTCATGGGTGCTGCTGGACAACAACCGGCAGACCTTAATCTTCTGCGTGGGCAATTTGCAGGACAAGTGGGTGGTCAGTTAGGACAACAACCTAGTCCAGCCATAGGTCAGTTTGGACAACAAGCGTTAGGCATGGGTGCTGCTGGTTTAGGTGCACAGGCTCCGTCTGATGTAGAAGCACTAAGAAGGCAGTACTCAGGCCTCGCAGGGCAAGCAGCGAGCGATGTGCTTACTCCTACGGCTGCGCGTGAAGCTAGTGTATTTGAGCGTATAAGAGCCACACAACGTCCTGAAGAAGAACGACAGCGGTTACAGTTAGAAGAGCGCTTGGCTCAACAGGGACGCTTAGGTGTGCGTACATCTATGTTTGGCGGTACTCCAGAGCAGCTTGCGTTGTCTAAGGCACAGGAGGAAGCACAAGATAGAGCCTCACTAGCAGCTATGCAGCAAGCACAGGCAGAGCGTCAGCAGGCTCTGGGTACAGCACAGACTCTAGGCGGCATGGCTAGTCAACAGGCAGGACTGTCTAGTCAGTTACAATCTCAAGCACAACAAAGGGCTGCACAGTTATCACAGCTTGGTCTTAGTGCTGAACAACTCCAAGCACAACTTGAACAAGAGGGTTTTGGTAGACAAATGCAACTTGGTCAAGCTGGTATGCTTAGTCAACAGGCTCAAGCAGCACTTGAAGCGCAACAAATGGGTCAACAGTTGCAGCTTGGTCAGGCCGGTATCAGCGCCGCTCAAGCACAATCTGGTCTGCAATCACAAGCACAACAAAGGGCTGCACAGTTGTCACAACTTGGACTCAGTGCACAGCAGGTTGAATCTCAGTTGCAGTCTGAGGGTCTAGGTAGAGCAACCACATCAGCACAACAGGCAGGTCAGTTGGCACAGCTTGCTGGTGGACTACAGGCACAACAGGCTGGCTTAGGGCAGCAGTACGCCAGCTTAGGTTCTGGTTTAGCGTCACAAAGACAGGCGCTTGATGCTGCTAGACAACAGCAGATGCTACAGGCGCTAACAGGAGGCCAAGGACTTCTCGCTGGTGGTCAAGGTCTGGCTGGTGCAGAACAACAGCTTGGAATACAGGCGCTGCAAGCAGGGTACGCACCTCAGGCAGCACTTTTGTCAGCCTTGTCTCCTGCGTTGAACATTGCGTCTATGTCTGATGTAGCACGTAGACAGCAAGGTGAGTTTGGATTAGAAACTCAGATGGCTAATATTAACGCAGAACTCGCTAGAAGATCAGGACTCGCTGGTTTGTACGGCGGCATGTTTAGTGGTGCTATGGGTCTAGGCGGTTCGCTGATGTCCGGCACTTTTGACCTCCTTGGTGATATAATTTAACAGAGGACAACAAAAATGGCTATAGATGGACGAGTCCTAGCTTCAGCAGGAATAAACGTAGGGCAACAAATAGGAAGAGCCACAGAGCAGTTTGGTCAAAACGTCGGTGGCATGTTGACTGATGTTGGTAGAGGTTTTTCTGAGCGCAGGTCTGCTAGAGAAGCACAACAGCTTTTACAGCAGTACGCTAACGACCCTGCTCAGTTAAATGCTCTAGGTCAGAAGTACGCTACAGAAGGCAACGATGCGCTGTCTAAGGTGTTTTTTAATGCAGCACAACACGCTACTACACAGGCAGACAAGAAGAAAGCCGCTGGTACTGCTAAAGTTGGTGCTTTGGAACAGGGTGCTGCTGATATACAAAAAGAGGCACAACGAAAACGAGCAATGCAAGTTGCTACGAAAGACAACGACGAAAGAGCTTTAGTTGCACTTAGGGCTGGAGCGTTAGATCCTGTAGAGTACTTAGGCGGCAGGGCCACTAAAACACCTGAAGATATTTATAAGGTTGTTGGAAACAGAGTTTTTAATATTGAAACAGGACAATATGTAGAGCCTTCAGAAGCTGCTGAATTACTCCCGTTGTCTACAATTAAAGACGCAGTAACTCCAGAATCCTTGATACAATATGCAAAAACAGGCGATAAAAGCGTTTTAGAGGCTGCTGTTGAAGATGAAGGCCCTGATGAAAGCGCTATTAGATCTAAACTATTAAGCTCAGATAATATTTTAAACACTGTTAAAGAAGCATCTGGGTTGTCTGGAGAAGTGTACCCTGTGTTTTACGATGTTACAAAGTTTCTTCCTACTACTGAGGCAAGACAGTTAAAAGGTAGGGTAGAAACGTTACAGTCGGCTTTATCTTTTGATAGACTACAGCAAATGAGGGATGAATCAAAAACTGGAGGTGCATTAGGTAACGTGTCTAATGTTGAACTTGGTCTTTTAGGAGCTAACCTTGCGTCTTTAGACCCAGCATCAGGAGATTTTGCACAGCAACTTGAAAAAGTCGAAACTCACTATACTAATTTTAAAAATGCCTTATTAGGTCAAAAACCTGTTGGAGATCGCTACGTAGAAAACGAAGGACTTCTTTACTATGTAGACGATAAAGGAGACTACGTAAGACTTGGGAAACTTTAAAATGGAAACAGTAACTGAAGCTGAGTTAATAAAAAAACTTGACGAAAAAAGAGAACGCGACAGGGTTACAGAAAGCGGAAATGAGTCTTCTGTTGTAACTGATCCTAGTCTTATAGAAAGACTTAACAAAGTCAGGGAACAAAACATCAAACAAAAACCTGTTGATGTTGTTGACATTGACACAAACGAGCCTGTAGTTCCTCGTGGATCTATTGTTTCTAGACCATTTCAAAGAAAAATGGATGAACTTCTTGAAACAGCAGGATCCGTTGGGTCGTCTGTGGCAGCAGGAGCCGCCTCTGGATTAGCTGGACTAGGTTCTTTTATAGGAACTGGTGGAGACTTTAGAAGGGCTGTTGGCGACATTGAACAAACTCAAGAGGCCTTAACTTATGCGCCTAGATCAGCAGGAGCACAAGAAAATCTACAGGCAGTGGGTGAGTTTTTAGCTCCTGTTTCTGAAGCACTCGACACAGCTAGTAAGTACCTTCAAGATAAAACACTTGAGTTTACGGGATCGCCTGATTTAGCCGGTGTTGCTGCTGCTATTCCTGTAGCTGCATTAGAACTTGCTGGAGTAAAAGGAGCAACTTTAGTTCCCGGCGGTATGCGTAGACTTACTGATGCTGACGTTAGAAAAGCACAGAAAGAAATGTTGCTTGATCCAGAGTTGCGTTACGACCAAGCTGTTGCTACAGTTAAATTAGATTCAAAAGGTAGGCTAGTTGATGACAAAGTTGGGCAGACTTTGGTAGACAACGGGATTATGGAAGGAGACGTTGCTGTTATTACAAATAGTTCTAAAGCTGCTCGTAACCAGATGGCGCAAATGACTAAAGTTTTTGAGCAAGGAAAGGGGAATCCTGTATCCTCTATGGTCAACAGAACTACTAAACCGATAGGAACTGCTATTACAAATCGTTTATCTGCCCTGCAGTCTAAGAGAAAAGGCCTAGGAAAGAGGCTTCAAACAATCGTAGATGGAGAACTAGGAAAAACACAAATAAACATAGGTCAGTCTTTGTCTGGTGTTGGCTCTTTATTAACAGAAGCAGGTGTACGACCAACAGCAAGAAGAAGCCCGACAGGTAAAGTAACTCTGGAATTGGACAAAAACTGGGCAAAAGGAACTAAATTTGATTTAAAAGGCTTTGGTTCTGTAAAAAAGAACATAGAAGACATTTTTTCTATTTTTAATCAACAAACAGACATGGGAGCAACAACGGTAAAACAAGCGCACCAAGCTAAGAAAATTTTGGATGAGTTAATTGACTCCTCTGCGCTGGCAGAAGCCGGTGTTTCTCCTCAAATGCAAAGAACAATAGCAGAAATGCGTCAAAGCATTAATAAATCTTTAAGCGTCGTAGATGAGTACAAGGCAGTAAACCAAGAATTAAGCACTGTCATTTCAACTATGGCCCCTTTTTCTAGGTACGTACAACCCGGACAAAAGTTTGTAGATGCTAAGGTTACTGATATTGTCGGCGCTGCAATGCAAAACTTGTCTAGTTCTAGCGCAACTGGTGCGCGTTTATCACAAGAATTAGCAGAATTAGAATCAGGACTAAGACGCTTGGGTATGCCTTTTGGGGACGATCCTCTAGCTCTTGTTCGATTTAGGGAAATACTTTTAAACAACTTTAATATAGATCCTCGCATACCTGAGTATCAAATGGGACAAAAATCAGGGTCTATGATGACTTCATTAGCTATCGGTAACAAATTTGGTGCTGCACACGATGCCGCCGCTTTAGTTAACATGAATATGAAAAAAAGCGAAGCAAAAAGGTTGGCAGAACAAAACCAAAAAGCATTTAATTTGATTAAAATGTCCTTACAACAGGGAGACTAAGATGAAGAAAACCAAAGATGACCACACTGTATCGTACACACCCATTGACTATCACTGTCTAGGGGAGACTCAGAAGGAGCGCGTGAAAGAACTACAGCGTCAGGGCGTTAGCACACCTTACGATGCCGCTAGCACCTCTGAAGCTGTAGAAGGTCACGTAGCTGAGAAACGATTTGGTTTCATTCGATTCGTTTAGCACCCTTAGACCTGTTGG
>WLWF01002028.1_pt1 | contig 15288 bp, 7 predicted proteins | sample 6718331 | NCBI WGS metagenome assembly WLWF01 (sample SAMN12718692, study PRJNA515312) | sponge metagenome | isolation source: marine sponge | host: Mycale hentscheli | place: New Zealand: South Island, Marlborough, Capsize Point | collected 2003-05-01
TAGACCGGTCCGCGGGCCGCGCTTGTGGTGCCGGTGGCTGTGGAGCCACGGGTGCCTGTGCGGTTACAATTGGACTCGGCCTAGGTGCAGCGGCACTGTCGGTGGGAGCGACAGGTGATCTTTCGAGGGAGGCGCTAAAGTAATCCGGAACTTCTATACCGGGTCTTGGCTCTTCTTTTATCTCTTCTTCTGTATAAAAACGTGTCGCCGGACCAACAGTTCGTTTAGCCGGATTGATCGCGTAACTCTCAATAAGGGCGTCCAAAAACTGAGTCATTGTTGCGTTTTTTTCTTCCTGTGTTCTGGACTTTTTAAGAGCTAAGGACAACAATTTTCGGTCATTTAAAACTCTAGCAATCGCATCTTGACGATATTCGTTAGGTATATCCGATAAAGCTTTTAGTTTTGTGGTAATTGCTGAAGAACCCGCCGACCCTGCTATCAAAGAAGACTGACCTCCCAGCATTCTTGAAATAGACTGACCCATGTTCGCACCACTAATACGACCCAGTAGTAACAATTTTGGATCTACATCTAATTCTAAGGACTCACCCTTTTTAGCATATCCACGAGACACAAAAGCTTCAACAGCGGCCATTTCTCCGATAAATTTCTTTATCAAACTAAGCCTACCTTCGCTCATTAAATCCTTGCTTTTTATCCAATCTGCAACGGATAATTTTTGTGCTGAATTAGGAGCTGGGGTAAATAGAGAATCGTAAGCTGCCCTAAAGTTAAATACTGGAGATGCTTCTCCACCACCCTTTTCAAAAATAGCATCCATTAAAGACTGTAAAAAAGCTTCATCGGCTTCTTTCTTTGTAATCTTTGCACCCTTATTAATGCCCTTTTCAATAACAGTAACGCCGCCTTCCCCTAAATCTTCAATGACGCGATAAAGCTCATTTAATTCTGAAAAAGGTCTTGGGTTATTGTCTGAAATAGCTTTTTGCATAGCTACGGTCGGGTTGAAGGTTTTGTCTTCTAATAAACTATATAAAGTAATACCTTGCTTTCTTTGTTTATCGAGAGCTTTAGTTTCTTGAATAGTCTTTTTAAGACCAGTCCTTGTTTTCAACGCCTGAGTTAACTCGGCTTTCAAGTTTGGCAAAATGTTCAACAACTGATCGTTGTCATCCATCCAAGCTTGCAGATTAGACCAACCACCCGTAACTTCACCTTGTTGATCGTAAGTTAATTTAGCTCTAGCATCTTGAAGTAAAGATTGTTCCGCGGACCTTATATTAGTCATAGATCCAACCATTAATTGAAGATCCTGACGTAACCCAGGTATAGAATCAATCTTATCTTCATGACGTACTGCCCAGTTGTGCAAGGATTCCATATCAATGGCTCTTGTTTCTGGATTTATCACGCCTTCGTTAAGTGCTAAATCAAACAACTCCTGACCGGACTTTTGATCCGCATCCGACAAGATTTTAGTAAGCATTGAGTTAAATTGAAACTGAGATGCTTTATCTAGCTCCACGGCCCTGTAAAAAGCACCATCTGCTCTTTGAATGGTTTTGGCAACGTCCTGCCAACTCATTCTTGATTTACCAGAACTGGTTAACCCTAGTAAGTCTGCTGCCCAGCCTCTGGCAAAAACCTCAGCTTTAGCCGCACTAAATGTTCTTGCATTATCGTAATTAGTATCTACGCCAATAGGTAAAGAATCTAAATCCTCTAACATGGCATCTCGCATCTTTCCTACGATACGAGCATAGTTGTTATTAGTCTGAGTTCCTGAACTAGACGCAGATAAGTTCTGAGCGTCTGTTCTGGCTTGTTTTCTCCAGTTGACTAGCTGTCTGACACTAACGCCGCCAGCTTCCTCTGGTAAAAGACGAGACTCTTCTTCTTGTATTCTTCGCTTTCGATTAAGAAGACTGGCGTAACTATCAATAGCTTTAGCTAATTGAGTTGTTCTTGGTCCCTTGTCTTCACTGGTTTTTAATCGATCCGCTAATTGTCGAAGGTCTTGAACTTTCTGAAACGGTGATCTATCAGAAGCATCTGAGCGACGGATTGCAGCTAACAATTCATCCGCTTCGGTGGTTCCTTCTAAGTCATTTACAAGCTTATCAAAAGCTTTTTGTTCTGGTAAGACGTCATCTGGTCTAGCGGCTAGCCCAAGCCGTCTACTTTCCTGTTCTACAATGTCGTTGTAGAACTTCATCGTATCGTTCCTTAAGAACTTATCTCGGGTCCTTTTATCCATGCCCGAAAGCTCTTGTCTCCAAACTCGTACAAAGTTTGGAACCTCTGATACTGTTCCATCAGAATGCTGGAATCTATCTAAAATAATATTGCTTTCGATCTGTCGCCATAGCCGGTCTTCTTTTCCAGAAGACCAATTATCTACGGCTTCTAACGATTCAAGCAACTTTTCAGCTTCCATTCTTTCGTCAGCTTTAAGTTTCTTAGAAGCTTTTTGAACTCTGTCTTGAGCTTGAGCTACCTGATTGACTATTTCAGCTTCCCAAAGGTTAGTCTGAATAATCGCTAAATCTTGTAAAGATTCTTTAGACCCATCGCTATAAAGAAGAACAATAGCTTTACGCAAAGCCTCAATAGAATCGTTTGCTCTCTTACGTAGCTCTGGAGTTTGTAACTCATTGTTCAACTGGTCTTTATACTGAGCTAATAAACCAAGAAGAGTAGGACTTCTAGTAGCAGTAACTACATCATATCCGCCACCTTCCGTAGCCTGCAATTTAGCTTTTCTTCCTAAATCTTCATTACCAATTTCTCTGCCAGCCTCATCAATCAGGTTTTGAAACTGGTCTGACCTTAAAAGCTTCTCTATTTCTTCTGGATCTTCATCATTAAGGCGTAATTGAGAAGAAACATAACGACCAACCATCGTTAAATCTTCATCGCTTAAATCTGCTTCCGGTATTCCTTCTTTTCCTCGTCCTTTACCCCTCATTCGTTTCATTAAATTTACAACGCCCTGTTTTCCAAGGGTAGCTAGCAAAGGTATACGCTTTAGGGCAAGGTCTCCCATAATAGAACCAAAAACACCTGCACCTGCTTCAAGACCAAGGCTGCCTAATGCGCCAAGATCGGCCTTTTCTGCTTGGTATGCGGCTGTTGCGGTTGCCGTCGTTGCTGTGCCTTCAAGGAAGGCTGCTTTTAATGGGTGCTTTTTGTAGTAAGCCAAAGACTTGTCTAAAGAACTTTGTAACCTTTCCCCAGCACGAATACTTCTAGGTAAGGTTTTAAGAATAGCGGCTTCTGCTATCTCCTCATCCTTTAGGTTATTAGCTAACCATTCTCTAGATCCAATAGGCGTGGTCTTTTTGACTAAATAAGGAAACAAACTAAATGCCGTATTACCTAAGGCAGCTTTTGTTGCTTCATAGGCACCTTGAGTACCCGGTAAAGTTATTCCGCGCTTACCAAACAGCTCATCATAAACATCCTGTGTTTGCTTATAAGCAATGGCTGAAGTAGTCAAACCAGCTAAAAACGGAACGCCTACTCTAATTCCAAGGCCCGCCCAGTTGTTCGGCATAACGCCAATACGGTTTAAAAAACGGCCCGTGTTATATGTAGTCGTTCGAAAAGCAGCTGAAGCCGCAGCTGAGGCGGGAGTCTCACGCTTTAAAGCTTCCCCTATATCTCGTAATGTATTCGTTCCAGTTTCAAACGGATTACCCTCATAATCTTCAGCGAGTAAAGCTATGATTTGCTTATCAGAAAGACGGACACCTTCACCCTTGTCATCTACTTTCTTAATATCAAACAAGAAGGGGGCCGTTCCATCTTTCAAACCTTGGTAGGAAATATAGCCTTCGGGCTTTCCTTGAAAGCCATTAAGATACTTGATTGAGTCTGCTAAAGATTTGGCAAACAACGTAGTATCGGGTAACGCTCCAGGTAACTTACTTCTTGCTTGTGTCAGTGATTGCCAGACATTACTAAAATCTTCTTGGCTAAATCTAACTTTGGGCCAAGCTTGAGGAGAAATTGTTTGAGCAACCGGCTGAACAACCTCTTCTTCAACAACCTCTGTTTCCATAGGAGCCTCAGCCATTACTGTCTTCCTTTGTTCTGCTGGTTAATTATATCCTGCATGGTTTTATTAGCGCTACTTACATCTTTTACCGCTGCGGCTATCGATACGTCTCTGACTGGTCCTAAAATGTCTTTCAAACGATTAATTTCATAAATTTTTTGTTTAGACTGAGCCGCAACAGCCGAATCAACGCCAGGGGTAGATAGCAAATTATTTAAACGATATTCTTCGTTTTCAAGTTCATCATATAAGCCAATAAGCTTTTTAGCTTCTGTCTCAGGGTTAACAAAGAACGTTGCTTCATTCGGGAATAGCTCTTGAACCGTTTCTAGTTCTGCAACCGCAAATCGAGGAGAAGTAGCTAGTGCGGATCTTCCAAGAATTCTTATCAACCTAACGGCCTGACGAGATTCTTGCGTCTCTGCAAACAAATCTGCAAAAGTTTCTGGGGCTAACACGCCACCTGCAACCGCGTCTATGGCCGCAAAAACATTTGACCAAAAACCTGTTCCATTTTTTGCTGCTTGTAAACCATTTTTAACCGCAAGAATATCTTCACGTTTTAGTTTTTCCATCACAGGCTCACCGTTTGCATCCAACTTTGGTTTTCCATTTTTGTCTAAAACAGGAACTTGCAATCTCGCAGCAAATTTTTCATCTAATCGAGCTAAAGCGGCTTTAGCCTGCCCAATTCTCTTAGCATCAGAATGAACTTGCCATGTTATCGTGTCATTAACAGGGAAAGCATTACCCGGAGTTACTCTGACATCACCGTTTTCAAGAACAATAGTTCGACCACCGTCGTAGGATAAATAAACGCCGTCGTCTAGGCCTTCCACGTCACGAACATACATACCCTTAGTGGTTCTTACTTCTGTACCGAGATATGACATACTTGCCGAATCAGGTTTTAGCGCATTCATTTGATTCGCTTTACGAATCAAAGCCTGACCTTCTCTGGTATTGGTATCAACTACAGTTTCAATAAATTTATCATTGCTGTCTTTGTAACTTACCTTCATCAATTTAGGCGTTGCGGTGCTCTTCTTGTCCGCAGAATACAAATCTTCGTTTACTATAGTTCCCGTACTCTTATCGTAAACCTGTATTTTTACGGTTTCGCCATCATCAAATTCTCTAAACTCATACTGAGGCGCAATACCAAGCATAATTGACTGTTGGTTTTTTGGCAGTGCAAAGAAAGCATCTTTAGTCATGCCGAATTTTCTAAAATAATCATTATCGGTTATTGTAGGTAATCCGCGAACAAAATTTCTCTGCTCTTCAGTAAGAGATTTCATTTCCTCATCAGTCCATCCAAGTTTGTTAAATCGGTCTTTTTCGCTAATGATATTACTCATGTCTTCCAGCGCAGTAGCGTTAGTACTAAATATCTGATCTGCTTCATTCTGCGTTAAGAAAGGAGCGGTGCCTTGCTCATAAAACCTATTGTTTAAATAAACTCCGTCAGGAGTATTAACATAGTATTGTTTTCTGCTTCGCGCTTCGTCTTGAAGCTTTTTGGCATCTACCGTTCCTTGCTTTTGATAGTTGCGCTCTACCGCAACGTTGTACTTCACAGTTCCCGGTATGGCTGTAAATGCATCCCCGCTCGGAGTTATGAACACCTCGGCATCTACTTTTACCGGAGCAGGCTTCTGAACTTCTTCATACAGATCTTTCTTGATTAAATCTTTGGCCTGAGTGGTCCTTCGATCATATCCTTTAGTATCGCCAGTCTCTTTGTTTCTAAGGTAAACGATGTCTTCCTTTGGCGCATCAGAGCGCTGCCAATCAGTTTCTTGTGTGGCATAAGTTATGTAGTCAGCGCTGCCAACTAGGACATCTTTATATTCACCTGTCTTAGGATTAAAGAATCCTTCAAGTTTTGGAGCGTCTGCCGCTTTGGTGCTTATCTTTTCGACTTGAACTGTTCCACCGAAAGGAGCAATCTCTTTCCTGATAGAGGTTAGTTCGCCCTGATTGAGAGGTGTTTCGATAGTTTCAATTAATTGACCCTGCCCGTTGAAAATTTTAACTCTAACTGGCTCTGATACAGGCTTTAACGACTCGCCAAACCTTAAATTATACCGATTCATAGCACTTTCAGCTGCGGCTAAATCCATCTGTTGTTGTTGGTCTACCTGCTTTTGCTTGAATCCTTCAAGAGCCGCGGCCCGTTCTCCAATTCTAGGGAACAATTGAGTCTGCTGTGCTGCATACGCAAGTTTTTCAGCAAGACTCATACGTTGTGGTCCGGGGGCCGCGATTGCTAGTCCGGTCTGCGCTAAATCAAACAACATTTGCGCTTGAGTCAAATCTTGCTGACCTTGAAGCGCTCTAGTCTGAGCATCTTTATCTAGAACGTTTCCGTAAAAATCACGGGTTAATTTGTAGTCTTGTTGCAAGGGGTTACCGGCGACACCGCCCGGTTCCATGTATTGGACCGCGCCGCCTTGGTTAAAATTTACAGGAGCAGGGCCCTCCTCAGCGCCCATATTGACGGTAGACATAATGCCTCCGGCCATATCTCCAGTTACTGGCTGGGTCATCTCACCCTGAGCCAAAGAACCAACGCCTTCATCAACCTTAGCCATCATCATGACCGGTTGTACTAAAGTAAGAACTGATTCTGGGGTTTGTTGAGCATCCTGCTCACCTACAATATCTGCGAGTTCCATTCGCCGCTCTTCAACAGTAGCGTCGGTCTCTCTCATTGAGTTCATGACTTGCTCGTAGTCCTCGGCCTCATCCAAAGCCATAATGCCTTGGCTGGCTTGTGACAACATCTGTTCCAGTATCGCAGGGTCCATACCCGCTTGTTGCGCTTGCGCCATCTCTGGCATGGCTGCCGGTGGTGCCGCAGGCATCATACCTTGAGGGGGCATGGCCATCGGAGCCATACCGCCTTCTTGCATACCGTATACAGGAGCCTGACGACGTAACAATTGTAACTGCCTATCAACTTCAGGGTTTACGGCTCCGTCCTCTCCGTACACACTACCTTTTTCTTCTAAATAACCCGGATTATTTTCTAAGAAAATTTGAAGCTGTTCGGGAGAAAGTTGCGGCTGTCTTGAAGGAGTAGGGACAAACGCTGGATCGGAAGGTACTGTCCTCAAAGGATCAGAATACCTAACGTTAGCTTCTTTTAACCTCTGAACTTCTTGCATAACTTCAGGCTTTACCACGCCTCTTTCGTCATACAAACTGTTATTTTCTAAATAATCGGGATAATTTTGTAGAAAAAGTTGTAGGTCTTCTGTAGAAAATGTTGGCATTGGTGCCATACCGCCTCCTTCCATCGGCACAACACCGCGACCTATTAAGATATCTTTCTGCGTCACTTTGCCATCCCCGCTAAGATCGGGAAAAGCCGCACCGCCCTCTCTAAACATCTGTCGATTCATTAAATTTCGATTCATCATTAAAGTAATCCTGTTTTAAAATAGATTAGCGGATTTTGCCCCGGCGGCTGCCGAAAGACCTGCAATACCCAAACCAAGAATCTTCTCACCCGTCGATACACTAGGGCTACTTGCACCCGTTACAGACATTTGTGTAGATGGGGCACCTTTGTATATATCAGACAAGAAACCTAAACGCTGATACGGCTCATACGCTGCTTGTAGGGCCGTGGACCGTGCTGCCTCAAGCTCGGCTTGCTGCTGACTTTGTTGTTTCTGACCAATATCAAACAAGAACCCTGCCTCTTGCTGCCCCAACGCCTGTTGCTGTTGACCAATAGAAGCCTGTCTCAAACCTAATGTGCCCAAAGCCTCGCCTTGCTGTAATCCTAATCCACCGTAATCAACACCTAAAGTACCCAGACCTTGCGCTAATTGACCACCTAATTGTTGACCAGACAAACCTAGTTGGCCAGCTTGCTGTGAACCTTGAATGCCTAACTGCCCTGTCTGTAATTTACGAGCTTGTTGTTGCTCATAAGCCTGTTGTGCCATCTGTCCCGCAGTATTAAACCCAAGATTTCTCATCTGAGCCGCGGTCCGTGCTTGCTGGTCCAAGATGTTACGGTTAAGTTCTTGCTGTGCTACACCTTGACGTGACCCGCCAAACGCTCCAGCGCCCACGGCCTGTGCCTGAAGGCCCTGTTGTTGAATCTGTCCCTGTCTAGCAATATCCGATAAAGCTTGTTGTACCGCTAAATCCTCATAAGGACTTTGATACAGCGCAATGTCCGCCGGATCAAATCTACCCGTTGCTTGTGCCGCACCGGCTAACGCGCCTTCAATACCTAGCTGAGAAGCCGCGACTTGTGGGCTAATGCCCGCCATTGCTTGTCGTATACCGGCTGCCGACTCTTGTTGAAACGGTGTCGCACCTGCCATTGTTCCACCCAACGCAGTCTGAGCATCACCTAGCGTAAAGCCCGCCTCGGTTAAATACGGTTGGAAAGCACCAACGCCTTGTTCAGCCGCACCAAAAGCCGCCGTCTGTAACGGAGAAAACCCGGCAATCTGCTGGGCTGGAATAGATACAGGCTTATCGGCTAACTGTTTTGCGGACTCTAACAGTCCTACTTTAATCGCCTCTATTTCTGGCGCTTCGCGGACTATCTGTTCGGTGGTTTCAACGGCCATTATGCCATCCTTCCTTTTCTTTCAAGGTTAGCCATAACTCCATACATGTCTTGTATCCCTCGTCTTAGGTTTCCGTCACCCATGCCTTTAACCGCATCGGTGGTCATTACAAACTCCCCCGGCATTAGCATAGCCCTGACACTGTCTTTGCCCGGTATCCCCTCATCCGGCATAATGCCGCCGGTTCTTCGGGGAAATATTTCTCCGCCTTGAGCTGCTGTTTGAACAGGAGGTCGATAGAAAGGGCTACCTTCGGTAGGTCTACTTAACGGTAAAGCAGGAGTCAATGGATTATAAAAATTATAGTAGCTACCGTATTGTGTCGCGGGAGCAGAATAAGTTATTGGAGCAGGAGTAGCAACGTCTACGGTGTATTTACCGGGATCTGCTTGAAACAATTCTACGCCTGTCGGACCACGCTTCACGCCAAGCGGTGAGTCTTCTTCTGGAGTAGGCTCCGGCGTGTCAAAACCGCCGGTTAAATACATCGCCCCTACGCCTGTTGCGGCTAGAGGACCGTATTTACCAATAATACCCGGTTGAATACTTTCCATAGTTATTTGTTGTTGAGCAACCGCATCCGCAGCAGCTTTAGCCTCTGCGGCACCTAAATTCGGATTTATCTGTTTTAGACCTTCCGCATACGACTTACTAAATTCAGCTTGTTTGGCAGCTAAATCTGCTCCAGTTGGGTCGGATGGCAGTAAAAAATCTTTAGTTTTTTGTAAAAGTGTTCTGTCGTCAAGAGAAGGATCAGGTAAACCAGGAGAAGTAGATTGTTCTACTACTTGTGTTGTATCTGTTGGAACGTTTTTACTCGTATAAAAAGGGTCAGTATCAGCTGTATATTGTGACTCAGGTGTAGTACCTCCAGTTTCCGGACCCGTTGTCGTTTGACCCTTAGGAGTTCCTCCCAGAAAGTCTTGCCCGAAGTTAAACCCGTCTCCGCTAAAACCACTCTTTAGTTGACCACCTACTTGAGCAAAACGTGCACCAGGAGCACTAAAAGCTCCCGTAAAACCTTCACTAAATGTTCCGCCAGCGGCTACATTCTCAAAACCTTTAAAAGCTCCTGCCGTCACACCCGAAATAGCCGCAGATTTAAGCGCGTCTTTAAAACTACCGCCTTGAATTAGAGTTCCAATACCTGAACCGAGGGCCGCGCCATACGCGCCAAGAGCCGGAAAGGCTAAGGTCATGGCAATCGGCAATACAATCGGAGCAACCTTTTTGGCTACTTTAACAACTTTGCTGGCTACATTCTTTACGCCTTTAGCTACGCTAGAGACAACTCTTCTTATTGGTTTAAAAAAGCTACCGAATCCATATTCTGCTAAACCTGTTTCTGGGTTAATCGAAGCCGATCCAGAACCCACAACATACTGCTCAGGGTCTTCAACCCCTTGAGCCATCAGTTGCTCAAACACCATTTGTTTTATTTCAGGGTTGTCGTCTAGAATCTTCTTAGGAATAACCAACTCACCCGTCTGAGCGTGAACAATAACGTCATCGCCAAAACGGCCTAAACCGGCCATTTGAGCCGCCATATCAGTAAACTGACTGATGCCCTCGCCGCCGTAAACTTCTTCAGCTAACTGTTGATCTTCTTCCCGTTCTAAACTAGCAATGTCCTCGTCGGACATCATGAAACTAGCGACACCCCCGTCAGGGACTTGCATTTGATCCATTTCTGCGGTCATCTCAGCCATTATCCTGCTCCACCAGATATGCTCTCAGGCATAGTTACTTGAATTATTGTACTTTTACTTTCCCCTCCCGTCCATGAATTACCGCAATCTGGGCAATTTCCAGACGGATATGATAGTAATTCTTCAGGGGTGTCCACCGCATTGCCGCAATTAGCGCAATGAATAAGCTCTGTGGAGGTGGAAGGCTTCCACTTAGAGCCATTGTCCATCGTAAAAACTGTGTCATCACTCATGTCGTTGTCACCGTTACGCTCCCTACAGAGCTAGTTGCTTGCTGACCACGGGCATGAGGTGTATTAACTAAGGCTATTTTAACAAATCCTGCCTGTTGAAACAAAGCCCCATTTTCTAATCCGCTGTCATCTGTTTGTAAGTTAGTAAGCACAAGAGCGGTGTTTCTGCCCTCCCCCGGATTTTGCATTTGTTCCAAGTAAACCGAAAAAGAACGAACTACTTCGGCTAAATACTGACGGTCATATTCGCTGGGCGGTATCGGAAAAAACGGTAATACCAGATTTCTGGACATTATCTACGCCCGTCCGGTTTGACCTCTACCCGTGGAGAACCTAATCTCCAAGCAATACCCGTGTCTTCGCTGGCAATCTTAAACGCCATAGAACGGCCCCTAAGCCTTACATGCACATCATTAGTAAACTGCTCGACCGGAACAGATGCTGTTTTAGTCACCGTACTGTTAGTTACTGTGTTATATGCCGCTCCCGGAAAATTACGAACCTCCAAAGTCATCGTAGCGGTAGGCGTTGAGTTAGTGCTGTCCCTAAAAGTCATGTCCGGTATTAACCGTCGGATGAACATAAAGTTATCTCCGTCTGCAATGTCTACCTGACTGCTTTCAATGTAAGAAGAAATAGCCGCAGAAGGCGTTACACTACCGTCATCTAAACCAAACTCTTGATAATACAACGCATGGTCAGTACTTGCCGCTATCGGATTAGACTCAACCCCTCGATCCATCCAAGCGGTTCGATTTAACTCTCCGTAATACCATATGTTTTGTTGGTAATTAAACACCACATATCGGTCACATTCCTGACTAGAACCTGAAGGATAAAACCACCATACCTCAGAGTAAGCCGCGTTAATCGAAGCGGTTACTTTTGCAAATTGAGCCTCGTTTAAATCACTAAACACGTAATCACGAACAGTACAGGGAATCCTTTGAACCGTACCACTGTAGACATAAAACTCTTCCTGACCCATCCAGAACACGTTATCCTCTACCGCCGTAACCGCTAAAGGACCCGCAATAGTTATATTTTCCGATAAGGTATTAATACCAAAAGTAAAGGGTGGGCCTAAAAACTGCATCGCATGCAAAGAAACATCCGTAAAAACCAACACCTGTTGTCTCGTCTCTACTGCGGTAATAATCTCAGAACCTGAGCCTATCCTTAAGTCTCCAGCGGTATTAGTTGCCGTTGAAGCCCAATCGGTAAGACTTTCTTGGGAAGAAAACCGTATGAGAAGAGGGTCTTGAACCCCCGGATTGGTTTCTGGATCACAACCAAAAGCAATAATATGACGGTCCCTGTCCGAAACTAAAACCTGTTTGGCTATAGTAGGCGTAGTATTTGCCCCAGATAAACTATTTAAAGCTACCGCTCTACTGGCTAACCCGGACGTTTGATCCCAATAATAAAGACCGTTATCTCTAACGTTAATCAATAAATCTTCACCAAAATTATCGTGCGTCCAAACCCGTAGCTGTTGCCCTGCTGCAACCGTTGAGGCTGCCGAACCCCACGTTCCACGGGCCCATGTTCCTGCTCCCCAACCCGTACCAGATACCGAAGTATCCAGTCCCGTGTTTATTTGATAAGCGCCGACTGTACTAGATCCCCCGTTACCCGTATCGCTAGAAGTAGCAAAAACGTAAGTAGGATTTAGACCCGATGTCGTAGTAATACTGTTTATAGTAGAAACTGTTCGAGCTTCAACTAGGTAACTGTTTAAAGTAAGAACTGAAACGATTTCATACTCTTGGTTTAAAACATCCGCCGTTATTTGCCCACCTAAGCTAACCGCTCCCGAAAACGTAACAAAATCGTTTTCTAAAGCGCCGTGATTCGTATCTGTAACAGTTAACGTAGCGCAAGTTACTACTGCGCCCGAACTATGCGCCGCAGCAGTTGTGTTGTTTTGTGCACGAAGACAACCGGTTAAAGTGTTTGTTGAAATAGAAGCATACGTAATGATTTCACTGTTTATCTTTATTCTTCCGCTGTCTGGAAAACCCGAAGCGCTGGTTAAAGTTATGCTTAAATCATCCGCCGCAACGTTAGAGGCTAGTGTATTAGCCTTGGCCGAAAAAGTTACATCTCCCGCAGAGGTCGTGGTTCTTACTGGAGTGATATCGTTATAACCACCACCCTCATTTATGTAATATTTAAGGTTAGTGCCCACCCCTATGTACTTACTGCCGTCCAAGGCAACCCACGGGTGTAATGCACGACAAGACCCTAAGAAAAAAGAACCAGATATTTTTTCCCAGCCACCTATTTTTTCTGGAAAGCCAAACCTAAACCGAACTTTATCGCAATCAAACCAACCCCCCTCATTACTATAAGAGGTGGTCTCTCGATTAACTCCGGGTTTAAATTGAAGCTTAGTTAAAGGCATGCTGCTTTACTCAGGCCATCTCTGGTCTTGTACTACTGCAATGAATGCGTCCATGTCGGCTGCTGCAGTAATAGCTGTTTCTAATCGAGTACACTCAGTTACAATTGCAGCACGTTGAGTGACGGTTGCTGAGGGTATTGCTACATCACGTTCAGCTTTACGGATTACCATCCAGTCAGTCTGAGCCAGCATCTTACCTGCGGTGTCTTTAACTTGGAGAATCCATGTGTACTTTAAACCTCTAGTCACTAATCGCTCACTGGTGTCTTCCATCTGTTCAGTTTCAGCATTCCAGACTTGGACATAAACAGGGTTGCCGTCATTATCAACAGCATCGACATCCTCTAGGGCTTTGGGAGTATCAGTGTTTCCATTCCAGTAGAACCTGTCATCTGCTCTCACAGGATCAGCAACCCATGTGATACCTATAGCAGTCTTTTCGTCCTCTGTTGATTGTTGTAACCAGTTGCTCGGATAGACTGTGCCACTTATCTCGAAGCTAGAGTTTTGTCTTAGTGCTGTACTTCCTAAGTAATACATTATTTTTTACCTCGCATTAGCGTTCTTAAATGGGTTTTCGGCAAATGCCATGTAGATGTAAGTTGCGCCACTTTGATTTATACCGTAGGTGTTTGCTGCTCTAATTTTAAATCCATTAGACAAAATGTCTGTGTTGAAATATGTTGAAGCACTATCTGATTCTGCTCCCGCTGAGTCTGCAAAAAGATAAGTTGGTATTACGTTAAACGTATTTCTTGCTGTATCATAAATCTGCCAACTAGCTGCATTAATCTGACTTGTCGCAACTTTCACCAAAATCCAAGCAGGTCTGAATCCTGTGTAGATAAATGGTCCATCAGTAGAGCCGTTACCTGTGTAGCTACCGATTGATGAGTAGCCTTCAACTTCTGAAAACACATAAGCTATGTGATCTTCAGTAGCAACTGTTGTGTACCCTGCTCTTAACCCAACAACCGATGAGGTCATGCCAGCACCCCAACCACTTGATTGTGTTTGTTTAGCAGAGGTAGAATTCAAACGCATATAGTCATCTGTTAAGTTACTAAAAGTGTTGTGCCATACATACCAAGGTGCTGAACTACTATCTCTAGTCTTAACAATAACCATACCAGGAGTTACACCAAGACCATGCCCTGCGGTAAAGTTTCCTGTGCCTGATGGTGCAGTAAACCCAACAACACTAAATCCAGCCGTAGTGTTTACCGATACTGTGCTGTTTACTGATCCAGCAACGCTTGTTGAAGTACTGTTTCCTGCCAACCAGTTCCACCCAACATAAGTGTGTCCAGTAACATTGTGATTTGTACTAGATCCTAAGCTATAACCATCTGCATTAAATGCTGTAAGTCCGTTTGTGTCATTAGATTCTAGGCTGGTTGAGCTACTAAACAAGTCTAAATGAACTCCTCTAACAGCATCAGTCCATGTATGGTGAACAGTAGCTCCTCTATCTTTTGCCCAGACTAAATCAGGCTGGAACCCTACACCTGTGATTGATTGTGTTGAGCTATTACCTGAGTACAACACAATATTAAAGTAATCTGATCCATCCTCAATAGTCGAGTCAGGCAGGTTAAACGTGTTGAGCTTTAAGAAACCTGTTGGTGGTGTGTAAGCAAATGGGCGTTGACCGAAGTTGTAATACAAATAACTTCCACTATTGTTATAAACAGTACCAAGAGGGAAATATGTATTTGAGTTTGTAAATGTTGCCGTTGGATTAGCTCCTGTCGCAGGATCGCCTGTTGTTCCACCAGATGAGTTATACCAAACACCGTTCTGACCTATCCAGAATTTTCCAGTGTTTGCATCGTAACAGTGCATAAACACATTTCCTGCAGCCCAAGCAACATTAAATGAACTAGTTCCTGACTCATCATAAAAATAAACCGCAGTGCCTGAACCAATATAAAACCCTGCTTGACCTGATATAAAACCTACAGGCAATGTCGTGAGAGGCATTGACTCAGCAGTGCCTATACCGGTTGCATTTCTAGTATTGGAATTACCAACTCCAATAGATTCCCAATAGTATTTACCAGAATTAGGAGCCATACCTATTGTGGAGATAAAAGGAGAATGAGCGTTAGAAGTTGTATTAGTTACAGTTAAATTTGCATCACTATAAGTTACATAAGTTCTTGGATCGTTTAAAGGATTCAACACAGCAAAGTTAGCAGCGTTCTCATCAACCAGACTTGGTGTGTCCTTCATTAAGTCATAGGTTGTCTCAGACTCAGCGTTACTGTTGATGTTGTTAGCATCAAAGTTGTTCTTGTTACCAGACGCATCA
>WLWF01002029.1_pt1 | contig 15283 bp, 23 predicted proteins | sample 6718331 | NCBI WGS metagenome assembly WLWF01 (sample SAMN12718692, study PRJNA515312) | sponge metagenome | isolation source: marine sponge | host: Mycale hentscheli | place: New Zealand: South Island, Marlborough, Capsize Point | collected 2003-05-01
CCTTTTTATTCTTTCAGCAAGCATTGAAGCATTGTCTTTTTTGGCTTGAGCTTCTTCAGCATCGTTCTTAACCATATCATCTATAAGATTATCCCAAATAGCTTGCTTTGCATCTTGGTCTGAAATTTCCCAATAAAACCAAAATTTCTCACGAGGTCTAAAACCCCAAGCATCTTTGTGTAAATCTGATACTAGTTCGTCTGAGTAAGTATATTTAGTCATTTGTTTCTCCTAATTTTGTTGATCGTTATTTTATTAATGTAATATATGTATATACATAAATCAACCCCTAAAAAGAGTTTTTTTATATTTTATTTATAAATTCTAATTTTGCATAGATTATCGAAGCTACTTTAACCATATTCTCTATATGTTTAAGGCTTTCTTCTTTCGACAATTTATCTTGATTCAAGTCTGCTTTATATTTTTGTAAAAGCTTACGAAGATGCAAAGCCTCATCTGAAGCTTCTTTAACAAGCAAGTTAGCCATATGGTATTTCCTTAATTAACATTTTATCTCTTATATAACTACCATGTTTATAACCTTGTTTATAATAATCAGAAAAAGTCTTTTCAGTATCTTGCTCTTCATTAATAATTGCATCATGTACGCCATCTTTAAAATAAGCTAAATAACCTCTACGTTTATGGCGTAACACTTCATTTTCATTATTTCCATTAGTCATACAAAAAATCTCCTTGCATTGGGTCGTGGGTTAAAGGTTTAAAAGTTATATTTACTAGTTTATAAGTTCCCTTGAATTTGGATTGTATAGGTTTTGGGCTAGGCTTAAGTGTTTTTAGCTCCTCTACGTTTAACTGCATCTGTTTGTCATTATGAGTTATAATCAGACCACCCATCTTTATTGCCTTGTCTAGCTCATAGTCTCTAATACTAACGTATTTACCTTGCCATAGCTTGGTGACTAATCTTTTGTACATAATTAAATCCCCTTCTCATATTGTGTCATGTAAGATATTTTATCTAAAGACTGTAATCTTCTTTCGATTCGCTCTAACTGCAAATCAGTTATGGCATGAAAATATCCATCATCTTGTTTGAAGGCGTCAATAATATACTGAATATTCTTAATATCAGTTCTTGTTAACATAGACCTATTAAGCGAACTCGCCTCTTTCATTATTATATCTGTGGCAAACCTAACTTGCTCATGCTGAATAGGTTCACTTTTTCTTTTTGATAAATTGTTTAAACGAGATGCTAAAAATTTGATTCTGTCAGTTTTTTGATTTTTCATTAATCGTTTCCTTATCTATTACTTCGTCTAGTGTTTTAATCATTTTAGTTATAGTGAACTGATAGTATTTTAAATCGCTATTACCACTTAATAGTTGTAAATCATCTCGAATATCAGCTAGTCGCCATAATGTTACTTTATCCATATCAAATCCCAAAGTTAGCGTTGTAACAAACATTATCTATTAGGCATAAAAACCAAAATAAATAATAAAAGAAATACATGGTGGCTATAGCAGAAGCTATAACCCCCAAGAACTTAAGTATACTAAATATCATCAGTAAAACCTCTTCCTGCTAGATGAGCTTCATACTGCTCAAAAGACATGTTCTGTATTTCAAAATCTGAAAGTTGTTGTTGCTTTTCTTTTATCATTCCCCTTAATTCGTCAAGGGCTGAAGCTACATGTAAATTCCAAGGAATATTTTTAGAAATTCTATCTGTAATCTTTTGAAGCTTATTTATATCGTTAATTGTTTCGTTCATTTTGTTTTTCCTAATTTTGTTAATCGTTAATTATTTATTGCATATGTAAATATATAAGTCAACCCAATAAAAGGGGCAATTAAACCCCTTATCTTAGTTTATTGGAACTAGGTAGCCCAAGTCAGAGTAAGCACCATTTACATGTACAGAAAACTCTTTGTTGCCTCTACCCTTAATACGAACTATGTCGCCATGATTTATTGGTAACTCTTTAGAAAGCCTTTCGCCTTCAGCACGATCTGCATCACTGTAAACTGCTTTGATACAAGCACCTACTGACATAATCCAAATCTTATCTTCAGCTTGGTCTTCGAAAAGGTGGCATTTAGAAAAACCTCTGCTATGATTAACATTAAAAGTTAACTCTTGGTGCTCACTTCTTCTATTAAGAATGCTATCACCATTTTTATCCCAAATGCTTTCTATATCTAAATATCTCATTTTAATCTCCATTTTGTTGTTCGTTACTTTTTTAATATAATTTTTGTAAATACAAATGTCAACCCTTAAAAGATGTTTTAATAAAATAAATTTAGATGAAATTTAGTGTGAGGTGATTAGGCGATATAATCCTGGAGGAAACCTAACCACCTCTATCCACGCTCAGAGGTAGAGATCAGCGTGGAATTATAACTTTATTGACCTATAGTTAGCTGACATTGTTTGCCAAGCATTAATCTTAGCTTCAGCAGCTATCCTCATAAATCTTAACTTCTCATCTCTTTCTATAGCAATTTGCATTGCTCGTAAATGTTTTACATATTCGTCACTAGCATAAGCTTCTCTTTCTTGTGCTGATACTGAAATATCCAAATGGTCTTTCATAATAAGTGCTTTTAATGATTTTCTGTATTCTTCTAGATATATTCTTTCTGCTTTAGCTTTAGCCACCTCCGCAGCGGAGTCTCTTAAATAGTCTAATGCTTTTGATACTTCTTTTTCTGAAATTATTTGTTCGTTCATTTTTTAAATCTTTCTTGGTTATATGGCGAGATACCCCACCAATATGTAGCTTTATCTCTACCAAAATCTTCATGCAAATCGTACTTGCCCCAAAAATTATCTTCGTCACCTTGAGTGTCATGTAACTCAGCGTGATGATAATAACATAATGGTATTGCATTGTTGTCGCTTGATTTCATGCCCATACCTCTTTTGCCTTCATATGGCTTCAGAAGATGATGAGCTTGAACATTGCCTCTACACCAATCAGCAGCTATGCCATTTAGACAACATACTTGTTTAGCTACGAACATCAGATGTTTTTTGTTTTTAACTTTAACAGATTTAGGTATTAACATTTTAGAAGCCAATATCTTCTACATCGTTGTTATAAAGTACATTTTTCTCACTATTTGGATCATTGTCTATGCCATCTTCATTACTAGTGAACTCTCTAGCTTTTAGACTAGTGTAGGCGTTCCCTGCTTCAGATACATCTTTCCAAGCAGAAATAGTCATAGCACCACTATTCATGATTTTATTAACTACACCTTTAGCGTCTGGAGATTTATCAGTCTGTTTGCTATCGTTTGCCTTTAGAGTTCCTATAGCTCTATAAAGCTCTACCATAGGCTGACCATCTTTATTCTTACGTTTTACGCCAATAATTCTATGCTCTTCACCCTCAAGGTTTAGCTTGCCTTGTTGTACTATTTGCCAATCATCAGTGTTTTTATATAATATTCCAGAATTTGTGTTGTCTTTTTGCATTTTATTCTCCTTTAAAAAGTTTAATATATTGTTCACATTTCTTTATCATAGTTGTGGCGTTCTTCTTATGTTGCTTGCCAAGCCCTTCAGCCCACAATGCAATATCTTGCAACTGAATTATAGTCGCAGAACAACAAGAGTGATTACTCTTAATCATGGTTATTGCTTTATTTAATTCACCTAGATAAGTTCCAAATGCTGATACAGATGAAGCAATATTTCCATCTTTATTAAATAAAACATACTTACGCTTTGGCATTGTATCGTTTTCTTTTTTATCGATTATGTTTGATTCGCCACCTTTGTTACCCGATGCCAAATTGCCATCATCCTCAAAGTCAGCCTCAAGATTTAACATAGCTTGTATCTGATATCTTCTAAAGTAAGTTATTGCAGAACCTACATCTTGGCTTTTAGAAAGATGAGAACCAAGCGTACTGCAAGAGGACACATATTGATTAGATGGCAAATGTGTTATTGTAGTTGTAAGTACATTTTCTAAGGCGTCATTTACTTCCATCAATCGCACTTGATACATCAAAGACAATTTATGAGCATGTAAAGCTGGCATACATGCATCAAATATATTATCTAATGTGCTATACATGTGAGGATCACCCTTTTTATTCTTAAAGAAGGCGTTAACTCCACTTTTTTCTAAAGGCGAAAACTCTTGCCTTGCATCTTCTATAGCTTGCAAAACAAGATTGGTTTTTTCAGATTGGTAGTTCATTGTTAGTTACTCCAAATTTTGGTTGATTGTTGTTTCATATCTTCACTCCATCTCCAATCGTCATAGTTGGGATGTAGCATAGACGCTAGTTCAAAAGCATCATTACTAATACTTAAGAATTTTTGTAAGCCAAAGCAAATTCTCATCACCTCTTGAAATTTTTCTTTTGGGTTTTGTAGTTTAAAAGATATAGCTTCTTTTTTTGTCACATAGTCACACCATATATCTTTATCAGGATATGCATAAGAATATACTGCTAATTGCCTTTGATGAGCCTCAGAGAACTTTGATGGTCTTACGCCAACTGTCTTTAAGTCTCTAATGCTATCTTCATACATAAAGTCTATGTATCCTAGAAATGGTATGGGTAACAATTCATGCTGAAAGTAAATCTTTTGTTGATAATGAGTAGGTGTACCAAAGTCCTCGTATGCTTCTGATGCTACATTGTAATAGAGTTCTAAAGCACTACGCTCTTTCTGTGTTTTGTCGTCATCTATAGAAATATTATGCTCAATACACTCTGCATCAAATTTGCCATACAAAAACTCATCCATAGCTTTTTGAGGATAATCATTTTTGTTTAGCTTCTTTTCCAAAGCGTGCTCAACTGCTGTACCTCTGAATGCACCAACACCAAAAGAACCTTTCATACCACATAGATATGTGCCTACAAAAAGGGCTGGGTCTGCCACCCACAAGTTAATCTTGCTAGGTGACAGATGATCTATGTTATGAGCCTCGAAGGGATTGTTACTTTTCATTACGCTAACTTCTCAAGTATTTTTTCAAACCTAGCTTTTATAACCACAGTTGAGTTGCAATCCCCACAACATCTACCTTTAGCCACAGGCTGAGCATTGTGACCATCTCTATATCCATTTACAATTTCGATATTGCCTTTACATATTTTACACTTTCTTGCTCCATATGTACCTAAGTAACCTTTAGACATTTGTTTCTCCTTATTGGTTGTTCGTTATAGCTGGGTTATGTCAGTAGTCTGTTTCACTTCTTATAAGTTTGAAACTTATTTAAGTACATCGAAGAGTTCGTCAATAACCCATAATTAGTTTTGTACTCCCATTAAAAAGGTTTGTCAAACCCTTTAAAGAGTTTTTTTTAGTTTACTTAAAATTATTTTTGTATTAATGTAATTTTTTTATGGAGAAAGTCTAATGCAACTTGGAGAATGGATTAGAAGGAATGGCTACAACTATAGAACTTTTGGTGAAGAAATAGGAGTGTCGTTTAGGAATATTGAAAAGTGGAGTAGGGGCGAAACTCTACCACGTTTTAATAAAGCTAAACTTATATTCGACTTTACTAATAATGAGGTTACTGGTCATGACTTTTACGAGAAACAAATACAACGCCATCAAGCAAACCTATAAAGGTGAGGTCTTTGATAGCAAGCGTGAGCTTAAGAGGTTTGTAGAATTAGAATACCTTCTTAGAGCCAAAGAAATATCAGATTTGGAAATACATCCAAAGTTTGATCTGATGTGTAATGGCGTAAAGATAGGAAGATACACTGCAGATTTTCGCTATAAAAAAGATGGTGAAGTGGTTGTGGAGGATGTAAAGTCTAAAGCCACTAAGACAAGGGATTACATGCTTAGAAAGAAAATTCTAGCTACATATAATCCACCAATATTGATAACAGAAGTTTTGAGGTAGAGAACTTATATGTCATGGTCAGCGTTAAAATGGGCGTCAGAGGTCAAGGTAGGTAACAGTACAGATAAGTTAGTTCTTATTATATTAGCTAACTTTACTGATGCTGAGAACACTTGCTATCCTTCACACAAGAAGATTGCAGAGTTATGTGAGTGTAGTACTGACACAGTTATTAGATCACTTAAGCGTTTGAAAGATATGAATTTTATTGATGTTGAAAAAAGATTTCAGCTAACAGAAAATAACAATCATAGACAGACAAGTAATATATATAAACTGAATGTGGATACCCAGTCGCAAAATGCTACCCCACCCCCTCTGCAAAATGCGACACCAATAACCTATCATAATAAAAAAGAATATAGTAAGGAATTTGAATTGTTTTGGAAGGAGTATCCTAATAGACCTAACGACAATAAGTTTGGAGCTTCACAAAAGTTCCAAATAACTATGAAGAATAAAGAAATTACTTTTGAAAACTTAATAAATAAGACAAGATCATTTGCTAAGTCGCAGGCAGGGAAAGATGATCGATTTATCCCACACGCCAAGACTTGGTTATCGCAAAAGCGATTTAATGATGTAGAGCAACCTAAACAACGAAAAACAAACTTAAACTTATTAGTAGGATAAACAAATGATGAAGAACGAAAAATCACTAGCAGAAAAAGCAATTGAGCAAGGAATACATTTAAATAGCTATGGGGTAGGCGACTACAGAACTAGATGTCCAGAATGCTCACCAGGTAGAAGAAAGAAGCATGACCCTTGTTTGTCAGTTACTGTAACATACGAATCAATATTGTGGATGTGTCACCATTGTGATTGGACTGGAGGAGTTAAAGAAAATACTCACATACCATATAGAGAGCCAAGAGTTGTGAGAGAAGAGCCAAAAGAAGTAGCTCCACCAATACCAATTTTGTCAAATGCAAATCATGATCTATCTGAAGGCTCAATGATATGGTTAGAGAATAGGAAGATAACAAGAAAGACTGCAGAAGATTTTAAGCTATTTACAAAAGACCAAAAGCTATGTTTCCCATACTATCTTGAGGGAGATATTGTAAATATAAAAAGTAGAACAAAAGATAAGAAGTTTCTACAAGAGAAAAACGCCACTAAGTGTTTGTATAATATAGATATGTTGAGAACACATTGGGAAGAAACTGGGCTCAAGTCTGTTGTTTTTGTAGAAGGTGAGATGGATGTACTAGCATTATATGAAGCTGGGTTTAGAAATGTTGTAAGTCTACCAGATGGAGCACCTCAAGCAGCAAAGTTTAAATCTGATGATAAAAGGTTTATGGCGTTTGAACATTCTAAATGGATTTTTGATGCTGACGAAGTAATCGTAGCCACAGATGCTGATGAAAATGGCAAGGCGTTGAGGTTGGAGATAATTCATAGATTTGGTAAAGACATATGTAAGGTTGTCAATTTCCCTCGTGAAGATGATTGGCAATGTAAAGATGCCAATGAATGTTTAATTAAATATGATAAACAAGTATTAAGAGAATGTATACAATATGCTGAAGAGTTTCCAGTACAAGGTTTACATGGCGTTAAAGAATATCATGATAGTGTGCAGAACATTTATGATGGTAATGAGCAGAAAGCTTTTAGCACTGGATTCAAAGAGTTAGATAAAATATATAAGATTATGCCAAGTACATTTAACTTAATAACTGGCATACCTAATCATGGTAAAAGTAACTTCCTAGATCAGTTGCTATTAAACTTAGCTGAAAGAGAGAATTGGAACTTTGCTATATTCAGCCCAGAACACTCAACACCAAATCACATTAGGCGTTTACTTGAGAAGAGATGTAGAAAGCCATTTGATATTGGTATGCACGCTAGAATGTCGCAAGATGAACTCAATAGTGGAATACAGTTCTTAGATAGCCATTTTAAATTTATTGAGAACACAGAAGAAATCCCAGACATTGAGTTTATATTGAGCAAGGCGAAGATAGCCAAGCAAAGGTTTGGTATTAAGGGATTGGTCATAGACCCATTTAATCAGATAAGCCCAAACAGAGATTATGCTAAAAGAGAAGACGAACACATAAGGGATATAATTGCTAAGTGTCAGCAGTTTGCTAGAAACCATCAATTGGTAGTTTGGATGGTAGCTCACCCTCACAAGCTGCAGCGGAATGATAGTGGGGTAGTTCCTCCACCAGACTTATATCAAGTTAGTGGTTCTGCACATTGGGCAAACATGAGTGATGCTGCTTTGGTAGTACATAGAGACTTTGAGGATAACACCACAAAGATAATAACTAGGAAGATTAGAGAGCAAGGTATCTATGGTCACATAGGTCAAGCATTCTTTTCATTCAGTAATGAGAAAAAGATTTATGAAGAAGTTAGTGAGTATGAATATGAGTAAGGAGTTAAGATGAATTGTTGGTGGTGTGAAACAAGTCTTATATGGGGTGGCGACCATGACATAGAAGAAGAAACAGAAGAATTTGCTATTGTAACAAACCTAACATGTCCTAAGTGTGATTGTTATGTAGAAGTATATCTACCAAAGGAGAATGTAAATGCTAGTAAGCGATATCACTGAAGAAGAACAAAAAATATTAGATAAAAAATATGAAGATGCTATGATGAGCTTAAAGAATACAGATTTAAAACTATACAAAAGGCTAAGAGCTAACGAGAAAATAGGCTTTGAAAAAAATGTAGATATAATTTTGAGAGAAGATGAACAATTTGAAATGAGGTTATAATGTTACCATATATGATATTGCTAGAGGGTTTTGATGATGCTTATGAGGGTTTTGTAGTACAAGAAAAATTACAAAGACCTACTGTAGCAGTTTACAATAGGACAAAATGTGTTGAAATAATTATGAGAGACAAAAACTATAGCAGAGAAAAGGCTATAGAATATTTTGAAGACAATATTGAAAATATGTGGGAAGGCGATGATGCCCCCTTAATATTAAATTCAATCTCAGTAGAGCAGTATGATAAAATTGCCAAGGCTAAAATTATATGAGCACAAAAAACAAAAAATCGATTAAAAAGGTAGGTAGACCTAAATTTGTAGTTACAAAAGAAATGTGTGACAAAGCTGAAGCCTATGCAGCCCAAGGATTAACACAAGAACAAATAGCTATGGCGTTAGGTATAGGACTATCTACTCTATATGAAAAGCAGAATGAATTTACAGAGTTTGCAGAAGCTATAAAAAGAGGAAAGGGTAAAGGTATACAAACTATCACTAATAGGCTTTATGAAAAAGCTCTAGAAGGAGATAATACTGCAATGATATTTTACCTAAAGAACAGAGCTGGATGGCAAGATAAGATAGAGAAAGAAACTATAGTAGAGCATAAACAAGTAATAGACTTAACTAGGATATCAGATGAGGAACTTGACAACCTTGAACGAACCCTTAGAAGAGCTTCAACGCAGAGCCTCCAAAGAGAAGATGAGAAGGTCATTGAAGGTGTTCACAAAGAGATCGTGGCAAGCGATTGAGCCAGGTAGAGAATTTTACGACAATTGGCATATAGATGCAGTATCAGAACATCTACAAGCAGTCGTAGAAGGCGACATCAAAAGACTTATAATTAATATTCCTCCAAGACATATGAAGTCTATAAGCGTAGCAGTAGCTCTACCAGCTTGGACATGGACTATACAACCATCAAAGAGGTTCTTGTTTGCTAGTTATGCTGGATCATTATCTATAAGAGATAGTGTTAAATGTAGAAGGCTAATAGAAAGCCCTTGGTACAAAAGCCATTTTGGTGATACATTCTCTCTTACTACAGACCAAAATCAAAAGCAAAGATTTGAGAATGATAAAACTGGTCAAAGGATTGCAACCTCAGTAGATGGAGCACTAACTGGTGAAGGTGGTGATATAATTGTTATTGATGATCCTCATAACGTAAGAGAGGCTGAATCATCAACAGTTAGAGAAGGCGTTCTAGAGTGGTGGGATCAGGCTATGCAAACTAGACTGAATGACCCCAAAACTGGAGCATTTATAATAATTATGCAGAGGGTTCATGAGAATGACCTTACTGGACACATATTAGCGAATGAGTACAATGATTGGGATCATTTATGTTTACCTGCAAGATACGAAATTGGTCACCCAACGCCAACTAGATCATCGCTTGGCTTTAGCGACCCAAGAACTTCAGAAGGGGAGTTGTTGTGGGAGAAGAGGATTGATGAGAAAACTCTTGATAATTTGGAAAAAAGTTTGGGTTCATACGCTAGTGCTGGTCAATTGCAACAAAGACCAATGCCCAAAGGAGGTGGTATCCTCAAAGCAGAATGGTGGGTTCCCTGGGAGAAAGATGAGCTTCCAGAGATTGAGTACTTGGTTCAAAGCTACGATACTGCGTTCAGTACCAAAGAAACAAGTAGCTATAGTGCAAGAACAACGTGGGGCATCTTTAAACAGAATGGACAAGTAAACGCCATAGTTGTAGAAATGTGGTACGATAGAGTAACTTACCCAGAGCTAAGAAAGCTTGCTCAAGAAGCCTATGATGACTGGCAGCCAGATACAGTGCTGATAGAAAAGAAAGCTAGTGGTCAAAGTTTGCTACAAGATTTAAGGATGGGTGGCATACCAGTACTAGCTTATTCACCAGATAGAGACAAGATTGCAAGGGCACATAGTAGTTCTGCATTGTTAGAGGATGGAAGAATATTCTATCCACAAGGAAAAAAATGGGCAAAAAACCTAATTGATATATGTTCAGCCTTCCCTGCGGGTGATAATGATGATATAGTTGACACTTGTACACAGGCTTGGCTAAGATTAAGAAAAGGTTGGTTCATCACTCATTCTACAGATTATGATGAAGAAGATGAAGTTCAGGAGAGAAGGATGACAATATATGGCTAGAGAACCTAAAGTAATTCCCTTTGCAGAAGGTATGCCTTCAGACGAGTTTCAGATAGAAGATATTGGTAATGATGAGGTATTAGTAGGCGACCCATCTTTAGATATTTTAGAAGAGGAAGATACATCCTTTGACCAAAACCTTGCAGAAACAATTGATGCAAAAGAATTAAATTCAGTCGCAAGCCAACTAATTACAAGTTACGAAGCAGATAAAGAAGCAAGATCACAATGGGAAGACAGATATAAGCAAGGCTTAGAAACACTTGATGTGCATGGTGGTCAAGAAGAAGAGGAAGACCAAAGGGCTACAAGAGGGTTAAGCAACGTAGTTCATCCTATGATAGCAGAAGCAGCTACACAATTTAATGCAAGGGCAATAGCAGAATTATACCCAAGTGGCGGGCCAGTTAAAACAATAATAGTTGGTGACCCAAGCGAAGAGATGGAAGAGCAAGCTCGTAGAGTTAAAGACTTTATGAACTATCAGATTACTCAAGACATGCCAGAGTACTTTCCAGACTTAGACCAAATGTTATTTCAGTTACCATTAATTGGACACACATTTAAGAAAGTTTGGTGGGATGCTAATCTAGATAGGCAATGCTCACAATTTGTAAAGGCAGAAGACTTTGTAGTTTCTCCAGAGAGTAAAGACCTTTACACATCAAGCAGATATACTCACGTTATTCGTATGCCTAAGAATGACTTTAACAAATATGTTAAGGCTGGGTTCTATCTACCAAGTAAGTATAGTGGGGAAGACATAGACCCAAGTGGTGACGTAGGTAGTGAGATAGAGGGTGTTGACCCTTATGGAGATAGCGAAGACGAAGTCATGACACTTCTAGAGGTACATGCTTATCAAACATTTGATGGTATAGATGTTGCTGAAGAAGAAGACGATGATAACATGGTTGCTCTTCCTTATGTAATTACAATTGATTACGATGCAGAAAAGATAGTTAGCGTAAGGCGTAATTGGAGAGAAGAAGACCCAACACAAAAAAGAAGAGATTGGTTTGTAAGTTATAAGTTCTTACCTGGAACTGGTTTCTATGGTTTTGGCTTGTATCATATGATAGGTGGACTAGGCAAAGCAGCTACTGGATCACTTAGAGCATTATTAGATTCAGCAGCTTTCGCTAATATGCAAGGTGGATTTAAGCTCAAAGGTAGAGTGACTGGTGGAGAAATGCAGATAAACCCTGGTGAGTTTGCAGACCTAGATGCTACAGTAGATGATGTAAACAAAGCTATTATGCCACTACCATTTAAAGAGCCATCAAGTACCTTGTTCAATCTTATGAACGCTATCGCAGATGCAGGAAGAAGGTTTGCTAGTACTGCAGACTTGAATGTAGGCGATGTTAATCCAAACGCTCCCGTTGGTTCAACAGTTGCACTGATTGAGCAAGGTAGTAAAGCCTTTAGTGCTATACATAAAAGATTGCATTATTCACAAGGGCAAGAGTTTAAGATGTTGGCGAAGCTTAACGCAGAATATCTGCCAGAGAGCTTTACTTTTGCTATGGGTGGCGTAAGTGAAACTATATATGCAAAAGACTTTGACAATAGAATAGATGTAATACCAGTCAGTGACCCTAACATATTTAGTTCTGCACAGAGAATTGCACAAGCTCAAGCAGTTCTTCAGATGTCAGCTACAAGCCCACAACTTTACGATCAGTATGAAGCTAACAAAAGAATGTTAGAAGCTATTCGTATAAACAACATAGACGAAATACTGAAGAAGCCAGACGATGCAGCACGAATTGATCCTATAACAGAAAATACTGCACTCATGTATGGTAAAGCTATAAGAGCCTTTCCAGACCAAGATCATGACGCACACATTGCAGTTCATCTTCAGTTCTTGCAAGACCCAATGTTAGCTGGAAACCCAGGTGCTGCGGCTATGCAACCAATTATGATAGCTCATATTGCTGAACATATAGCGTTGTTATATAGACAAAGAATGCAAGCTAGTATTGGCGTATCATTACCAACATTGCCAGAGCTTCGTGACCCTAAATTTAAGTTTGAAGATATTAATCCAGATATGGATAGGCTAATAAGCGAAAGAGCAGCAGAAGTTGTGGCTAAAGCACCTCAAATGCAAGCGATTGCACCACTAGCTAAAATGATGCAACAACAGCAACAACAACAACAAAACCCACTACAATACGCACAAGAACTAGCAAAATTAGAAGCTGAAGCCCTAAAAGCAAGGACTGAGGTGCAAATACAAGCTGACCAAGCTAAAGCACAACAGAAACTAGCCATTAATGAAGCAGAAGCGAAACAAGATTTGCAGATAGAGCAAGCCAAGCTACAAGCAGACTTACAAGCTAAAGTAGCCAAGTTGGAACTTGAACTGCAGATGGAGCGTGAAAAAAACCAAGTTGAAATCCAAAAGGAGATAATGAAAGATGCCAATGGTAATAACCCCACAGGGTGAGTATATAGATGATCAAACAGGTATGGCTAGGGAAAACATCCCACCAAATATGGACATGGGTATGAATAGCATGATGCCAAAATCAGACATGACAGACATAGACAAAGTGCGTTTACTTATGGACATGGGATTAAATGAGCAAGATGCTATAGAGGCAGTAGTAAGAGACAAAGGTATGGGTACAGTTAGACCAGAAGAGTTTGGTGGTCAACAAATGCCAGCCCAACAACAACAAGCACCTATGCAACAACAAATTCCAATGGCTAGACCTCCAATGCCATCATCAGGAATGGGAGCTTTACCTTCAGCACCACCACCAAGCTCCCAGAGGCATCCAGCGGCTACTGGGGTAGAAGGGGTGATCGTAGGAAGCACTGTCACAACACTACAAACTAGATCTTCATCATTGGTAATACCAGATGTTGAGCTGCTAGAGCTGTCAATATTGTTTGTGCCGTTAGTAAATGTGCGGGTAACGGTGTTATTGTAATCTCCACCAAGAGTGATACCATCATCAGGTGTAGAATTACGAAGCACCGTAATAGGTTTGGGTGTTGCATCAGAGAATGTCTGTACGCCACCACTATATGATGCAACATTACTAATAATCTGACCACGCATTGCACGCTTCACCAGTCTCTTCGCTTCTTCCAGAATCCAATTTACCTCTGTTGCCAGAGATGTAACGTGTGCGAGAGATCCACCATATGTTGTATAGAATTCAGATACCCAGTTGATCCAATTGTCTCCATCATACTTGAGGTTGAATACCAGTGCTCTGAGGATATCAGTCACGTCATGGACGCAATCGATGCTACCGTTAGCAACAACAGCACCAGCGTGTGCATTAGCAAAGGTATGAGTATATCGTTGACCTGCAGGAGATGCGCCAACGTTGATCGTAATCGTATCAGTGCTATGTGCAGTGATCAATCTAGATGTGGTGTATGCGGGGTCACCTTTACGAGGGTAGTATTTGATAGCAGTATTAGCATCAAGTGTGCATGTAAATCCAATAGAATCAGGTCTAACGGTAACTCTATTACCTGTAACCAGACCATGACCTGCCATGGTAATGACCATATCACCAGTTGCTGCATCGTAAGTTGCAGTAGATGGAGTATATTGCTGTCCACCGTAAATTCCACCGTTAATACTCAGTGAAGGATACTGTGTTTGTCCTGCACTAACTGCTTGCTCAGCAATCCAACGAATGTTTGCGTCAATAGCATCAGCACAATCAGCAAAAATTTGCTCTCTGGGGTTTGCCTCGTATGTGGAAGGATCAATATTGTCAGGATCGTTACCAGAGATATAATCTCTACCGAAACCATTTCTCATGGTTAGGGTTGCAATATCTTTAACAAGTTTCATGACAGAAACAGTTGCTTCCCAATCATCTTCGATATGCTTCAGAGAATTATTCTCTGCCTCAACGTAGAGACTTGCAGCATCCCATGTCCTTTCATTACAGTTGTAATTGAGGTCGTGTACAAGAGCCTTAAGTATATCCTTAACATCAGTGCAATTAACAGGACCACCCTTGATTTGGAATAGGGCATACTTGGACATGTCATTCATTGTTTCGACTGCTTCATGTGCAATCAGATCAATGTTTGCAGCGATAGCATTGGTAGCATCCTTATAACGATTCCAGTTAGAAACGTTATCCTGAGGATATCCTTCATCATCAATTGTGATGGTATCATCTCTGTATGCGCCACGGGCAGTATACAGAGGTGTGTGATAGTCATCTTGTGCCCATGCTGGTCCACCAAGATCTCCAGCAACTTCTCCAGGGGAGAGGAGCAAGTTGTTACCTGCTTTCTGTGTGAGATACTTGGCATGATGGAATGCATCAAGCATTGGATTCAACTCATGCTCAACATGGAGCACGTTATCCTGAGAATCTAGATACTGATCAATAACTGCTTCGACTTGATATGTGCCACCTGTGCATAGGTCAGCAATTACGGCAGGGAGGATGAATTGCTTAACATCTCTCTCACAATATGGTTGACCATAACCAGGCATGACGAGGAATTGAGTATCCACACCATTGA
>WLWF01002030.1_pt1 | contig 15282 bp, 17 predicted proteins | sample 6718331 | NCBI WGS metagenome assembly WLWF01 (sample SAMN12718692, study PRJNA515312) | sponge metagenome | isolation source: marine sponge | host: Mycale hentscheli | place: New Zealand: South Island, Marlborough, Capsize Point | collected 2003-05-01
CCACCAAGTTCAAGTGTTAACTATGACATTGGAACAACGATCAACGTTGTCCAATATGGTGCAGGCCAAACGACGATTGCTCAGGGTTCTGGTGTGACCATCTACTCGTACAACAGTGCGTTGAGTATCACTGGTCAGTATGGTCAAGCTGTTTTGACGAAGTGCGCTGCTGATCTTTGGATTCTTGCAGGGCTTTTGAGCTAATGGCTGGTGTAACTACCGCAGCTAGATCTGCTTGGGGGGTTATTGCTTCTTCAGAAGACATGAACCCAACGATGAACGGCGACTATTGGTCCTCCCTAACAAATGCCAGCGGAAATTTTGGCATAACTGGTATTCCGAATACGGACTGGAAAGATTTAGAAATCTGGTTGAGTAAAAGTAACCAATCAACTTGGACTTCTAGTTGGAATTATTATTTCAATGGCGACCCTGCTTTAACTAATGCGACTTATTGGTATAGGGGTCATTCAACTGGGGCTGGCTATGGCTACAACTCTCAGACTTCTCCTTACATGTATCCCGAGGGTTACTCCAATTACGGTCACATGTGTCGCATCTATATCAGTAACTATTCCAGCAACACGAACAATAAATCGTGGTGGTCCATGGGGTCTTACACGAACGGAACCGCTACGAGTTATGGAACCGTTCAGTTTAACGCGGGGATAATAAATACCACTAGTCCTATCACTACGTTCTATACGTCAGATTCGTATGGCAACGGCAGTAGCAGCTATCAGGCGTGGACGGTACTTGGTCGAGGAACTAAACCATAATGGCTCTTAAAAGCAAGTTTTATGAAATTGGTTCCGCTACGTCTGGTTCAGATGACACTCTTCAGTATTTAACTATTCAGGGTTTGCCTACTGATTACGCCATGTTCCACATCGTGTTCGACGGTCAAATCAAAGTTCCTACCAGTACTGCTAGCGCTATTAGCTATTCATGGCAGTACGGACCAACTGTTGAAATGCAAGGCGCTTGGCCTGGTGGTCCGAATGCTTCTGCGGCGAAGTATCGAAACATGATGGTCGAGTGGATGCCAAATAACGGAAATAGCACATGCCGATTAGGTAATGGTAGCGAACAATACGTTACGACTAGTTACGGCAGGTTCCCTAGATGGTATTTCATTTCTGGTGCCTTTGATGCTACTGAACGAATGACAATGGAAGGTACTTGCATTCTTCCTGGGGATGACACCATGAAAGTTATCGCCTGGAACGGCGGTGGACCTAACCCTGGCAATCCAGGCAACTATGGTAACTATGGCATAGCTCGTTGGATGACTTACACCAAACTTGATTGCCAACTCGCTGCTTCTTCCCCGACTTCGATAGGTCCAATGGACAGTATTCGCATTGGTGCAGGAACAGCCACAAATGGGGACGCTCTGACCTTCAACGTATTCTCGACACTCAGAGTTTATGGGATGGGCTGGACTGATGTCCATAGCACCTAAAGGAATGAATTGATATGCCAAATCAAAATTGGGTTTTAGCAGCACAGGTACAAGTTCCTTATGCCAGCCCTGTGAGCCAAGTCGCGTTTTCAGGCCTAAATTCTCAAACTGCGACAGACGAGTCTGGGACAATAAGGACCTTAAGTGCATCGCAAGCTCCTATTTACAGGATGTTTGCTAAATACACGATTCACACTTCCGCTACTCTTGGTCAGTCAAACGCTTATTCATATGTGTATACAACGAGCCAGCACGATTACGCTCAGGAATGGTGTGGAGGAAATCAAATAGGCACATTGAATTCAAATAACTGGGGCACAGGGTCTAGTTCCGCAGGCTATTACTCCACTGGTAGCTATTTCGGTTATGGCGCTATGAAAAACCAATACAGCAACTATGCGTGGGGTGCTGCAATAACTGATGCCGCAGGCGCAACTGTCCAACCTTATGACAGGCGCAGAATGGGTCAGAACGTAGGGTGTTGGGAGTTCTATTCTACCGAACAATTTTATCCAACTCATCAACACTGGACTATCTGTTGTACTGACGGTGTTGCGGACGGGACCTCATCTACTGGTAACAGCGAGTGGGGGTCTTATGAAATGGGAATGGGTGGACAGAACAGTTCCTATAGTACCAATGAATTCTATTTCCAAATGGGCTACAACTTCAGTGGCACTTTTCTGTTATATCGGTCCTGCAACGGGAATTTTCAAGTAAATGAATAAGGAATTAATATGAGTTTAAGAGAACCTCCAATGATGATGGCTGTTTATGATTGTGGGACCCAAGAGCAAACTATTCGTGAGTTCACTCAAGAAGAGTATGACGCTTTTGATGAGCAACAAAAAAATAGTGTTCAGCACGAGGAGCAAGAAACACAAAAGAATGCTGATGCTGCGTCTGGTCGTCAGAAACTTTTGGATCTTGGGTTGAGTGAATCTGAGGTTGATGCTCTTGTAGGTCCTGCTCCGATTCAAGGTGCTCCAGATGTTGAGGCACCTGATCCAGCATGAGTGCTGACGTAGGTATCGAAGAAGTTATTGCTTCTTTGAGTGAGCGTGGCAAGCTGGAATGGGAAATCGCTTTGATGCGAGTTCACATTGCACAGCTTGAAGCTGTTCAATGTACCTGCGACTGTTGTTGTGGGACGACTGAGGAATAAATATAGGAGCTTAAATGTCTTACTCACTAATTGAGCCTTATATGACAAATCGCACTAAGGCAAATAATAAAGTCAAATCAGTGTCGATGACAGACGCGTTTAATCAAGGTATCAATAGTACTTTAGATGATTTTGATTCTCCTAATATTGGGGACGCAAAGATTAATCTTGATAGATTTAATCAAGGAGAAATTGCTAGTCAACTCTTCAACAAACGTATTTCTAATACAATTCAAAATCCTTTGGAGTCGTTGACAAATCAAAACCAAAGAAATTGGTCTAACCAGTCTTCTGCTGCAGGCCAAAGTTTGAATGATGCCATTAATGATTTGACGGGGACGCCAGCTCGAGCTTTGGCAACAGCTGCGTCGAACATGGCTCCGAATACTTATAATAATAATCCCAATTCGGAAAAGAAGGTTGTTATAGAGAACAACAATCAAAATGCGTTCAATCCGTTAGGTGAGTTGCCAGGTACGAAATCGTTTGGTACTAGTGCAGCGTTTGATAACCGTTTGCAGTTAATGGATTTGATAGCAAAGCTTGGGTTGATGGGTGATCGCACTACTCAAGATTATGTGCGTGGCTTAGGTCGTATAGACAGAGCTGAAGATAAAGGAATTGCTGCGATAGAAGATGCTATGCAGCGTAGAGGTATGACGAACAGCGGTGTTCGTAATGCTGGTATGGGTAGATTCCTTGGCGAAGCGTTACGCAGCCGTGGTGATTGGACGAATAAAACAAGCCGAAGGTTGCAAGATTTGTTGCTTCAGCAGGGATTAGGAGCAGAACAATCTAGTCAACGATTTGTTGATCGAGATGCTTTGAAAAGTTTCTTAAGTTCTGTAGCGGCTTCTGCGAACGTTAGAGGAGTTTGAAATGGGCGTTTTGGACGACTGGTGGGATGAAGTTTCGGGTGGCATTGGTAAGGCTATAAAAAGTAATCCTTTAACTGGTTCTTTAACTGCTTTTAGTGAAGCTGCACCTTATATAGGTAAATTTATTGCAGGCGATTACGCTCCTGAATCTTTGCACAGTACGAAGATGAAAGCTGATAAAGCTGATAAAGACGCACAATTGCAAACAATTGCTAATGCCAGACAGTCAACTGCATTAGGTGACGCTGAAAGAAACCTCAAAGGAGCTTTACAAGCTAGTAAAGCTGGTGCAGCTGAAGCTGAAATGCTTCGGATGCTTGAACAGCAAGCTATGATTAAGAACCAACCTGGTTATTCTTCTCAGGAAGCTCCTAGCTTTGTTCCTGGTGGTGGCCCTCCCACCGACCAGCAATATGATTCGGATATTCTTGATTGGGCTGCTCGTTTGGGTATATCTGACGAGATAGCTGCGTTGACTGGGGACACTGGTTCTGCCAATGCTGGTGGCGGTTACGATCCGATGAGCACTATCAATGCTTGGGCGGAGGATCGTAGGGGCGATTATAAAAATAAGTTTGATAGAAGTAACCAATTTTGGCAAGACGAGCAAACGCGTCGAGGCAATGAAATTGTTGCCGACATGGAAACTTGGAAAGGGCAGCATGCTCGTTCCAACGCTGACCGTTTGGCAATGGAAGCGTTTTATGCGACGCAGCACGAAAAGTCGGTTGGCGGCATGCAGTCGTTGTACGCCGATCAGGTTCGTGCAGCTGAAGCTAAAGCTACTGAACTTGGTTTGAATCCTGATGCTTGGATTGACGCTGTCGGCGCTACTGAAGCTGGGTTCTTGCAGGGAACGTTTGATACGGGAGTAAATTTTGCTAACAGATTGTCCGTCATAGGACAATTGGCGTGGGACAAAGTAGGTTCAGATGCTTTGCAAGGCGCTAACGCTGAGGTCCGTCGGTTAAATACGGAGACAGCGAAAGCTATGTTTGATGCTCAGGATCAGTATGAAGATTCTTTGATGGCTATTGAAGATGCTGTTCTGCAACGTCAGATTAGTGTTGACGATGCTGCTGGGGCAGAGGCTAAGGCTCGGGCCCAAGCAACGCAGACAGCGCAGCTTGCTGATGCGTTGGGTCAAGAATTGTATGGTCTGTCACCTGGAATGGGTGAAGCTGCGTCTTTGGCAGGGATTTTGGAGACAGTGTTAGGCGATGCTATGGATGTAGCGTCGGGTGCTGGGGATCAGCCTTTGGTTCCTTACACTGATGCTGACATCGGTCAAACACTGAATTTGACTGTTGACCAGTTGTTGAAACGGTTGGGTCAAATTGACGATAAGCCAGAAACTCCTCAGCTATTTGATATTGGAGCTGAGTCTGCTGCCGAACTAGGGGTTGAACAACAACTGTCGAGGGAACAGATTGAAGTGTTGAATCTTGTTCAAAGTATCTTAAATAAGAACGCCATGCCTCGAGGTTAAATTTATGGCTAATTTAGGGTTTAATCCTTCTCAGGGACAGTTCACTAAACGTCGTAAACCTAAAACTCCTAATTTTGTTATTGAAGGACTTGTAAATCAGAAGGAGCCTTTGGTACTTCCTTTGGGAGATCTTGCTGCTTCGCCTTCTCAGGCTGGTGAGGATGAAAATGGGTTCGATGTTCCTATTCTCGGTGATGTCTTGCGGCTTATCGATAAGCCTCGTGCTGGGATTGTTTCTGGTATTAAAGAAATAGGCGACATATTTGATTCTGATAACAGTTTCTCGGTAGGGGAATGGTGGAATCAAACAAACGACAACATCATGATGGGCGAAGTTCTTCGCGATTGGGATGTTGATCTTCCAGGTCCTCTGGATTTTGTTGTAGGTCTTGGTTTAGACATTGCTCTTGATCCTTTGACTTATATGGCTGGAGCTGGGCTTGCTGCTCGCGCTGCTAAAGCTGACGATGTTGTGAAAGCTTTGCAGGGTGCGGCTAAAGCAACGACTAATGCTTCGAAAGCTGCGGAGCTTACAGCTGCCGCTGACAGGGTGAGGAAGACAAGGTCAGTGTTGTCAGCTGGAGATAATTTGGCTGATATCGGGATTTCTACTGGGATGCGTTTTACGATTCCTGGGACAGGGAAGTTGGGTCGCAGAGTTATTGAACGTCCTTTACGTCGCCTTGCTCCTAACTCAAAGGTTGGGAAGTGGCTTGATGCGAAGCGTGTAGATCAGTTAGCTCAGGTAAATGTTGGTCCTGGGGGTAGTTACCGTTGGATTAAGGGTGAACGTCTTTTTGATTTGAACAACCCTAAAGCTCGGAAGTTGATTGCGAGTCGGTTGGCTCAGTTAAGAAAGATGAATAAGCAGGCTGCCAAGATTCCTTCTGGTAGTCCGTCTGCTCGAGCCGCTCAAGTTGCTGCAGGTATGGCAGTGGAAATCCCTTTGTTGCGTATTCCTGGGTTAGGTAAGGCTGCTTCTGTAGCGTTTGTTGCTTCTTTGCCTGGGAAAATGTTGGGTGCTGCAGCTAAAACAAAAATTGGGCAAAGCATGGGAGATGTTTTGTCAAGTCGTTCGGAGATCAATCGGATGATTAGATCCGATGATCCTGCTGCGGTTGAGGCTGGTTTGTATTTGTCTCGTATCACTAATCAGGCGACTGTTAAAAGTATGCGTTGGGAGAATCAGCGGATGCTTGGGTTACGTTCTCTTTCTAAAAATGCTTCTAAAGAGGGCATTGATTTTGATGTGTTGATGCGGGCTGCGGAAGAGCCTCCTGGTTCTGCGTTTCTTGGAGCAATTGATCCAAGGTTTGTTGATGATGAGGCTTGGGCTGCAGCTCATGCTGATGCTCAAGCTTGGTGGCAGGAAGCTGGGGAAGCTTTCAACACCGAATTGTCGTTGTCTCAGCTTCCTTTAATTAAGGATGAGTATTATGTTGCGAGATATTTGAATGCTGAGGGTTCTCGTTATGTGAACTCTAATGATGATGTGTTTGATTTTGCGACAGCTGAAGGTCTTGCTGGTAGTTCTTTGAAAGCACGAAAGTATGCGACGCCTGCAGGGATGCGTCGGTTGCGTGACGCTGGAGAGATTACTGATCGAAATGTTGTTGATTCTTTAGGTTTACAGCAGGGAGATAATATTGATGAAGCGTTTGAGCTTGCGTTAGACGAAGGTGTAGAGATTACGTTAGAGAACGGCAATAAGGTTTCTAATCGTTACTTTGGTGGTCCGTTGCAGAACGTTGATGAAGCGGGCAGTGTTCTTACTCAAATGGAGAATATGGGTAAGGAAGCGATGGGCGCTGATGGGTGGAAAACTTTCTTTAGCGATGATGCTCGAGCAGGGATTGCTCGTTATTTAGGGACGATGACAAAACATATTCGTTCTCAAGCTGTTGTTGATGGGATGCGTGACGCTGGAGTTGTCATCCAGGGAGTTAATGGTCGCATTCAGCGACGAATGGGTGAAGGTGTTTGGGATACGATTCATCGGGCTCAACGGGCGCAACAACGTTCTGGCGATAAGCTTGACGATGCTCGTCGGCAAGCAACTCGTTATGCGTCGGATGTTGAGAATTATACGAAAACTCCAGCTGAGCTTGGTTTAAGGGGTTCAGCTGCTGAGATGACTGAGCAGCTGGCTGAGACTGAATTCCCGAGGTTGCAAACTGGGGGTGGGACTGTCAAGTCTCAGGTTTCTCGTCAGGTTGAAGAAGCTGGCGTAATAGAACAGATGTCGGAAATACAAGGATTGGTGGATGATGTTGCGGAAGCTGTTGCGGCTTTAGAAACAGGTAATGCTGCGAATCTAAGTGCAGCTGCGAGAGAGTTGTTGAAGGGCATGGAGTTGAAAACTCCTACTCCTGCGTTGAAGAAAGCGTTAAAGAATCGTGAAACTGCAACTTCTGCTTTAGAACAAGCTTCTGAACGGGTTCATGTTTTAGGTTCTGAGATTAGTGATATTCGTCGTTTGCAGTCGACTATAAAAGCAGTTATTGCTCAGTCAGGTGATCCTGCGGTGTTTGGTGAGGTGCAAGCAGCGTTGAATTCCCTTGATGAGCAGTTGCGTATGTTGGAGGAGGGGTTGAGGGAAACTAATCAACGTCTTGTTCGCAACATATTAGATAATGATCCGACTGCTCAAGCGGCTGAAGCTTTGGCTCAGCTTGCAGATGTTCATACTGTTGAGCAGTTAGATATGTTTGGTGTTCAGTGGAAAGAGCTTTTGGATAGCGATCCGTTGTTCCGTCATTACATTGACGAAGTCGGAAAGTTGAAGCGTCTTGAGTTAGAAGTTGGGTACGCTGCAAAAACTAAAATCAGTGAGTTTATGAATGCTGCGGGTGAGGTAACTCCGAAGATTAGAGCTGAGTTTGATGCAAAACTTGTTGAGTTGGCTGCTAAGCGGGCGGCGTTAGAAGAGCAGATAGCTAAAGGTCTTGGTTCACCGAACGCTATTAACAAGTCTAAGGCTCGATTGAAGTATGAAGAGCTTTTGGAACAGGAAGCTGTTTTGAAAGCTCAGTTTGAAGAGTTAGAAACAGATCAGTTGTTGCCTTTGCAAGCAGAGATTCAGTCAAAGCTTGCGACTATTACTGCTAAACAAAGTGCTACTGCTCAAGAGATCATGGAGTTGCAGTTCGATATTATTGAACAGCAACGAATCATTCTTGAGGGAATGGCAGATATTGATGCCATTGTTGCTCCTGGTGGTTTAGCCCGAGGGTTGGAAGCTACTGAAACGCAGCTCGAAGCAATTAATTTATTGAACTCTGATCGCACTGGACGTGGTTTGAATGCGGTTGGTTTTTATTTCGATGACGCTGTTAACGATTATTTGATGAACATGACTGGATTAGGGCGGTCTTTGAATCGAGCTAAGATCAGTGACAAAAGTCGGAATTTGTTGAGTGGTTTGTCGCTTCCAGGTTCTGTGTCTGATGAATCTTTAGAGTTGTTTGTTGATGCCATGCAGGCGGCAGCAAAAACTCAAGACGTTCAAGCGATGCGATTGTTTGGTCGACGCTATTCGAAGTTTGTGAACTGGTGGAAAGCTCAAGCTGTTAGCACACCTGGTTTTATTTTGAGGAACATGTATGGAGGCATGTGGGTTAATAACCAAATCAATGGGGTTCCCATGTCTTACCATCGAAGAGTTAGTGAGATCCGTCGTCAGGTCCGTAAGGTTTCTGACGAACGGGGCATTGACGAAGTCGCTGCGCTAGATGAAATCATTGGTTCAGGAAAGTCTCTGAAGCTGAGAGGTTTGAAAGAATCTGTCAGCAATTATGAGATGAGAATGTTTAAGCAATGGTTTGAAGCTGGTTTAGGCGAGGGTGGGCAAGCTGCGTCCGAAGTTGTTTCTGCTGTGGACTCAGCTGGGTTTGGGTCAGGTCGCGGGTTTCGTGGCCGTACAGTTGGGGGTACATGGAATCCCCTTCAAGCAGAATTTAAGCCATTTGCGTTTGTGCGTTCAGTAAACACAGACGCTGAGTTTATGATGCGTGGTGCTTTAGCGCATCATGCAATGATGAGTGGCTCAACTCTTGATGATGCTTGGTTCCAAGTTAGGAAATATCATTTCGATTATTCAGATTTAACTAAAGGTGATGTCAGAATCAAGCAGTTTGTGCCGTTCTGGACTTGGCAGAAAAACATTTTGCCTGTGCTAGTTGAATCTATCGGCAAGAAGCCAGCTGCTTGGAATCGAATTAGTCAAGTTAAAGGTGAATTAGAAATACATTCTCCAGTTGAGGGACTTGTGCCTGATTACTTTGCGGAGAATATGGGTGTGAGGTTGCCGTTTACTTCAAGCGGTTACCGAATGTATGCGCTTCCAGATCTTCCTTTCAAAGACTTGTCTAAGTATTTGAAAGATTTTCCTAGCGCTACTGTTCCTCCTCGAGCAATTGTGGAAAACATTATGCCGTTCTACAAGTTGCCTATTGAGATGTGGGCGTTAAAGAAATCGTTTGCGGATATCAAGATGACAGGGAGATACGGAGAGGTTCCAGCGACCTGGAATTTTGCTATGCCTGTTTTGGGTTCTTTGGGTTTAGCTAAAAAGAATTCTAAAGGTCAGTGGGCGATGAAAGATACTTACGCTTATGCGGTTGAGCAGTTTATGCCTGTGTTAGGTAGATCTCGTAAAGTGTTGCCTTCAGAAAAAGATAAACAGGATCGTTGGTTGACGACGTTCTTTTCAACGTTTTTGGGGCTTGGGTTGCGAACTAATGATCCTTCTTCGCAAAGAAGTAAGTTGTATAAGATGCGAGAAGAGTTCTCTAAAGACATTCAAGACTTTAGAGACATTGAAGGTGTGGGATCGGAGTAGAATTTGTATATGTCTCCCACAATTATTTCTAGAGCTGGATGGGATGCCCGTCCTCCTAAACGAAGGTTCACTCCATTAAAGAAATGGCGTGTTCAAGGAATTGTCTTGCATCACAGTGGTGTGAAGAACGCCCCTAAGGGCGTGACAGCTGTGAAGGCGTATGAGCGTTTCCATATGGATTCTCGTGGTTGGAACGCTATTGCTTATAATTGGTTAGTTGACGAAGAGGGAGTTATCTATGCGGGGCGAGGCCCTAGTGTCGTTTCTGGTGCTACTAAGGGTTGGAATTCTCGTACTGAGTCGATTTGTTTCACGGGCTGGGGGGATGTAAAAGTTCCTGAGGCTGCTTTGAAGTCTATTAAGTGGCTGATTGCTGATATTCAGCATCGTTATGACAACAAGTTGTGGGTTAAAGGGCATCGAGATGTAGGTAATTCGACTTGTCCAGGGAACTGGTTGTATGACTGGTTGAAGTCTGGAATGCCTGAAAGGGTCGAAGATCCAGTTAATGTCGACTGGGACGGCGTGAGCGCTCATTTGGAGGGCTTAAAGAACATTGTTCTAGCTAGCCCCCTTTCGAAACGTAAGAGAAGCCGTGGGGAGGCTGTGAGGGCTGTTCAGCAAAGATTGAAAGATCTTGGCTTTGAGCCTGGGGGGATAGACGGTATTTACGGATACAACACGAAACGGGCAGTGAAAATGTTCCAGGTTAGATACGCTTCGTTTCTCAAAGTTGATGGCGTAGTTGGTGGCAATACATGGGATGTGTTGTTTAGCTAGCTGGGCCACGGATAGCTCTCTATAGGAGGTACCAGAATGGCTAAAGGAAAAGGGTACGGGTCGTTTGGCGACACTTTTGGCAATGCGGATGAACAACCATATGATTCATCGTCGGTTGACAACATGGCTGACATGGCTGCTAAAGCAAAAAGTGATGCTGCTTACTTACGATCCACTCCACTTGGCAATCAAGCACACGGCGGACGACCACTCGGCAAATGAAAAAACCACCTAAAAAAGCGGCATATTCAAAACCAAAGAAAAGCCGCAAACGTGCTCGTCGCCCAGTGAAATATTAGAAAGGCAAGAAGTGACTGAAGAGACAGTTAAAACGAAGTTCTCATGGACAGACTGGATTGAAAGATCAGTTTGGACAGGTGTGGAATCAGCGTTAGCTGTAGTAGTCGTAACTGACGTATCAAGCCTGAAAGCTGCAGCTACTGCTTTTGCTGCGGCTGCTATTGCGGCATTGAAAACGTTAGCTAAGGCACGTCTTGGCAGGTAACTGTGGAAGAAGAAGCGTTTGAAGATAATTGGGCTGACTTTATGGCAGCTCAAGGTCTTGCTCTAGAGGATGAGTTAGAAGAATCAATTCGAGATTCTGTCGGTTTACTCGATATTCAGGACGGGACTCATGCTCAATGGGTTGAAGAAGATCTTGCTGTTCTTTTTGTTTTTAACCCTGACGAGCTAGATTCAATCTTAAACGCTTGGGGCGAAGCTAAAGATGGAAACATTGTCGCTTTAGGAGCAATATTGCATTGGCTTCAAGGGCTCAGCGATTTCCTGCAAGCTTGCGTAAACTCTCACGATGAAGGACTTACTTAGATAAGTATTCTCTGACTACTTCTTGTTCGAGTAATCCATCTCTTAGTTTATGAGCTAGTTGGTCGCGTATTCGTGCCAAACTAGTTTTAGGGATGCCGCTTAGCTGAGCTAATGACCGTAGAGTTAAACCCCAGTCGACGAGCATTTGGTATAACCACTGCTCGTCGTCTGTTAAAGATAAGAACACTTCTTGGACTGCTATGATCAGTTCTTCTCTGCGAAATTCTCTTTCTTCGTAAGACAAGGGAACCGTCTGATTCGGCGCAGTTGACATTGTTGCTTCATAAATGTTTTCTGGAACTGGTTTATGCCAAGAATGGTGTTCATGTTCGCCGTAAAGAGCGCGTTTGGGCCCATCGAAATGTAAGCCCCTGCTTTGAGATCTTTTTGTTATTATCTCAGCCCACGGTCGTTGTGGTTTCAACGAAGGGAATTTGAAACCTTTCAGAGTTTCAAATAGTTGTTCTACCCATTCTCCCTGGTCTTGGTCATCCATTGACCCAAGGTAAAAGTTTGGAGCTTATAGATATGTAAGCTTTACCTTCAGGGTATTTGCCGAACTGAACATCTTCTTTGTTAATTATTTTCATCATTTCAGGCCAAGGAAGTTCAGCGTAGGTTTGGCGTGTAGTTGACCACACCCAAAACCACACTGGTGTTCCTAGGTTGTTCCATTGTTCAAGAGCAACAATTTTCTCAATCTTTATTTTGAGAGGCCTGCTAGCTATGCCTTGAACTTCGACAAGACGAGTCGGAATTTCTTGCATGTAGTCGGGCATGTAACGTAATGACAACGCAAGTTTATGTAATTTGAAGTCAGTTCCGTTTGAGTTTTTAGGTCTGTTGTGACCTAGCCGTGCCCAGTTTTGATTGAAATGTTCAAACATTCCTTCAGCTTCATCGCCCATTGACTCAAATCGTTCTGCGAACGGTTTATCTGAGAATGCCCGTGGAGCTGTAACAGTCATGTCTTTTTACCTACGATTTCGTGAATCTGGATATCATCATCGTAAGCTATTCCGTTCAATCCGTCTTCGATAGCTTTAAGGTAGTTAGTAGTATCTCCTCGGAGTTTGCTTTTCTCCTGGTCCATCTCAGTGATTGTTATGTGTGCTCGTTTGTCGTTTAGCACTACGCTCACTTTGATTGGGCCTTCAAACTTTGGCCCGTTATAAGCTTCTGCAACAGCTTTTTCGTAAGCTCGAGTGCTTTCCGAAGTGTAGGCGTACCCTTTCTTAGAGAAACGGGGACGCCCTTTCACTTTCGGTCGGCCAGGGACAGTGAACTTATAGCTAAGTTTCTTCACGCGGTTCCACTCGAGTTGACGCTGATTCCACTAAATCTCGTAAGTATTTTTCACGTTCGACACGGTCAACATACTTGCCTAAACGATCATCAAGCTTCCTCACCCAATCAATTGTGGCATCAATCGAGTAACCTTGCCACAATAGGCTCCCTGCGAATGCAAACATGGCAGCTGAACGATCTTCGAAAATAGTTTGATCCCAGATCTTTCTGGCTGTCCCGTAAAACTCGCCGTCACTCCTACCGCCTCCTGAATACTGGGGGGCTTTAGGTTGAGTCGCCTCATACAAACGAACAAGTTCTCTGAACACAGGTAAAGAAACTCGGCTAGCCCAGGCAGCTTTCACAAATGATTCTACGTCATAAAATTTAGAAGGAGTAACGTCTGGAATAAACACTTCATGTCTTCCCATAGCCCTGCTATGAGGGTAAGGAAGGCGCAGACAGTTCCCAATCTTTTCTTCAGTAAGAATTACTTGTTTCGGATATACCTCTTTGATTGGTACATCCACGACTCGACATGCCCCAATCATCCCTTTGCGGCCTATGGAAGCTGCTATGGGCTGATCGAAATACACCCAGACGTGATACCCCTTGCTCTTAGAAGTTTCCTTGAATGACTTGATTCCTTTTGCTGAAAGTATTTTTTGTAGGTTGTCTGCATGAACGTCCGAGGTTTTGCCTTCGTCTAAATCAACGGCAACCCAATTGACCATCCAAACTCCGTTCATTTTCCAGAGCGGATAAACCCCAAGGGTTTTTCCTTCGCCAGAACCATCTAAATGTTCGACAATTCTTTGCGTGTAGGCGGGGTCTTCGCAAGTGGCGTATGTTTTGTCTTCTTCTCGGAAAGGATTTACCCGAAACGAAACATCAGCTAAATGTCCACCAAAGTGAAGTTGGGCAAACTGTTCTACAGTTGTGTTTATTGAACCCATCTGTCGTCCTCTGGAATATCGCTCTGTAAATATTCTCGCACAAGTCCACAATGCGGGTCCATGAAATAGTCAATAGGTGGCTGTGTGACATGGCAAGGAGGTCTTTTGTTCTTGCAAAGATCAAGGGACACTGTGACTGAATGGATGCGGCGTTCTGCTTCTGAAAGTTTTGGGTCATCTCTCCGTCTAAAGACGTTGAGCTGCAAGATTGCATATTCATCGGCATTAAATTTTCCGTCGTCCATTCCTCTAGATGTACCTCGAGTAGAGCCTTTGCCTGACTGGTGAACTAACCCAACAGGAAGATTCTCTGTTTCAGCCCAGTCTTTCAATCCTTTAAGTACGGTTGAAACACCTTCGTATCCTGATGCGCCTGGAAGTTGCTCCAAGAAGTCGACCATGACAAAGCGTGGCCTTTGCTGCCAATAGTCTTCGCATTCCCTCATAGCTTCGGACATGTCTCGGAAAGACATAGCGCTAGGAAAGATTTTGACTCGATCGAGGAAACCGTGTTTAGCTTCTTCGATTTCATTCATGATGGCTTCGTCTTGTACACGTAATGCCTGTTCTACTTCAGCTAAATTTCGCTGGTAGAGAAGCGCATATAGTTTAGAGATCACCAATATTTCTGGTTCATCTGGAGTGTAAATAACTCCATAAAAATTTGGATCTTCTAAAAGATTTCTTGCCATTGATGACAGAAGTACAGCCGATTTTCCGCTATGTGCTCGACCTGTTACGACGAGTACGTCGCTAGGCCATACGCCTCTCATCTTCTGATCAATATCGGTTAAGCCAAGATAGAAGCAGTCATGGCTTCCTTTGGCGTATTCGACCCATCGTTCCACTGCCGCAGCAGTTGGTCGAAAAAATTTGTATTGAGTCTCCCCTTCTGGGATGTCAACGCTCTCTAAGAGAGCATCAACATCCTCAGAACTGAGGGCGACTGGTCCATCGCCCGTCATTTATCCCCCTTGGTGTAGCTCTGCTCGACGTGAAGTCCAGTCCCACTCGATTGCATCCGCTTGGGTTTGTCCACCTGCTTGGTCCCACACTTTCAACGGAACGTTAGAGTCTGCTGGTTTAATCCAGATACCCACGTCGCGCGCTGTGTTTATTCCAATGTGAACCAAAGCATCTTTCGACACAGAGAAGTTCGGCATTTCTTTGCCGTTCTTGCTGATCTGTGGCGAGTAGTCACCACTTTCTTTCACCTCGTACACCTTGATGGTGCCGCCTGCGTTGTCAGCCCAAGCTGAGGGTTGGAAAGCCAGCAGGTTGAATGCTGCCTGCTGCAACTCAGCGGACTTGCCCATACAAAAGTCATTACGGGCATAAACACGTCCAGCTCCAGCTGTAGGACCTGCGGGTGCAGGTGCTGAAACTGCTACGGGTGAAGCTTGGGCAAAGGCTCCTGCGGGTTCAGCTGGCGCTGAACTCGAAGCCGCCGCCTGGGAGGTGCTTGCTTTATTATCTGAAGTCCTGGAAACGTCGCTTTTCAGGCGTCGCATCACAACCCCGTCAGGAGATAAATCTATTTCCTGACCTGATTGTTTAAGGACTTCTGATTTCACTTGCTCAAATAGGCCCGAAG
>WLWF01002032.1_pt1 | contig 15281 bp, 11 predicted proteins | sample 6718331 | NCBI WGS metagenome assembly WLWF01 (sample SAMN12718692, study PRJNA515312) | sponge metagenome | isolation source: marine sponge | host: Mycale hentscheli | place: New Zealand: South Island, Marlborough, Capsize Point | collected 2003-05-01
GCCTCCTCCACCGCCACCGCCTGCAATCTGTACCCAGTTGGTGCCGTCATATAGGAACAACGCACTGTCCATCTGGCGCAGCCACCACTTACCAGGTAGTGGGTTGTCCGGTGAACTGTCGTTGATGTAGACACCGCCTAGTTGGACTACCGTTCCATCCGCATCCTTACATTGCAGGTAAGGACCCGATTCGTGGTAGTTGAGGGCTAATTCCCCGAAGTCGACTTGCGCTCCAGTGGTGTTCTTGAACTCGACTGCACTACGTTTGTGCAGGATCTGAACTGCCATTGCTATTTAGCGAGGAGCGCGGTATTTACCGTGCCAGCAGTCTAGGTGCTCTCTAGTGCAGCCACTCGCGCCAATAGATCGCTGATGCTAACGCTGGCCTCTGCAGGTGGTACGTCGGATTGCACCCAAGTATTGGTTGCCTCCTCATACGTGTAGATTTTCGTCCCAGCGTAGTAGTAGTCGCCGTCTGTTAGACCCGTTTCGGGGTCGCTGAATTCGTAGACAGGAGGAGTTACAGTCATTAGCCCAGCAGGTTTTTGTTGGATTGGAAGTTCTCTTCCCAGTCTAAGCCTGCCTTTAACGTTGCATACTTAACGTTTACCTGGCAATTGTCTGGGCCGTAAGTGTATTTGTTTTGCATAATCTGCGGTTGGGGTGCGCTAAAATTCGGAACACTAGGTATTCTTGTAGCGTTCTTTTTAAAGAAGATTCCTCGTAAATCATATTCCCAGATACTGCCGGTGGGTATTTCTTGGTTGGGGTCGCCGTCAGCTTCTGATATTCCGGTTTGTTTTGATGTATTACTGTTGCTGCTGGATAAGGTGACCATACGAAAACCGGACTGGTTACTTCCTACACGACGCATACAACGCCCAAAGTTACCGGCAATTCCTGATTTTTTATTATCACCACCTGCTCTGTATTCATTGAAGCTATAGCGCAGAACACGGCGGGATAATACAGCTGCACCCAGAATAGAATCAAATGCTGGCCCGTTATCCCCCAACACATCAGTTGCCGTACCACCAGCATCCGTATCGGTACTTGGCATGTATTTGTAGTTTCCTGTAATTAAATGGATGTTTATTTGTGTGAGGTTGTAGTTGTAGTCGCTAGGACCGTCGACAATCCTTGTGCCGTAACGACAGAAGTTAAAACTTGTTGTTGAGTTACTTGAGGTGGGTTCGTTACTTATAAAAGTTGAGCAGAAACCAAAGTGGTTATAGTTATTCTGTCCTGCAAATTTTGGTGCAGTACCAGAGAAACCGGAGTAACCGGTGTTGTCCATGTAGTTATTGCCGATCAAAGAAAAACCACTTAAGGCAATTACAGCATTGTTAGAGCAGCTAATCACAGGGTGGTCGCTGCCGTTACCTGCCCTGGTGTACGGAAATCCAGGGGCTGTAATGGCTACATCAGCTGTAGTCAGCTGCCCTCTTGTAATGATGCAAGTTTCTGTGTACATGTAATCAATGTTGCCCTTACCCGCAACAAGACGATAGCAAGTAGCATTAATTATTTTATCGTTACTTTCACCTTTAATTGATTGCAAGTCAGAAGCAGTAAGATCCTGCGAGTAGAAACTATTTGGAATTAGTGAGGGTGATTCTTCATCTGTTCCTTGTGCAGCTCGCATTGTTTCCGTTGCGCCCCACCACATGATGCCTTGTAGCTTGGAGTTTTGCGTGAAAATTAGACGTAGTGGTGAAAATACAATACGATTTTGCGTATTAGCGTTTACAGACTGGTTGTAGATACGTGTAAGGAATATAGGCATGTTGTTGGTATTTTTTATTGCCTCTTCTAAACCAGACTCAGGAAAAAGACCACTGTTGCCGGGACCCCGTCCTAAGCTTGTCGTTCCAAGCCATGGCGCTGCTCCGCCACCTGCACCGTCGGTTAAAAATTGGTTGCCATCGGTAAAGCTATAACCAACAAGTACGACGTTATGCTGGAACGTCAGTGTGCCGATGTCGTTTACATATAATCCTGGTCCGAGGTAGTACTGCACCGGGGTAGTTTTAGATATTGTTGCGTCTGCGTACGCGATAGCCAGACGCAGTGTTGGGACTGCCGCTCCAGGTGTTGTGGGTGGGTTGCCTAGTAATGATTCGACACCGGTGGTATTCCAGTTGGTGGATTCATTTTCCGTTGAATCGGGTACTTCAAGTTCGGGTGCTATTGCGCGGGGGTTTACATAGATGACGACAGGGCCTTGTTGCGAACCGAGTAGACGATTCTTTGCTCGCCATGTATCTAGGAAGTATGGGGTGACGAAACTTGCGCCGGTGTAGCCGGATTTGCCGGATGCACCTAGGAATGTGCCTGTTTCATTTCTTTCATCGAAAGGACCGGACGTTACGGAGTTGATGTCGACAATCGTCTCCATAGGAGCGATCCAGCTCATGCCGCGTCCTTCACTGACCCTGTTGCTGTTGTCGCGGAAGTCTTTTACTAGGGATTTTTGTGCACTGTCAATTTGATTGGCAGTGAGAATGCCGTTTACGACGACGTCCGAATTAAAAACTTTGGGTTCGTTGTCGTCGCGGTCATCGCTGCCAAGCCCATCTGGAGATAGAGTTTCGCCGGTTTGAAGGTCGGTTAGACCCGCGGCAGACACCCCAAAACCTTCTTCGTTGAAGCCACTGACATACACCCGACCGCCGAAACTGTTGGTGAAGTAGTAGCTGAACTTGTTGCTTGGAGTTAGGTCGCGTTGATACTGCGGAAGGGCTTTGGAGTAGTTCAGGTATCCGGCCCACTCAAAAGCTTGGCCGAACAAACGGATGTTGCTGGGACGGCGGAATTGAATCTGCCAGTTATCCCATGAGGTTGCCGCTCCAGCTGGTGCTGGGATTCCGTCTAAAGCATTGTCTGGATCTCGTTCTCTTTCATCGGCAGGTAAAGGCAGCAGAATCTCGTGGCTTTGGCCGTCGGTAAAGCCAAGGCTGCGCAAGAACGAGTACAGACCTAGGTAATCCGTGGATGTTCGGTACTGGCGTTTTAGTTCGGGGTCTGTTTTGAATGAGTTGTTGGTGTAGCCCAGCAGTGGGTCTTCGCCGGTATCATCTGTGTCTTTGTCGAAGATGATGATGGGGCTGCTGTTTTGGAAGTAGTCCTCCGAAGGGAAATCTTCTTCGGTGTGGACTAAGCACTGGTCAAACTTTTCTTTGTTTAGGACTGGAGGTGCAATGTGGTCTACTAAACATTTCCAGTGCTTATTTTCGTAGCGGACAACATCGCCTGAGCGGTAGTAGTTGTAGTTGCTGTGGTAGCTCTGCACATACTCACCACGGGAATCCCAATTGGTGGATGCAGCAGCACGACGTAGCTCAAATTCGTTGGTGCGTTGGACGCCCGCTCCAGGTTTGATGGTGCCGATCCCAATTGCAATGATGGGTTCTTCTGCACTGATCTCGCGGGAAATGTTGGCAGCGGATACATCGGTTTGTAGACCGTAGTCTCTGACGATGTTGCGGGAGTCAGTGCTGGTGTTGTTACAAATTAGGCTGTAACGACGCCCGCGTGGACTGCGTACATCACGCAGACGACGGACATAAATCCGCTTGCCAGCAATTGGAGGGTACGGACCAGCTGGATCATTTTCTGGCGGGAGGTCTCCACTGGAGGAGACAAAACTTGTGGTTACTTTGATCTTGGATGGGTCGTTTGTTTCCCATGCCACGTCTGCTAGCGGGGCGTAGTAATTCGGACCGTTGGGATTCTCAATCCAGATGTAGTTGGTGCCGCCGTAGTTGTTGAGGCTGAACCCATCGTTGGCTAGGAGGTCAGGTTCGTTATTAGCTTCACCGTTTAAAGGTTCTTCTAAAGTGATTGTTGTGGCGTTGTTGCCTGTGCCTTCGGTGAGAGTGCCCAGAAAATAGGTCTGGAAATTATTGGCTAAGGAGTCGATGTTTTCAGATACTTTGATTCGACTGACGTTCCAGTTCTTATCGGTCTGGAAGGAGTAATCGACAAAGCCTTTGGCAAGACTGGCGCAACCGCCGAAGTTGGAGTTGCTGTTGGTGACGGTTAGTTCGCCGCCGCTTTCCACGGCGTGATGAATTCCTTGGCCAATGGCAAAAACACTGACCTCTTGGATGATTGCGCGGTTGACACAACGGATGTGGATACTCCGGTAGCGCGGGTCCATCCGCACGTCGTCTGGTGTCTTATTGATGTAGTCATCGCTGTAATCCGCTTGCGCAATAGGACCCCAGCTGGTGCCGACGTATTGCTGCCAGCAGCGCATGTCCTTCTGGAGACTGACCCCAGTGAACTGCGCAATCACCATTGATTTGAAGCCGGTTACTTCACTGCCGTCAGCAAAGACACCGCATAGTCCGTAGGTGGAACGGATACTTGTGTTGTAGATGTAAGGCGATGCAGATTGCACCGTGTCAGTTGTTTCGGTCTGTAGTCCAGGGGTTGGTGCTGGACCAACAATCTGTGTTTCACTGTCGCGGGTCTCGGTGTAAGCCGGACTGATGCCAGCTACCGCACCAAAGCTTTTTAAAATCTTGCTGTAGAACTCATCGCAGCGGACCTTGCCCGCGTTGGCAAAGCAGTCCAGTAGGTGGTGCGATTGGTTGTAGTCCTGCTTGTCTAAAAAGGTAAAGCCGTAGTAGTAACCCGTTCCAGTGACACGGAAGATGGCGCCGCGGTTGCTGTAGTCCGCTTTTTCTTGGTCGAAAGGCGGGACGTAGTCCGGGCGGATGTTTGTTTTGCGGAGGTCCAGACTGACCAGGCTGCAGCCACGGGGCAGGATGATGCCGCTGCTGTTTGAATCGTTGAAAGACTGCAGTTCTTCGGCGGTTGGCTGCTTTTTGTCGCTCCAGGTTGGGAAGTTGGCGGTGGTGTCAGCTTCACCGGGACCGTTTAGGGCGATGTTCATGCCTGACATCACCACAATGGTGACGAGGTCGCCGCAGATGTTGCCGAGGTTTAGATAGTCACGGCTGGTGATGATGCCCGCCTCGATGGCGGCACGGTTGATTGTTTTGAATGGACGGGCTTCGGTGTAACCACACTCCAGGCGTTGGTTGGAGATGCGTCGCATCTTCTGCTCGAAGCTGCCGTCATCTGCGCTTGCGTAGTCACCGGTGACAAAGGTATCTTCCCCGGTGTAACTGTTTACATAGAGAATGTATGGGGCGCTAAGTGGGTCGTTTACTACGGTCGAACCAGGGGCGATTTCGGGGTTGCCGCCCAGCTGGCGAACAGCATCAGTTAACGCGTTTATTTGACTACGGTATTCGCCCTGGGGTACGTCAATATCTCCGAGTGAGTTTGGCTGGCCAGCCTTGTTGATCTCGGTCACGTTCCAGCTAACTAGGTCCTTGCAATAGTTTAATCTCTTTTGTCGTCACGAATTGCGCAGTGCCGACGACAAGGTCAGATGGACGCAGATTGATTGCTGTCTGAGTTATTAAAATACTTGCTTTGTAGTAGAGAGCACCGCCGATTGGTGGGAAGCAGGTGTCGCAACCTTCGCCTTCGCTTAGGTAGAACCAGGCTTCAGTCTCGATTGGCGTTCCAGAGCAGCCGCCTTCGGTGAGGAAGAGCAGGTTCATCAGCATCCAACTGGAGTCTTCTTGGTTGTCGGATAGGCACTGGCGGTCCAGGAAGAATTCAAAGCTGCCGCCACCGTTGACCAGGCTCTTGACTGCGTCTCCGAATTTGTCGCCGACGAGGGTGGTGTCAATGCTTGGGGCGTCCAGCGTCAGGGTGTATTCGCGTAGGTTGCACAGCGCTTGGGGTGTAGGCCACTCGCGGTATGGGCGGGGCAGTACATTCGCGTCGCCGTAGTCGGACGTTCCAGGGACAGGGAAGTCGAACTCGGGTGCGGACTCACAGATGCTGATGCCGGTGGCTTCGTCCTCGATGTTGCTGATGGCGTAACTGCCGCTTGCTAGTGCGCATTGGTCGTATAAGCAGCTCCAGCTGGCGTTTTGATAGTCGCTTTGGCCGTAGGGGTAGACAGTGAGGCTGCCGTCGAACCAGGTGTTGGCGATTGGGATTTCTTCGCCGCAGCCCGCAATGGCGTTGCATTTACTGTCATAGAACTTGGCGTTACCGAAGTCATCTATATGGATGTAGTAGCAGCCCTCTCCGTTACCTTCGGGAACTTCTCCTACACCCTCGACGGCGTAGAAGTTGGCAGCATCGCCAAAGGCGCCAGTGGGGTAGTCCTCGGTGTTGTCTTTATAAAACTTATCGCTGTTGTCGCTGATTTGGTCGCGGTTGGGACCTAGATACCAGCGGCTTCCGGCGTAACTTGCGTAGCCATCAGGGTTGTAAGGAATGCCATTTTCGTCGTAGCCAGGGAATTGGTCGACGCAAACGAGGTCGCCGTTCCACCAACCCGGGCAGTTGAATACAAAGGAGTTGCATTCCCAGCGGAAGTCAGGAACCCTTAATTCACATGTTCCAGGGGTAGGTCTCTTAAGGAGTACACGCCCGCCTGAACCCAGAACTGGCATTAGAACTCACCGTCAAGGGGTCCGCTGATTTGGAACGATACCTGGACAGCGGTAGCTGAACCGACGTCAACAGCAGGGCTGATATTGGTGATCAATGCTTCGGCAGAAAAGTTGCCGGGGCTGTTGAAGCAGCTGTTGAGAAAGAATGAAACGCTCTCAAGGCAAGTCGTTCCAGTGCATTCGCTGTTGTCTTTGAAGATGGTGTTGAGCAGTGACCGGTCGGTGCTTTGCGTTGGGTCGTAGTACAACGTGGCTGAACCAGTGGCAGAACGGAGGCCCGCGACGTATTCGCGGTCGTAGCTGTTCAGACAAGAGACTTCCACAGCGTCCCGCTGGATTGATAGGCTCCAGTTGCGGACCTTTACGCAGGCGTTGTCGCCGTATCTGAGTTGGCCGTCTGCGCCTGTCAAAATCATGAGTTGATCTCCAGTTGCGCAATGAAACGAGTAGTGACGCGGTAGAGATTTGGGTTGAGTGATTCAACCGTTGGATTCTCTGCCCAATGCCATTCTAGGTATTCGGGCACCAATGCATTCGATACTTGGCTATTGCCGGAAACTACTTCACTGGGAAGCTCTACTGGGAGATACGTTCCATAGCTGGATTCCCAGTTCGCCATGATCGAAACCAGGATTGTCTCGTCTACTAGAAATTGAAGGTTGAGTTCAGCATCAAACCCTTTGTTGCCATATAGACGGGTCGTTCCAGCTCCGCTGATGGAGGTGAAACGTTTGGTCGCAAAATCTGGTGCCTTGTACTGTCTTGAAACAGGGCATACATACGGAAAATCAGCCATCGATTTCCCATGCTCCGGCGTTGTCCCAGTCTAAGGTCATCAGGCTGGTGCCACTATCGTCGGTTGGCCAATACAGTGCCTCGATGTCGACGTTGCCGTCCTCGTCAAAACTTACTGATGTGACTTTGTAAGTATCTGCTTTGTTGCTCACATCGGATATGCAGAAAACTGCGTTCTTGTAGTCGCCTGTGCGTCCGTTGACCACAGTTAAAGAAGCGTTCTCGTCCAGTGTCTCGCCGTCCCAGATGATGACGGGGAAGGTGCCATCGAATAGAGCAGGCCAGCCCACCACTTCGCCGGTGTTGCTGATTGCTCCGTTCTGCGGTTGTTCGTAGTTGATGGTCTCGATGCCCATTTTGATGATGCTGCCCGCTTGTACGCCTGCTTCTGTTGGGACTGTCTTGAAGCTGACTGCGTGGGTGACGTAACGCTTGCTCTGACACTCCAGCTTGGCGCGGTCTTCCGCGTGCTTCCTGTTGGTGCAGAAATTGCTTAGGTCAACCTGAATCACTGGGGCGTTCTCACTGACACCTGCGCGGCGGACGCTGAACTCTCGTATCTGGGGGAATAAACCCTTGTCGTCGACTCTGTTGTTTGCACGTTCTTCGCGCCAGCGAACAGTCACGATGGGGTCAAGGCGGTCTTGCGTATCTAGGTAGTTGACTGCCAACGTCTCTTCGATGATGTTGCCACTGCTGAACATGGCTGCAATCGGTTCGGGGCCGTAAAAGTTCACGACCGGATTCAATGTAAATTCTCCGCCGCTAACACTGAGTTCTAATAGGAAGTCGCGGGCTCGTTCAGCGCCCCAGGTGCGGAGATTTAACTTTTCAGAGATGGCACCGTCGTAGAAATATTTGCGGTCCTCTGTCCACAGGTGAGCTGCCTCAAAGCTGGCGTTGTTAATTTGTTGACTGCTGAAGAAATTACCTACGCCATAACGGTCGTTAGTTAGTAAGTCTTCTAATACTTTGGGGAAGGTGTGGTACGGGATAACGCCCTCAGTGCAGTAGACGCTGAGCTGGTCAAGGCTGCGTAGCTCTTTACTGCTGTTGATGTTTAACCCGACGATTGCCATCTCGTCGTACTTAGGTTCGGTTACGTTATCGCTGATGATGTTGATGTAACTGATGCGATGCTCGGGCTGGGTCGCTGTGGTAGTGACAGAGTCGTAAATAAAAGCCTCTGCAGCCCTAGCCCATCCATCGACGTAAGACCCCAGCTCTGCGTCATCTTCGTTAGCAAAGCCAAGTGGTACGTCCGCTGAGGTTTCATCGCCAGGTAGTGATGCTGGATTTGGGTTTTTAAAAGCTTTTAACCCGAATTCTTCATTAGGTGTATTAATTTGTACCCCAACAAAACTTAAGGTGTAACCGTTTTCGGGGTGGGTATATTCACTATTGGAGTGTGCGTCTAATGCGTAGATGTCTCCATCAGCTTGCCCTCTGCGTATCTCCCAAGATGAGATAGGCATGAACTTAAACTCTCGACGTTTTGAATCGTCGAAAGTAAAACGTAGATAGTTATAAACGTCTACACCTGTGACGCTACGGACAGCATAGATGTCGTTGGACCGTAAAAAATCTGGCTCGTCAATGTCTTTTACGAAGATACGGAAGAAGCTATAGCGGGTGTCTGAGCCTGAGTAAGTCCCTGCGCGGATGTCCTTGCGGTAACCGCTATCTTTAGCGGTCATATCACAATCGTCGTCACCCTCTTGCCCGCCGCAGAACTCTGCAGATACATATGCCAAGTAGGAACCATCTTCAACGCTAGGTATGCAAGCGCGTTTATTCTCTAACGCAACTAAAGAATTAAAGTTAGTGATACCAGAAGATTTGAGACCTACGTTGCTTTGTAGCCCTACTTCTACAACTTTAAAAGCACGCTCCACGGAAAAAGCGCCCACAAGCATACGGAACATTTGGCTTGAGTTACTGCAAATTGTCCCGACAGATTGCCGTTCATCGGCTGGGTCATATTCAAAATTAAGAGTGTCAGCGTCCCACTGATGCAGACTGCCCGCTTCCATTACACGGAACTTTGCGCGAACTTCTGTGCCGTTACCGTCGTAGTCAACGTTTGATACAAACGCATCACTTCGGTCGATACAAATTACTACTGCACTACCTAGTTTGTACACATCACCGATGCTTATTCTTTCGTCAAAAGTTCGCTGTATAGATGCAATAGTTGTTGCTACATCATGGTTGTTAACGACAGAAGATTTTTCCTCGCCAGACGTTGAGCCTGCCTCCGTAAACTTTCTATCATACTCATCTGTTCTTAATATTACATATTCTATTTCCTCTCCAACGGCAACAGGTATTAGATCATTAATTTCGCCTAATACACCAGCGCGGGTTGTAAAAGTGACTGAAGCTTTGCTACCCTCTGCTACTTTTTGGTTGCTGTTTTGACGTTCAAATTTATCACCAGAGTCGCCTTGCCATTGAGTTACCGCTAAAAAATCTTCGCCGATTTTGTAGCCGAAGTTGTTGCCGATGTGGTCGTACAACCCGAACTCGGTTTGGTTGCTGGGCTGCAACGTCTGGCAAAAGTCTGTCGTTCCAACGACTTCATAGATGTCGTTAAGGCTGCCGACTTCCGCTCCAGGGTCATTTTCAGATACGACACCGAGAACCCTGTTGTCCTCATCGATGCGACCACCGTTGGGTGCGTAGTAAACAGTGACCCGCCCAGCTTGCGCATTCTCGCTAGCAGGTGGTAACTCATAACTAGCAAGCGTGTTGTTTCCTAGTGCGAGTTGGTCGTAGTCCAGCGTTACTGGACCCTCGCCGACAAGGAACAAACCACGGAAGAATTGACCGCCGCCAACACTCAGGATTTGGGACCACAGGAGGTTGGTGTTGACACGTAAGCCGCCATAGGATTTGCCGCCGATATTCTCGCGCTTGCAGTACACGATGGGGATGACACTCCCCATGTCGACCACGTTCTGGAACGAGTCGAAGCCTGACTTGGGTGTAAACCTGTCGCGGCGGACAATGTCCTGCCCTTCGATTGTTTCTTCTTCAGCGCTCTTCGATTCGTTGTCTTTGGGCTTAGGTGTTAATAGGGCTGCAGCACCTGTAAGGATCAGGCTTACTGCAAGGTTGATTAAAACTAACTCGAAACCCGATAGGGCTACTGGTTCGCCGGGGCGTAGCTTGCTCTTGTTGATGCACTCGCGGACGAACCAGCGATATTCAGCTTCGGACATCCCTGTGATGTCCATAATCTCCCGGTCTTGGGGGAGGAAAACAATGCGGTTATTTGGGCTGAGCATCAAAGTAACTGCACTTCGCCCGTTGATGGCAGCGCACCAACAAGGCTTTCGGTCAGTCTACGGCGGGGAACATCAGCGCTAATGGCATCCATTGGACTACTTAGTCTTAGCCCTAGACGGCTATTGTCGTGCTCAAAGCCCGTCACCATAAACGTATCTTTCATGTAATTTGATTTGGGGTCAAAGTTTGCTGGGTCAAGCCATACAGTTTTAACTACAACTATTTGACGTTCGTCTGCTGCTTTCTTTGCCATGTTTAGCGTTAGCTCGTTCAGGCTGAAGACCAGCTGGGTTTCAAGGTTGCCACCCTCTAAGTCGACGCTGCTGCCGCTGTAGCCAAAGCCTGCAAACATATAGGTGTTGCCTTCCCAGCCAACACGTTCGTTCTGAAAGAAGTTCTGGTAATAGTTGCCGTCTAACTCGATGAACGTTCCAATGGCAATGCTCATTCTTAAACTCCTACGCGGTTACGGGTAGCGGGCCTGTTGCGCATACCTCGGTAAACGTTGGCTTCAGCTTGCTTGGCAGATAGCTGCATTCCTTTGTTGAGTTCAGCCACTGTCGCGTACTCAACTTCGTTGATGACTTGCGTCTGCACTTGGATTGTAGTGCTGCCGGAAGAGCCAGACGCTCCAGGGTTGTTGGCGGTAACGCTGCTGGAGTTGCTGTTGGAGTAGCTGTTTGATGCGCTGTTGTATGCGTAGTTGTTGTTGGCCATAGCCATCGCTTCAGCCGATTCGGCGAAGGCAGCAGAAGCAGAGGCACTGTTAGACATCGCACTACGTGCGTCGCCGTAGTGATCGACGACTGTTTCTTGTGGGTGCAGGATTGCGGGGAATCCACCTTGGCCATCAATGCCTCCTGTTCGTGGTGCGTCGCCTGTATAACCACCACCGGCAAAAGTATATCCTTGGCTTGTTAACTGACTGAAGATGTCTCCCCCGCCAGCAGCTGCAGCACCACCGCCGCCAAAAGCTTTGAGTACAGTCAGCATCAGCTTTTGCGCCAGTATCTTTGTAGCCATATCGAGGAAGGCTTTAGCGATGCCTGAGAACATGTCCGCAAATGCTTCTTCGACACTCTTCGTTCCATCGATTATCCCGGTGATTGCACTAGAAAATCCGCTGGCTAGTGCGTTCTCAACTATTTGTGCTGTCTGCACAACTCTAGCTTCAACATCAGTTAAACTCGTTTCTAGTTTGCGTACATACGCTTCTATAGGATTGAGATTTTGAGCTGCAAATAGTTTTCTAAAACCTTGTTCTAATGCTGCTAACTGTTCTTCGGATTTGCCTTTATTAGCTTCTCGTAATTGTAGTAAACCTATTTGGAGTTTTAGTTGGTTTTGTTCTTCGCGGGTGAGGGCATCGGCAAGCTCTGTCTGCTTACCCATTAGTTCGATTTTTCTTGCTGTGCTTTCTTCGTTTTGCTTGAGGAATTTATAGGTTTCGCCTTCTGCTCTTGTTTCTGCTGCGGCTGCTTTGGCTGCTGCTACTTTGTTGATTGCTTCTCTTTCGGCGTCGGGAGCTTTGGAATTGCGGATTGCTTTGAGGCGGTCTGCTTCAATACGATCCAGGTCTTTGGTTAGTTTTAGTTGTATTACCAGTAAGTTTTGACGGGCAACTTGGGCTTCATTTATTTGCCTGTCTTGTTCAGCTATTTTTTTGATTAGGGCGGCTTCGGCAGTGAGGTCCGCAATTCTTTTGGTTGGGTCGTATGGTTTTTTGCCCGCACCACCGCCAGTTTTTGGTGGGGTAAAACGTTTTCTGTCTTCAAGAGTGGGGTCTATATTGCTTGCAGCTTCAACAATGGCAGGGAATTCTTCTAATAGTATCTTCTGCTGTGCTTCTCCAAATATCTTGCTTCCTCTTGCGCCAGGAGTGGTTAACTCTTCTATGCGTCTGTTGAACTCAGCTTCGCGGTCCGTTCCAGCAATGTCTTTTCGCCTGGTTTCAAATGCGTTGGCTGTGTTAATTGTGCCTAGTACACTGTTAAATTTGTCAATTAGAGGAGTTAGGTACTGACTTAAAAATGCGCCTATGGCTAGACCTAGTTTTGCTATTTCTTTCTGGAAGGTGTCTACTTCGTCATCTAATTTTTGGAGGTTTTGGACACCTTCGTTGCCGATTAGATTGACTAATTCTTGGGTTACTGCCTCAGCTAGTTTTTCTACTTCTCCTAGCTCGGCTAATTTGTCGGCGAGTATTTGAGTTTCTTCGCTGGCAAATAGTGATTTTTCGGTGAGGAAGTCGTAGGCATCGCCCACACTGCCTGCTACTGCAGCTGTTTCTGTTAAGGCTGTGGTGGCTTGAGTGATCGTAGCAGCAACGGCTTGAAATGCGATACCGCCGCCCATTGAGCCTAAACCCAATGCTGGACCTAATCCAGCTCCAGCTAGACCAGCAAGCGACTGACCTATACCTCCACCGAATAAGAGTGGAAAACCTCCACCAAGAGCCAGACCCTCAAGACGATTGGAGCGTTTCTTTTTATTTAGTGCCGCTGTTCTTTCGACAGCTCTCTGCTCTTTTTCAGCAGATTTTGCAGCTCTTTCAGCGTCTTTTGCATAAGATCCTCTTATTTGTTTAGCTTGCTTAAACAGTCGAATTATCTTAGAAGTATCGTTTAACTCTTGTATGTTTGCTTTTTTTCTTTGGTTATTTATCCTTACTTGCTTTGCTTCTAATTTAGCTAGCTGTTTTTCTAATTTAGCAGTTTTTTTATCCCCTGCAAGAGCGTTACCTAAGGCAGTCTCTACTTGTTTTATCTTGCGTAAAACGCCCTCAGTTTTTAGTTTGAGGGTTATTTCAGCAGGAAAATTAGCCGCCACAACCAATAGCTAGCACTACGTTCCGGTAGTCTAGCGGCGTCCTCGGCGGGCACTCTTCATTGCTTGTTCTTGCTGCTCGTTTAAATAGCCGAAGTAGGCGCTCCAGAGCATTAGCTCTTCTTCGGTTACTTCTTCTAGGAGACGGCGGAGGCTATAGCCCAGTTCTTTGGCTACTGCCATACAAAGGAGTAGCCATGAATCTTTACTCAGCTCCTTCGCTAGTACTTTTCATATCGAGGTCTTCGTTGTCCTCGTCGCCTCCGAGAATGGCAAGCATGAGTGATTGCAGGTCGGAGTCGCGGACTGCGTTCTTTAGGTCGGCTACGTCACCGGGGCTGAATAGTGGGGTGCCGTTGCTGTCCTTGGCTTTGCGTACCAGCAGTTGTAGGGCGAAGGCGTTGGGGTCGTCGCTGCGGGCGTCTTTCTTGGCGCGTTCGCGCTCGGCTGCGGTTAATGGAGTGACGTACATTACGACTTCATCGCCGCTTTCCAGGGTGATTTCTTTTTTGACTGGGTCGAGACGGGCTGCTTTCTTCAGCTTGTCGATGAAACGTCCGGCCATAACTGTCCCTAGTACATAACAACTATAGCGTATTGCATAAAAAACCCCGCTTGCTTAAGGCGGGGTCAGAGCTGTCTCGCGTGGTCAGCGTATCAGGCTTTGAGGCCGAAGGCTGAGACCATCCGTTTCACGGAGAAGCTGAGTTCTGCCGAAGTTGGATCGTCAGGATTGACGGAGAATGACATGCCGCTGATGTTGATGAAGGCATCAACAAAGAGGCTACTGGCGTCATCTACACCGCTGGCGTCGCTCTTGGTAGAGACGTACAGCTTGGTGCGGGCACCGGTTTGGTCCTTGAGAACTGCGGAACCGAGTAAACGGTTGGAGATGTTCTCTTGGTCGCCAGTGAAGTAAACCGTCATCGTTCCAGTTGCAGATGCAAAGCCGGATTGGGTTTGACGGAAGTTGGCCAGCTTGGAGCAACCATCGTCTGCACTGTCGAAGCAGGGCAGGGTGGTGACGTCGAGTTCTTCACGGGAGATGTCCAGTGAGAATTCGCGTACTCCGCAGACTGCATAGAAATCGCAAAGCTCGATTTCGATGATGCCTGCGTTTGCTGTTCCGGTACCACCGTCAGCGTTGAGGGTGATGGCCGTTCCACCGGGAGTGCCGGATACTTCGATCCAGGTGGATCCTTTGGCTACGACGTAGTAGCCGCGGATTCCGGAGCCTGCACTGAAGACGCTGTCGACTTCGATGGTGAAGCCGCTTCCGCCGCCGCCTCCGAGATCGGCATCGGCTGCGCTGAGTTGGTCGGTGCTCTTGTACCCGAGGCCACCACTTACCAGGACTGAACCGGTTGCAACGCCACCGCCGGAAACGACGATGTTTGCTGTCGCTCCAGAACCAGCGCCGCCTGTGAGGGCAACGTCTGTGTAGGTGCCGTCGGTGTAGCCGGATCCTGCTACGGCGCTGCCGAAGCTGAGGATTGTGCCGTCTTGGACGACTTGGAGGGCTACGCGGTCAGGGTCCGTGCTTGCCTGGAGCGCACTGTCCAGACTTGCGCCAGCGCCTTCGTAGAAGCAGACGATGTCGCCTACGCGGAAGTCGTGGGTGCAGGGAACTGTGATGTGGCTGGTGGTGCCATCAGTTCCGAAATCTGAGAAATCGTCAAGGCAGAATGACGTTCCAGGTGGTTTAAATTCAATAGAGCCATCCTGCCCTGTAAGGACGGAGTCTCCGCAAATGTCAGCCATTTGGCCTCCTAAAAGAAACTGGGGTTGTGGGGGCGTTCTCCTAGGCGGGGGCTCCTAGGTCTATAGACACGGTCTACAGACCCAGTCTAAGAAACAGTTCAGTAAGAGCCACCATTA
>WLWF01002036.1_pt1 | contig 15267 bp, 16 predicted proteins | sample 6718331 | NCBI WGS metagenome assembly WLWF01 (sample SAMN12718692, study PRJNA515312) | sponge metagenome | isolation source: marine sponge | host: Mycale hentscheli | place: New Zealand: South Island, Marlborough, Capsize Point | collected 2003-05-01
TTTCTTAACACCTGAAATGTGTCCGTATAAAGATAAAATGTGTTCTCTGGTTGTTTTGGGTTCTATTGCCATATTAATTACCGCCAAAAAGTATTTCGTATTTCTGTGCTTGTGTCAAGCTGTTAAAATTCCCTGGTATTAACTTTTGATTTGCAGCTACAACCGAAGGATTTGCACCAGTAACAACTGGTGGTAATTGACCTACTGGACCTAAATTAGGTTCAGGTAAGTTTGCTAGTGGGTTTACTATTTCTGGAATACTTTCTTCAGTCAAAGGTACTTGAAATAGTCTTGATTTAATTTGACCTAAAATAGGAGCTGCTTGTATAAATGGATTTTCAATTCCAAGTTTATCTGCATTTTCTTGAAAAGCTCTCATTACTTTGTCTGAAATATTTAAAGGTCTAAAGATTGCATTAGTAACTGATCCATAAGTTTTTTTACCTGTTCTCTCAATCACCTGTTTAGCAATATCTGACTGAGGCATATTTAAAACTTCAGCTGCTTCTAAATCTCTATAAAAATCTCTAGTGTTTTTAAACAAAGCTCTGTTTGCATTTATATATGCATTAACAATTGCTTCTGGTGTAACTGGCCCACCTTTTAAAACTTCTGTTGTAAATAACTGTCTAGAAGTAGAAACTCCTCTTTGATACTCAGCAATTTTAAATTTTAAACTTCTTTCTGGTCTTACCGGTATAGCTCTTGCACCAATAAATCCTAAAGCTTCATTACCTAATTCAAATGTTTCTCCATAATCATTAAACTTACCTTTAGTTACAACACCTACAGGTTCTGCTTTATTTTTAAATGCAAGTCCTAGTCTTTCAAATTGTTTTGCAGAAAAAGGCATTTGTGCTTCTACTAAATGTCCTATACCTTTTGAAAATTTAGTTCCTTCAGTATCATCATCATTCCAAACTCTACCACCACCTCTCTTTTTTCCTTTTCTTAAAAATAAATCAAATAAAGCCTCTGACCAAATAGATTCTGATATAAATGGTTCACCTAATTCTTTTGTAGCAGTAATAGTTCCTTTTAAGAAATCATCCATGATACCATCTTTATCTTGCTCCCCAGCCTGTACAGCATTGATGACTGCCTGCACTGGTCTTGATATAGTATCGTATGCATTAGCATGTGAAAAATCTATGTATTTTAATTTGTTGTCCTTATCTCTTAATGGTACAAGGGTTGAGTTTTTAGACCAATCAGCAACATATCTTCTCATTGCATTTATTTCATCTTGGCTAACATTGTATAAAGCTTTAGTCATTTCAACAGTTGCATATGGTACAGCTGCTGTAGTTACACCCATACCTAATAATCTTTGCATACCTATTTTATATAGAGGTCTAACAGTATCACCTTTGTCGTTTTTCATTGTGGTAAATATTTCATCAAGACCACGTCTTACAATGTTTGTACTTGTTCTAATTATTTCTGCAGGAAACGATACAAAGTTACCAACAGGAAATCTTCGTAGTCCTTTGATAAAAGAACCTACATAATCATAGTTAGGTATATTATTTCTTACTATACTGGCTGCTTCTTCTTCTAATTGATCCGCGGTCCTCGTAATACCTTTCGCAGCATACGCTTTACCTAATCTAGATTTTTCACCAGCCCAAGATACAATTTTCCAAAAATCATCTTCAGCTGTGTATAAATCTTGTGATACTTGTTTTAATTTAGATAATGGTTTTAATAATGCTCTTATAGCTTTGTCTCCAGTAGCAGTTGCACCAAAATCAATGTCTTCTAATAGTCCTCGTAAATCTCCTAATCTTACATTAGAATTCACAACACCTAATTTTAAAAGTTTTCTATAAAAATCATTTTGTTTTCTTGTACCTTTTAATCCTGTTTGTAATGCTTGATACGCATCTTTGATTGCAATAGGTGATGGTATGATACCATTAGCTGTTGCAAACGCACCTGCAGATACAAAGTTTCTTGCGTGTGTAACTGGTGATAAAATTGTTTTAGCAATCTGAGATGTTGCTTTTGGATATAATAATAATCCTTCATAAATTCGTTGGCCTGTGCCTTTTTTAGTGTATGCACTATTAGTTTCTTCTAATGCATCTGCTATCTCATCGATTGCATACTTACCATTGATAGGATTTGTGATACCAGCCTCTAATGCTTTGTTTGGATCTACCTCTATTTTTCTAATATTAGGACCTAAAGCAGTTAATGCTTCTGCTTCGTCATCATAAAACATACCACGTTTACCTGCAGATTTATCAGCATCAGATTGTTTAACTAGATCATCAAAAAATTCATTACGTCTTGTAACTAAAGATAATCTACTTGTACCAGCTAGTATAGTTTGCATAGGATTTTTTTGTTCTCCTAATAGTTCTTTAATAACTTTCTGTGCATTCGCTGGTAGGTTTACTAAATTAGCATAACCTTTTGATGTAACCGCATCATCTAAAACAGTTTTACCTACAAAGAAATCTGGTATTTGAAATACAACGTTAGATGGTTTGTCCATCTTAAATCCTTTTGGTAGTTGTGCCGTTTTAACTAATCTGTTTACATAATACTCTGCTTGTTGTTCTGTAATTGGTTTACCATTCTGTCTTGCAACATCTCTAAATAAAGTCATTGCTTTTTGCACAGCTTCATCTGTAGGTTTGTAACTTAAAAAAGGTAATACAGATTTATTAGCAAATCTATCGTATGTAGAACCTAGATAGTCTTGAAACTTTTTACCAAATAATTGTTTAAATTCTTTAAATGCTGTTTTATCTCTTGCAATCTTACCACCTAAAGCACTAAACATATCACCCCAACCAGTTCTAATAGAATCTAAATTACCATAAATTGCTTTTCTTACATCTGGTTTAGCTTGTGCTTTGTCTAATAAATCATCAACAATTTTTTTCTTTGCTGGATCTATTTTACCAAATGTAACTTTACCGCTAACTTCATCAACTTTAGGTGAGCCTGATAACATAGCTTCGTTCAACCCTTTTAATAAATCATTTCTTTCTTTTGCAACTAATTTATTTGTAACTGTTTTATACGCAGGAAAGATGGCATCTATATTTTTATCTAGTTCTCTTGAAACTTGTTGTGCAAAGTTTACATCTGCTGATCTTGCACCAACTTGTCCTCTTTCTATATCAAAAAATTCTTGTGTCTTACCACCTCTAGCTCTAACTTTAGATGCAACCTTATCGTAAAATCTATCTAATTTAGAATTAGAGAACCGCATATCTTTGCCTCTTTTAGCTAATCCTTTTAATACAGAACCAACACCACCAATTACTCCTGTGAATAACGCACCCTCTGTACCAAACTTAACTCTATTAATTAATTCTCTATTTGGATCGTAATCTGCATCATCCTCTCCTCTTTCTAATTCTGTAGGTCCACCTAATAAATCACCGAATGTACCCGCTTCTTCTACATCACCAACAAATACACCTTCAGCAACACCACCCGCTGTAGCACCGCCAATAAATTTTGCAGTTTTACCTTTTCTGTTTAGTTGATCTGCTGTATTTGCAACATTACGTAAAGCTTTACCATCTGCACCTGTAACTTTAAAATATGTACCAGCTTTTTTGGTTTGCACTGCTTTACTTGCTAAACTTGTTCCAGCTTTGAATGCAACACCACCAGGTATACCAACATTAGTTAATAATCTTGTAATCTTACCTGCAGCTGTAGCCTCTGCCATCTCGTCTAAATTTGTAAGATCATCAAAGTATTTTTCTATTTCTGCTGCTTTGTTAGTATCATTTGTTAGATCGTAGATACTAGCACCTAATGAAAATAAACCTTTTGGTATGTCAATTAAACCAGATCCAATACCTGCAAAAATAGAAGCCATTGTACTTACTTCATTGTTATCTTCTGGTCCAATTGTTTTTGATTCTGTTTTGGGTGATAGAAGCTCATCTAAACTAGCCATGTAACCTCCTAACTATAACTTCTGTCGAAAACTACTTTTTTATCTTTAACTTCAAATATTAACTTATTGTCTTTATCACTATAAATACCGTCTGGTAAACTAGTTGATTTATCTGCTTCTATAACTTCAACAGCTGTAACATCACCTTTGTAACTATCTCCATAAAATGTTTCTGCCGCTAATGCAAAACCTTGTGATAATATAGTTCCACCAACAGAATTTTTACTTAACTCTTCGGCAAAAGTTCCTGATTGTTTAGTGGCTCTTTTAATAGCTTCGTCTTTGTCCATGCCTTGACTTACTAAAAAGTCAACAGTTTTTTGCACACTTCCTTTAGTTCCTGCTTTCATTTCCGCATCTCTTTTTGCTTTTTTATCAAAAAGTTCTTGTTGTTTTCTAGCTTTAAACTCTTCTAGTCCTGCAATAGATTTAATTCTTTCAGTTCTGCTTGGTCCAGATTTTGCTTCTGCTGCCATAAATTCTGATAACCCTTCTCTTACATCACCTGTACTTAAAAATGCTGCAGATGCTCTACCTAACATATCACCAAGATCCCTACGTTTAGCTTTGTCTAAACCTAAAGCTTTTTCAAGATCAGTCATAGTTACTTCTGTTTCATCTTCTGTTTCATTTACTTTTGGTGTCTTAACTTCTTTTGGTGAGTTGTCTATTTTATCTATATTTTCTAGATCAGCTATATTTTGTTGTCTTATAGACTCTAATCCAGGCGATGCAGAAGCAGGTTCATCTCTGTTATAGAATTCAGGTTTTCCTCTTCTTTCTCTAAAAGAATCACCTTCGTCAAATATACCTGAACCAAATAAACCTTCTTCTATTCTACTTGATCTTCCAAAATCTAGATCTTTCCCTTTGCTTGTTGTATAAATTTCTCTTATATCACCTAGTTTTAAAGACTCTTCAATATCCTCTTCACTTAATGGTTCACCATAATCTGATCCTGGATATAAATTTTTCATCATCATAGCGTATTCATCACTTCCAGGCATTGGGGAAGATTGTTGAAAACCTGTTGGTGTAATTTGTACAGGATTAAAAATACTTGTAATTTTACTTTCTCCAAATTGTGACAGGTCAGGTAATACTTTAGGAGTATTTCTTCCTAATAAATTACTTGTTTGTGCTTTGTTATACGGATTATATGATACGCCACCACCTCTGTAATATCCTGATCTAGTTCCAAGACCACTCGCGATCCCCGTGCCGTAGCTATCTACTGAACCACCTCTAAACATCGGTCTTCTTAAAATTCTACTCATTAGCCAAATAATCCTAGTTTAGAACCAATACTAGCTATACCTGTACCAACACCTAATGCTGTTGATAATGGACTAGCTGGCGCTGCTGGTGGTTGATATCCGACTGTTTGAGTCGGGAATGCACCAGGTTGTACTTGTGCAAGTTGTTGACCCACTAAACCTAGTCTAGTAAATGGTTCAAATTCTGCTTCTCTTGCTGCTCCAGTTGCTGCATCTAATATTGCTTGTTGTTGTGCTTGACCAGCTTGACCTAATTGTGTTTGATAACCACCAAGTCCTTGTTGTGCTGCCAAGTCTGCAGCTGCCGCTGCTTGTGCTTGTTGAAATCCTTGTGCTAATAATTGTGCTTGTAATCCTGCTCTACTTTGTGCTGCACCTCTTGCAGACTCCGCTGCCATAACTCCTTGTCTTGCTCCACCAAAGGCACCGCTTTGAATAGCTGCATCTCTTAATGCTGTATTTTGTATTGCTTGTTGTCTGTCAAATTCTGTTAAAGTTGTATCAATCACCTCTTGTTGGTAAGGCGACATAAAAGGTTGATAAGCTTGTGGTCCTGTAAGTGAACCCAATCCGCCGGCCGCGGTTCTCGCATCTTGTTGTAGTTGTGATTCTGCTGCAATCTTTGGTGCATATGCAGCTGTATTAATTTGTGGTGCTACTAATGGATCTAATGCTTTAAGATAATTAGTAAGCGATGCTTCTAGTACCGGTGCTGGTCGTGTTATTGTAGTTGTTTCAGCCATTATGCTCTTGCCTCTAATCGGTTCATTGTTTCATACATTCTCTTTGCACCTTCGTTAACATCTCCACCGCCTGCTGCTCTTACAGCATCGGCTGTCATTACAAATTCGTTTTTGCTTAATCTTGCAGGGACGTCGTCCGCTCTCTCTTTTTTACCTATAGGTATGAAACCACCTGTTCTCATATCCATTTCTTTACCACCAAGATTCATTATACCACCATCTTTAAAAGAAACAATACCTCCATCTTTTAATCCTAATAATGATAATGTTTCATCAATAACGTCTTGTGAATGTTGGCCAGCTGTCATTGCTGCGATAATTGCTGTTCTTCTAGCATCATCAGAGGCTGTTTGTGCTTGTCCTGTTTCTCTTTCATAATCTGCCAGCTCTTGTTCATAGTCTTTTAAAGCTTTTCTAGCTGTAGCCATACCAAGATCTACCGATCCTTGTGTAAATGGAGTTATAGATGCTCCTGCTATTTTCAGTAATCCAGGATTTTCTGCACCTGGTGTAAACAAATCTTTAAATACACCTTGAGATGCTTCCATACTAGTTGCACCTTTTTCTAATGCACCTAATCCCATTTTAGATAAACCTGTTGCATCTTTTCCTGCTGTTGCAAATGCTTCGGCAGATCCTGGAACAGATACTGCTCCTTGGCCCGCTGCCAACAATGCAGATAAACCAGAAAATTCTCCTTCACTACCTTCTTGAGCTAATTGTGATCCTATATTTAAACCACCTTGTAATAAGGCACCTCCTATCTGTGGTGCAAATCTACCAGCTCTTAATAAACTTCCTATACCAGAAGCCGCGCTTCCAAAAGCTGTAGGTGCTAAAAATGGAAAAGCTGCAGCCGCATAAGGTAAGAAAGGTTTGATCTCATTAGGTATAACCTTGTCTAAAAACCTTGATACTGGTTTTGTAATCTTTTTAATTGCTCTTTTTGCTTTTTTGAATAATCCCATGATCTACTAATTTACTTGGTTTTCTCCTAATAATCAATCGCTGATATTAAATCCAGCGCCTATTTTTATCTCTTCCACAGTCACATTTACATCCCTTCGTATATGTTCAGATTTTGTAGGTGTATTAACATTTTGAACGTCTGCTAAAGCCTCGGCATCTGACATATATTCTTGTCCTGTTTCTGTGTTGGTTAATGTAACTTCTGTTTTAGGTGTAATTACTGGTACTCTTTGACCATTAATTGTCTCATACCTAACTGAAGCTTCTGTTTCTATAAACGGCATTATCTGTCCTCTCTGTTTATTTCTAATATTGATGCAATAACATCTGTTTGACCACTACTTGCTTGTACTTTTAATATCTCACTTTCCTTCATAATCAAGGGTTCAGTTAATACTTGTTCTTTTTCATTAGCAGATAAACTAACATTATTATCTACTACAAAACTAGCCGCTGCTGCATCTACTAATGTTACTTTAACAACTGCTGCACCAGCATTATCTTCTGTTACTAATAGTGATTTTACAATAGCTCTTGAGTTAGAAGGCACTGTATAGAGTGTTGTTAAATCTGTATTTGTTAAACTTGTTTTTTCATTTTTATATATATTTGCCATTAACCTAGTCCTAACCAAGTAAATCGTTCTTGGTCTTCTTTTTGTTGTGTTAAGTATGTAGAGTTTAACTGTTCAATAATTGTAGTTAACGCTCTGTTAATTTGTCTTTGGTTATCTTCGCTATATTCTTTTTTTGGTTCTGGTAATCTTACTACTACTTTTGTCATTAACCTCTCCTTCCATCTGGTTGTATATCTACTTGGAATGTACCAAATCTCCAAGACTCATTTACACCAGTATTTTCTATTTTAATATTTGCATATCTTCCTCTAGCCCTAGTGTCAACTTTTAAAGTTGATGAAGTAATTGTAAAAGGACTTAATGCAGTTTCTATATCATCCTCTGATGGAAAATCTTTTATAGATAATGTAACTTGGTTATTTCCTGTTAATACTTTAAAGTTTGGTAAAAATCTTCTCATAGCTAAAAAGACTTCTGCTTGATCTGGTTGTAATGAAAAACTAAATGATTGAATAAAAGAAGTTAAGATAGTTGTACTTCCATCTGGATTTACTTGATCATTTCCTGTTTCGTGTTCGAACAATACGCTTTGACCTAATCCTGTTTCACCAATAACTTGTGGGAATGTACCAGTATTAGAACTGTTAAATGCTGTTGCATAAGGTTTAGGATATACTAGTGAATCAATCCAAGTGGTTCTAATAGAATTTGTATTAACACCGGTGTACCAATTACCCATAGGTAATCGTGCATTATTTTGACCGTAGTTATAAACTACATATCTATTATTAAAATCAGATCCAGATGTTGGATACCACCAAACAACTTCTGTAAATAAGTTATTAATACCAGCATTTATTTGTTGGCCTTTTGTTGTATCTGCATTGTCATAAACAAAATCTTCAACCGAACAAGGTAGTGTATTAACAGTACCATCAAAAGAAAAGAAACCATTATTGCCCATCCAGTAAGCAACACCATCAATTTCAATAGCTGCATTCTTACCAATCAATCCACAGTTTGTACCAACTTGCTCAAAACCAAATGTAAATGGTGCACCTACAAATTTCATTGTGTACAATGCATTGTCAGTCCATATTAGAATATTTTCTTTTGCAACCAGACCTCCCATAATTTTTGTACCATCTTGAAGTCTTTGTGTACCAGCAGTGTTGGTTGCTTGTGGTGTATATTTATTTATACTTTCATCTTCAGAAAATCTTATAAGCATATCATCTTGTGATGTAGGAGTACCTATTGTTAATTCTGTTCCAAGATGAATTAAGTGACGTGTTGTTGGTGATATAAGTGTTACTCTAGTTGCAGTTGGATTGCCTGAATCTGTTGCTGCATCAATTCTAGTTTCAAAACCAGATGTTAACATAGAAGCGTGTGTTGTTAGTCTTGCAGTAATACCAGAGTTCCAAGTAAAAGTTTTACCATTCGCAATTGTTGCAACTAATACTTCACCAAAATTACTTAATGACCATAGACCTGGTTCTAGTGTAACTGTTGATGCTTCTACTGCATTTCCCCATCCTGTAAAATCTGTTGCGTTTGTAACTACAGCTCCATCACTATGTGCTTGACCATTAGAAGTTCCAGTTGTTGCTGTGCCTAATGCACCTCTAGTGATACCTGTTAATTCAACACCAGCTACACCTGTATAAGTTATTAATTCATTATCTACAGCGATTGTACCAGCTGTTGGAAAACCTGTTGTAGATGTTAATCTAATCTGTGTTGCTGATCCATTGTTACCATTTGTATCCGCGCTCAACGCTCCGTCTAAATCGTTTTGTAAAGCACCTGTAATATTACCACCATAATTTCCTACACCATAACCATAACCATATGTTTGTGCTGCGGGACCTACTGTTTCATAAACTTGAACCGTCATACTACCACCTGTTGAGATAACAGCACTTGCTTGATTTAAAGAATCTATGGTAAAAGTTGTAGGGGTAGGGACCGATAATACTTGAAATAATTTAAGTTCAAAGTCAGCTGCAGTCAATCCTGTACCACTTGGTAAAGTAACAGAAGATAATTCTACAATGTCTCCTACTGATAAATCGTGATCTGTTGTTGTTGTAATGGTACAAGTTTTAGCTGATGTACTGTTAGTTGCTAATGTTGAACTAGTTAAAGTATCTACAACTCCTGCATTACTACATCTAAAAGGTGTGATATCAAAAAGTTGTCCTTCAAAATATACAAGTAAAAATTTATCTGTTCCGATTGCAATATATCTATTGCCTTCTGTATCAACAAAAGCGTGTTGTTTTCTAGCAACACCTACAATAGAATCTGTAAGCAAAGATTGCCAACCACCTACTTTTTCTGGTAGTCCATATCTAAATCTTACATTATCTGAATCAACCCAACGACCCTCTGCTCCAACGGCAGTGTCTTGTTTATCTATTCCGGGAGCAAACTTAATTTTCGTAAGCATTAGTTACTCCTATGATGTACTATTAGTTTTTATTTGCCAGCCTTTTGTAGCAGTTGTAAAAATTAATGTTACACATTGATTGTTAGCAGTTAAATCTAAATCAGATGCGGAACCTTGAATATTAGATCCACCTCTTCCAACTATACATTTGTTAGTTCCAAAACCATTAGATGCAGATACATCCATTATAGTTACTTCATCACCTTGTGATGGTGATGCAGGTAATGTAATTGTTACAATATTAGCCACTGTGTCCACACCAATTTGATCTCCAGCTACAGCTGTGTATGCAGTTTTACTGGCTGCTGTTACTTCTGTAAATCCTTTTTCAAGCATTCCTAATGTTGTTGCTGGTACACTACCTCTAGAATAAACTAAAGCTGTTGCACCTTCTGGAAGAGGTACTTGAGTTGCTCCGGCTTGACCTGTAGTTAATAAAGTTACTGTCCAACTTTCTGCCGCTGTTCCTCTAGTAGTTCCATCTTCTACAAAAAATACTCTGTTAGAATTACCACCTGTTGTTGATGCAGGCATAGTTAAGCTCGCATTACCTGATAAAGTACCTACAACTTTTATGTAAAGGTTTTTACCGTTTGCACTTGCATCTCCGTCCGCTAAACTTAAATCAACATTACCAGAACTTAAAGTTACTTCTACATAACCTGATGCTGCTGTTTGTAATAATTGTAAATTAGTATTTGTAATAGTTCCCCATAGACCAGCTTTCTCACCTGTTGCTACGAGTTCTAATGATAAATCTGTTGAATAACTTGATGCCATATTAGTACGGTTTTATTGGTGTCCAAACCATTGTTGCTCCTGGTATTATATCGTTCCACGTAATAACTCCTGGCTCTACTGTATCTAATGATAAAGCATTGCCTGTCGGTAATACATTTGCTGCTCCTGTTACTGTAACATTTCCTGTGGCTAAGGTCAACGAGTTTCCAGAAGGCGATACATTAGTATCTATATTAATTGTAAATGCACCTAACCCTAAAGATACAGCATTTCCTGTAACTGTGTGATTAGCATCAGCTGTAATTGTTAATGTGCCTGTGCCTAATGCAAGTGGATTTGCTGTTAAATTTTCTGTTACAGCGTCTGCAATAATACCTACACTACCGATTGTAATAGATAAACTATTACCTGTTACAACTACAGCTACATCTGAATCGGGTCCTGATGTAGCAAAGGGTAATGCTGATATTGCGTCAAATCCTAAACTCATAAATAATCCTTAAAAGGAGACAGGGGGTATGTGGTGGTGCCCTGCCTCCATCTAAAGATTATATCATCGTTTAAACCAACTTGGAAGACCTAAATGTGGACGCTTGTCAAACATATTATCTTTAGCGCCTGGAGTTTTACGGTTGTTATAATGAAGAAATACTTGAACGCATTCTTTGCCTTTAAATTTATTTCGCCAATGCTCTAATTCACAGCCAGAATAAACTAGCATATCGCCTGGTTTTAAATCTACTTTAATACCTTTAGCTTTACTTTCTGTAGTAATATCTTTACCATTTGGTCTACCAACATTTTCATTTGGGCTTAAATATATTGGCCAATCATCACCAGCAAGATTCATAGTTGTAGATATCTCACAACTAAATCTATCTTTGTGTCTTTTTAAAATATCACCTTTTTTATAAATTCTTGCATAAGTATAAGCTGGATATAATTTAAGTCCTGTTACTTCTTCCATTTTAGGTTGGCATTTTAACATTAAAGTCTCCATAGCAATATTAGAATAATGACTATATGTATTTGGTATTTGAGCATCAGCTTCTTCATACTGACCTATAATATTTTCAAATGGTGAAATGTATCTAGTTTTTCTACAAGTATCATATACTTGTTTCTGCATCATAAAATAATTTGCAACAAAACTAGCCAAGTCTTTTGATATAGCTTGACGAATAACTGTATATTTTTTTTTATTAAACATCTTTTGCCATCTCTTTTGGCACTGCTTGTATATTCCAATGTATAAATCTAAATGGTTCAATACCAAAGTCTACACTAAATTCGTGTTCTAAAAACCCTGGAAAGATAATTAATGTACCTGGTGTAGGTTTAAAATGTATAAGCTCACTACCGCCTAATACACCTTTTTGATCTTTTAGTTTTAATTTTGTAGCACGTGCTCCTGTTCTTGGTTCGTGAAATACTGGAAAAGAAGTTTTATCACTGCACTTTAAAAAGTAAAAACCTGATACGTGTTGATTCCAATGTACGTGTGCTGAATGATGACCACCACCTTTTTTAGCAAACTCTTGTACCCACATCTCACTAAATAGTGTTGTATATTGCTGCATATCAAAACCTTGATGATCTAAATATTCCCAAGACTTTTGACCAATGTAATTCCTAAAATCTAAAAAGTCATTGTCAGCTGTAAGTGGTGTTGAATGATATGATCTTCCAAAGTCTCCAAACTTTTTTATATGCGCTTTAGCTTCTGGAAAATTTTTAGCAGCTTTAATATATTTGTTAGATGCTTTTGTTAAAGATTTTATAAACTCTGGTTTTTGTTCTGACCAAATAGTTGTGTTAAAATAATTGTTAATGTACATATGTATACCATCCTGTTACTATATATTTAGTTTCTTGTGTTACAATACCTCTATGAGTATGTGTCCAGAAAGAAGGAAAAAAAATTGTTTTTCCTGTTTCTGGTTTTATTTTTTGTTTTTGATAAAAAAATTCAGTTTCTCCACCATCTTTAACATTATTTAAATACGTAGAAAATGCTAAAATTCTTTCATTATTTTTTTCAAAACCTGTAGATTCTGCGTGCCAACCAAAATAAGACTCACCTGGTTTATATTTTTGTATTTTTAAAATAGGATGTATACCCCAAGGTTCTTGTCCTGTATCTAAATATTTATATTTTTTTATATATTTTTGTAAAATACTATGTAATGCTTTAGCATAATTACTTAATCTTTTGTCTTCACAATTTAAATATATTTCACTCATTTTTCTATACTTGTCATCCTGAATTGTTTTATTTTTAGTATTTTCATAACAATTAATTAAATCATTACATATTTTTTTATTTATTTTATCTTCGTAAATAAACATTATTTAAATGGTTTTCCTAAATGCCAAACAACAAGACTATATCTTGTGCCAGCGGTTACTGGTTTAACTCTATGCCATACAAAAGAAGGAAACACAATAATAGATCCTTTAGGTAAAATCTCTTTTGCTCTTCTTAAATGTTTAGCTTCATCTCTCATATGTGGATCATAGTTTCTAAAATCAAATTCTAATTCACCACCTGTATATTCTGAACCATCTGTTAATTGACAAGTCATAGATAGTTTTCGAATTCTGCCGTGTTCTGGATGATTAGGATCATCTCTTTCATAAGATTTTTCCCAACTATCACAGTGCCAATCATAATATTGATTATGTTTATATTTTGTAAACTGACACGATTCAGATCTTTCCCAATCAAAGTTCCAACCAGCATTTTTATTAGCCATATGAACGTATGGATGTAATTCTTTATATATCCAAGTATCATTTAACCATACAAGATCAGAGTTTCTTTTTCTTTTTAAATCTTTTATTTCTTCTTTTTTTAATTTTCTATCACCATAGCCACCTGTTCTAGCCATAACTTCTTTTTGTGCATTAGCATATTTGATAACTTCATCACAAAATTTAGGTGTCAACACACCACTAAAATACCAATAGTAATTATATATATTCATAAGTTATTGTTTGTACAAAGTTTAATGAATCTTTCTGATTGTTAGTTAAGTAATACATATTAGTTGATGGAAACATTATAAATTTATTGTTAGTAAGTTCTATGTCCCAAGATCTACCTTTACGTCTATTATCTTCATAGTGTATTCGAACGTTACAATTTTTTACATTAACACCATATAACAATGTATAGTCTGGAGAGTTACGTAAATCTACTGGATCTATATTCAATAAAGGAATTGTTGTTTCTTGAGGCTTATACATATTGCCCCACGTTTCTTTGTTAACTAAATTAAAATCATACTCAAGACTAACGTGATCTCGCATATATGTATTTAACATATCCCAAGTTCGTGAAAATGGAAAAGGTGAATCTGTAATGTTAGATTTTAAAATATCTTCTTGAAGTTTATCTCGGTCAATGTCCCAATCTTTAGGCATATCGACATCACCGTAATATAATGATTGTTCTGTTAAGACTTGTCTCTGCATACCACCACCATTTTTAATTTATGCTTTGCTATCTGTCAAGTCCCAAGATTGATTAGCTTCATTCCAGTCATAACCCCATTTATGAGTATCAGCTGTATTTTGTGATTCTTGTTCTGCAGTTAATGCAGGAGCATCACCGATTGGTGATTTCCAAGAAGCTGATGCATTATGTTTTACCCAAGATGCATAAGGTTTTTTAGGCCAAAAGATTTGATCATCTTCGTCCCAAGTATAACCTATACCTGCATAGTTTCCTCTAAATGCTTTTGAAACATCTCCTTCAGTACCGTCTTGGTTTCGATATTTTCCACCAGATGTATTGTAAGATGTTTGAATCCACATTTGTGCAGGCCAATTATTATGTGTCTCTAAATATTGTTGTCCTACTGTTTCATCTTCAACGCCGTCAGCGTTTAACATATCACCATTATTCAAAGTAAGTACTTGAATAACTTTACTGTTAGCTCCTAGTTTTGCAAAATGTGCCATAATGTTTCTCCTTATATATTAATTTTAATTATCATTCAACTATTGAAATTTATACCTTATTATAACTATTCCTGAACCACCTGTACCACCATTATTTCCACCAGATCCAGCACTAGCACCACCACCTGTATTATCTGTTCCATTATTACCTGGAGTTCCTGGATTTGATGCATCAGCACCACCACCTGTTCCACCAGTTGCTTTTGATCCACCTCTAACAGGTGCAACACACGCACCAGCACCACCACCTGCAAACGCTGTCGCCGAACCATTTATAGAAGTTGTTGCTCCTGCACCGCCGGGTCCACTTCCAGGATTTGCTGCGTCTACACCTACTGCAGTTGCTCCACCGCCACCACCACCAAAATAGTTTCCTGGAGGATGATTTACTTCTAATCCATCACCACCTGCAAAACCTTGCGCTGGACTTACTGGAGGTGTATTTCCATTTCCTCCAAACGCTGTTGATCCGTTTCCGCCTCCACCACCTGAACCTCCTGCAACACCTGTTCTATAAGTACCACAGTTTCCTTGTGCTCCACCGCCACCACCAGCAGAAGTTATTGTTGTGCTTCCTGCAAAAGTTGAAGGGCTTCCACTTCCTGGAG
>WLWF01002040.1_pt1 | contig 15238 bp, 7 predicted proteins | sample 6718331 | NCBI WGS metagenome assembly WLWF01 (sample SAMN12718692, study PRJNA515312) | sponge metagenome | isolation source: marine sponge | host: Mycale hentscheli | place: New Zealand: South Island, Marlborough, Capsize Point | collected 2003-05-01
TTATATAAGCAGCTAATGGCACGCCTGATTCAGGTTTGTACTCCATTACTAAGTCAAGAATACCACGCTTACCAGTTTCTATTTCATCAGTTAATAGTTGACGATCAAAATTTGGTGCTTGACTACGGGACTCTACTATTTTACTAGTTATAGGCTTAAACTTCTCTATAATATCCATTGCTGCAGAAACACCCTGTTCATCATATAGTCTTTGAACTTCTTGTGAGTCTTCAACTCTTTTACTTTCTTTAGCTACAGATTCTTTTATTTCTGTTTCGTTTCTTGCAGCATCTTGTTTTTTGAGTTTAACATCAGTTGACTCTATAGCCACTCCAGCTTCTGTGTCTATATCACCCGTAAAACCTTCTTCAACTAATACACCCTTAGCACCTTCTTTAGCTACTTTTTTCTGAGCATCTGTAAAACCTTTACCAGCTTCAGTGTTTTCGTTGTAAGCAACTAAAAAGTCAAAAACGTCTTTGCCTGTATTAAAGTTTATGTTTAACTGTTGTTTATTTGTAGGATCTTTTAAGAAACTTGTTATAGTTTTACCTATTCTCTTATACCAAGCTTCTTGTTTTGGATTATACTGAACATCACCGCTGGCTAAATACTCACTCATCAAAGGTATAACCTCAGACCAAGTTGATTCTGCTGAATAATCAGGATCATTAATATATTGCTGAAATTTAGCTAAAAACTTAGCACCACCGCTTATTTCAGTGTTAGTCAAAAACTCATTCATTAAAGCTTTTCCAAAAGATATAGCTAAATCTGGATTACCCTTCAGTGCTTGTTCCCAAAAAGGATGTAATACCTCGTGTTGATCAGTAGTATAAACATTGTCTTCACCTGCTACTTGATCGTTTATTAGTATAAAAGTTTTACCATCTTCGGTTGTTATTGCTTCACCATAACCAACAGACTTTACAATTTTTCCGCCTTCACCTATTAACTCTTGTTTTCTAGCGTCTACACTATCTTGATCTGTAAAAGTTTCAAAACTAGCTTCTAAAAATTCTGCATTTTCTTTAGCAGCTTGTCTAGATTTTGATTTTTCTAGTTCTGGTTTTACTACTTCAGCTAAAGCTTTTTGTTTTTCTTGTATTTTTAGCTTTATAGTATCTTGAAAAGCTGGATCTATATTTTTTAACCTATTTTTTAAATCTTCTATTTCTTGTAGTATTATAGAAGATTTCAACAGAGATTCAGGCGAAACAAAATTTGGCACACGCGAAGACTGATTAACTATAGCTCTTACTTGAGCTGTTATTTTAGAAGATTCTTGTTGAGTTATTTCACCATTTTTTACTAAATTAGACAAGGCTTTTTGAGTTTCTAATGTATTTTGCCCCATCATAAATAAGCTAGTATTTAATTGACTATAATTGCTAGTGCTTCCTGGTATTTTAATGTTTGTTGCAGCAGCGGAAACAGCGGTAGAAACAATAGCAGTAGTGGCTAAATCACTAGTGGTAAACTCCTCGTCTAAAACCTCTCTACCAATTTGTTGATTTATTCTTTCGTTTATAATTTCACTTTCTCCATACCCTTGTAAAGTTTCTTCAATGTTTTCACCGACGGCAGCAGTTCCAGTTTTAAAAGTTCCTGCTTTTGTGGGTAAATATTTTTTAAATATTTGACCCCAAGTTTTTTGACTACCCTTTTTTGCAAATTCTTTTACAGCACTTGCTATATGATTTTTTAAGTTAAGTGAATTTTGAAATGCTCCAAAGTATTTTTCAGTAGGACTAAACGCGCCAGCGCCACCATACAATATAGCTGTTTGAACAGCGGCTTGGTCAGACATTTCACCCGCTACTTCTTCGCTTTCTCCAGCGGCTATTAATTGTTGGTATGTTTCAAGTTTACCTTGAGCATAACCAAGGCCACTCCAGTAGAGCATACCGTCTAATCTGGCTTGTGGAAATCTTATTATACTTTTAATTCCTGTTGCTCTTTTTAAAAGAGCAGTTCCTCTTCCTATTCCTTTTGTACTATATATATCAACAAAAAGACCCGTTAATGCACCAGCTGTTGTAGACACAGCGCCAGACCCACTATAAGAATAATCTGTTTCTTTGCTTTCTTTTAGAATATCTATTATTTTATCTCCATTTTCAACTGAAGCTATAGCATCCTGGTCTATTATAGGCGTATTAGTAGCAGCTTCATAAACAACACCGTCTTCTAGTATATATTTTTTTCCCGCTATTGTAGCTGTTTTTCCGTTTACAAAAGGTTTTTTACTAGCACTTACTTGCGCGGCCTCATCTTCTGCTTGCTGAATTAAACTATATCTAGTATCAAAACCCATTATATCTGATAATATTAAATTACCAAATTGCTCAGCTCTAGACATTACATTATCTTCCATGCTTTTAACTGTTTCGCCTAAAGTGCCGTCCCAGCTGCCATTTTTTTGCACTTCCGCTCTTCTTTGAGCTGTTTTAGCAGCAACGGTTTCATTAGCAGTTTTTAGTTCTGGAAAAAAATCGCCTAAATAATTTTCAATACCTTGATAGTTTGTAACATCAAAGTTAGTAAATCCTTTTTTATTCCAATTTAATTTTGATATTAAAGATCTAGCCTTAGCTCTTTTAGCTACAATGTTTTTAATATTTTTAAATTTTTTTGGATTTAAAGCAACGTAGCCATCTAGCGTTTTATTGTCTTCCATAGTGCCATTTTCAAGTAAAAAATTACTTAAATATGTGGCAAGTCTTCTTTGTCTAGCCAGCTCTGCTTTACGCATGGCCTCTGCGTCTACAGAACCACCGCCACTTAACTTATCAAGATTTTGCGCTGCTTTTTCATAGACAGCAGATCCCATTTTGCCAACTCCTATTCCATAAATACCAAAGTTACCCGCTAATACATTTTCTGTAAACTCCTTACTTAATCCGTTTTTATTTAAATACCCAAAAAATTTCTTAGTTAAGTCCTCACCTAGAAGTTTTACAAGTGAAGATTCTCCATCAACAATTCCATAAGAAGACATAATGTAGCTTTGTGATCTCTTGGCGTTTTTATCACCTAATTGATATCTAGAGTCATTGTCTAAATAATGTTTTAAATAGTAATCAGGCTGATATTGCTCTTGCATTTGAGTAGCAGTAGCTTTAATTCTTTCTGTTATATCAATTTTGCCTTTATCATAAAACCCAACATTTTCATTTTCGGTTAAAATTTCAAACTCATCAGTTTTACTATTCTCCAGATTTTTCCAGTAATCATTTATCGGATTTATAAAATCATTATATCCTTCAACTTGTTTATTTATTTGTAAGTTCTTATAAGCTTCTTCTCCATCTTTTTCTGACATAAAACCAAGTTCTGATAAAACACCTATCATCTGACCTTGCATGCTATTACTGTCTAGATTATTATCTAATCTATCCGTCTGGTTAATCCAGTCTTTATCATTAGGTCCTTTGTAGTAAAATATTCTAGAGTTTTTATCTTTATCTATTTCATACTTATACTCATAATCACCTTTACCTTTTTTAATCTCACCAGGCAAAAACTTTACATCTCCATATAATTCTTTTGTTTGTAAAGAAATATTTTTCTCCATAACACCTAAAGGTTTTATAGATAAATCTATGTCAAGTTCTCCTAAAATTCCTGGCTTTTTAGGTTTTTTAATTAAATCTTTTTGCCAACCAAAAATAACGCTGTCATCAGGCTCTTCTGATTGTAATAGCCCATCTCCAGAATCTGAAGGATCGGACCCTGTATTGTTTGTCTGCTCCACAACCGGATCCGGCGTTATAGAGCTGTCTTGGTTTCCCTCTTCAGGAGCCTGTTCATCATTTGTAAATTCAGTTTCACTTACAATTTCTTCTGTAGGTGTTTCTTCAACCTCTTCTACAACCTTTTCATCAGGTTTAAAGTTTTTTAGAATTTCTATAATTTGCTCAATTTTCAAAGGAGGAAACTGAGACTGAAGTTCTATAGTTTTTTCTTCTAATGTCATTTAATTTAAGTTAATTTGTTATCTTGTAAAAACTTTTGAGCCTTAGCTTTTTTAGCTTCTGCTAAATCAAATACAGCAGCGTCTTCTGTTACTGTAGGTAGTCTATTTGTAATAAACTGTTTTACATAGTTATTCATAAAATAATCTATAAAACTTTTTTCAAATTTTTTCTTTTTATTTTGATCTAGTGGTAAATCTTTTTCGTAACTCCAACTTTTACCAGCAGCGTTAGCATTTTGCACCATTTGATCATCTTCTTCTACGCTTGTACCTTGTGCTAAATAAACATTCCAAAGTGCTACAGCATTTTGCTCTGCTGAAAGTGTACCTGCAACTTCGGCATTTAAAAAAGGCATTGCCTTTCTTTTTATTTTATCTATATCAAATTGCAAAACGTTTCTACCTAGACCGTTTCCTATGTCTATTATCTTGTAGTCAAAAGTACCGTCTATATTTTTAAGAATAAATTCTTCAGATATTTCAGCGTTTGGAGATAATTCACCATCTACAACCATTTCAGGATCAAATAAACCTACTTGAGGCATTATAGCTAGCATTAATTTATTTATATCAGGAGTGTCTGCTACAATACTAGTACCAGTTTGCTGCAAAGATTGTAATGCAACGCTGTTAATGACAAGAGGTTCTTGTAGTAAAGGACCAGTAAAAATCATTTCTTGCGAACCATCATCTATTAAATTTAATCTAACATCGTAGCCATAGTTTTTAGCAAAACCAGGTTTTTCTGTAATTATTGAATTAGCAACAGTATACTTAAAATTATTGTTAGGATCAAAGTTGTTACTTTCAGTTACTTCTAATTGAGAAAAAAGTTCTGACATAAACTCTATAGATATAGCTGGAGCTTCTTTTAATATTTTTAATTGTTTTCTTTCATATTCACAATTTTGAGAAGTACAATTATTGTTTTCTATAGCTATAGTTAGCTTAGCATAAGATCTTCCTGTATATTCATATGCTTTACCAAGTATATCGAAATCAACATCATAACCATGTGCTAAAAAGTTTTTATTATAACCTAACGCATTGCTTTCGTTTCTTTGAAGTAAAAATAAATTATTTGCTATATTTTTGTTTTCCATTTATTTTAAATATTTAAAAACCCATTAAGCCACTGCCAAGTTGAGACAACATACCTGTAGTAGCATTTGTTGAAGAGTTTTGAGCTCTATTTTTAGCTCCTGTTAGCGCAGATATTTTATCTCTTTGATAATTTATACCATCTTGTTGTCTAGCTTCTGTCATTTGCATTTGTATGTTTCTACCAAACCCTTCTAACTGCTGCACTCTACCTTGTTCAGCTACTTGAATTCCTTGTATTCTTTGAGCATCAGCTAATTGTTGTTGCTCCATTGCTTGCTGTCCTTGAGCTCTCATTTTTTCGTTTTGAGCTTCTTGAGTTTCAATACTAGCTGCTACACCCTGTTTACTTTGTAAAGCTGCTTGAGCCAATGCGGTTGCGCCACCAGCACCCGCGCCAGTCGATCTTAATGTATCTAGCGTGTTTGCTAAAGCAATATCAGATTGCTCCATTTGTATTTCTGCCGCTTTAGTAGCAACACTTAAATTAGCAAAAGGATTAGATACTTTAGACTCTAAAGATGTTGCTAGAGCAGAAACATCTTCAACGTTTCCGTATGGATTTACAATTTGCTGTCTAGTACTTTCTAGCTGACTTAATTTTGCTTTTTCTGCTTTTAATTGTCTAGCTAAAGCTCTTGCTCTTTTTCTTCTTGCTCTTGAGCCAAATATAGCACTACCTAGTTTTAAGGCGCCACCTATTATTAATGATGCTGGCATAATTATTATTTTTTATTATTAATATCCACTTGAAAAAGTGTAGTTAGATGATACTGCAAAAAGCTCTTTAAAACCATTTGGATCTGTTATTGTGTCTGTTGATATTTTTACATTTGCAAAAAACCCTTTTATACCAGAAATTTGATTACCAAAAGAAATTTCATTTTCTGCAGCAGAACTACTGTTTATTAAATTAGCGCAATATTTATTTTCTTTTCTATAAAAGCCTGCTCTAAAAACAGGTTGAATAGCTGTTGCTGTAAGAGCGGCTGCACCTGTTAAAGAAGGAACAGAAGAATCATAAGCTCCTTGAATATAACTTAAAACTTGAGCTGTTGTATCTATTGTAGAACCACTAACTGAACTATAATTTCCAGGTCCAGTTTCATCAGAAACAAACGAATTAATTTGCCAACCATTAGAACCTTCGTAATTAACAGTGTTAAATACTTTTGAATTACTGACCTCAGGGTTAAAAGTAAACTCTATAGAAGAAGGTGTTGAAACACCATAAAAAGTGTTATAAATATCGTTTTGAGCATTTTGCAAAAACAAAGCACTTCCGTTTGTTGTATAGTGTTGATTTCTTATACTAAAAGACTGACTAGGTTTGTAGCTAAAAAAACTAATCCAACCTTGAGCTCTTTCGTCATAAGAAAGAGTTGGTTCTGGCAGCTCTAATGCAAGACTAGATGGTTGAATTGATAAAACATATTCTTTATTATAAATATCCCATCCACCTATTAATTTACCTAAACCAGCAGAGGAACTATTTACATTAACTATTTGATTTCTAAAAAAACCGTTCATACCTGCTCTAGATATTTCTTCTAAACCTTGAGGTCCTAATCTCATGACAGTATTTTGATTAGGATCTACAAAATATTTATTGTATCCGTAAACAGCAAAGCTTTCAGGATTGTTTCCAATACCGTAATTACCTGGAAAAGGTACTGTTTGGCCTACGACAACCTTAAGAGAGCTAACTGGTAAACCGCCACCTTCTGCACTGTATATAGCATCTTTGTCTATAAGAGCTTTATTTACTTTATATTGTTGAAATATAATTAAATTAGTGTCTTCCGCATAAAGCTTTTGTATTGAACCATTTGCTGGATCTAAACTTTTAGTTATTTCTTCTGCTACACTAAATACATTTGTGTTATTTACACCTGTTCTAGAGTTATAAATTCCAGAATATATTAAAGAATTAAATCTTATGCTAGAATTTGGTTCTAATTCAACTAAATAGGCTCTAACACCGTAGTCTGTTGAGGTATTATTGTAACCGCCTCTTATTCTTGATTCTTCTACATACCAGCAGTTATTATACTCGACATCAAGAAATCTTGGAAAACCACCTATTTGATCTGGTATACCATGAGATCCATTCCAAGCTTCAAACTGAAAATTTCTCACGCCTGATGTTTGATTTGGTTCTTGGTTCTTTAATACAAAAGAATTAAAATATTTTATCTCTAAAGTAGCTGCCATTTTTATTATTACTTTTTTTAATTATTTTTTACTATCCCGCTTCTGCTTTAAATTGAATTTGAATTGCTGGTTTTTTATCAGGATCACATCCTCCAGGAATGTCAGCTTGCAGGCTTACAAATATTCCAAAATTATTTGCGCTAGAATTTTGACCCCATCCGACATTGCCGGCCTCCGGCTCAAGTGTAAGTGTGTTAGAACCAATCTGTGATATCGAACCGTTTGCTGGTATATCAAAAGGAGCATTATTAGGGCCAAATATACTAGAAGATGATAGTGCTCTTTGGGCAGGATATATACCATTTGCTAATGCTGTTTGTGGTGGTAGTGGCGAGCCGCTATATCCATTTGAATCAAAAATAGTCGACACTGAAAATCCAGAATCTTGAGTAGCTGCTTGTGTTGTTCCGGCATTATATAGTGTGTATATAGCTGATATTTTAACCGGTGCATATCTAGTTTCAATTCTACCTCCAAAGAATATCGGGTTATTGCCCTGGGGATTTGTGGCTGCGTTAGAAGGTATGGGGCGAGATTCCCCACCACTTGTAAACCACCATCTATCATCGCAAAATTCAAAAACGTAATAATCAGAAAGCACAGGAGTAGTAACAGGCGTAAAACCTGAATTTCCATCAAACTTAACTGCGCCATCTTCAGTAAAATTAAACGTTATTTCACAAACATCAGACAGGTTAGGATCACCCGAGTCTTGCGCTTGTATTAAAAGAACGTATTTTGTATTTAAAATTAAACTATTTTGCTGTGGAACACTTATAATAGCTTGTTGATTAGACAAAGTACCAAGAGTTGGAATATTATCCTGACTTATAGTAAAGTGAGTTCCTATAGGTGGGCTGCCGGGGAAAGCTGGTCCATATGTAATATCTTGTTGACCAACAGTCTCAACTAAACCAATAAGTGAAAACACCATGCCTATTTTGTTTAAAGAAGCTGTTTTAGATCCATTTTGGCAAGTAACACCAAAAAGAGGTCCACTTGCACCTCCCGCTAAATTAAAAACATTATTTGTTATTAAAACAGGAGCACACCCATTTGGATTAATATCTGCGCAACAGCATGTATATTTATCACCACCAGCTATATCTATTACATTTATTGAACCGGGTTGTGCAGTGTTGCATGATGGTGGAGGAGGCTTATTCTCTAATTCCAACGTTATTGGTATTTCAAAAGGCTCTGCAGCTGCTGGATTTGTAAATCTTAAATTAAAAGTATAAATATAAGATTCTGGATTCCCAACTCCGCCTGTTACGACAAGACCAGGAGCTTGTGGCCCAGGTGATTTAGTAAGAACTATTCTAAACTGACCAGTAGCAACACCTGAAGCATCTAAAAGAGGTTCAACACCGAAAATACCGTCAGCACTAACGCCTTCACTAGGAGCTATAAAATATGGAATTCCATCTTCATTTGTTGCGCTGCCTGCTTGATTTGTTACTGATAAAATGTCACAAGTATTTTCTCCAACAACTCCTAAATCTTGCTGTGAAAAATCTAGCGGTTTAAAAGGAGTTGTGCAAACCCTTTGGGTAAGTGAGCTGGAATTTAAACCCTGTAAATCTTCGCGTAAAAGATTTGAAAAAGTACTTAATGCAACAAATATATTAGCCGCTGGTCCTTCTGCTACAGCTTTATTTAAAAGATCTATTCTACCAGCTGTTGATGTTTCGTAATATATATCTAATAAAGAAACTGTTGGTGCTGTTTCAAAAACATTTAAACTAGGAACAGCTGTATAATAGTCCGTGAGTGCTGGAAGTGCTTGTCCAAACCTTGTGTCATTTGAACTCTCTATTCTAGCTATTAAAGAACTACCGTCAGACGTGGTAAAATCAACACCACCACTATTAGAGCCACCGGTATAATCATAGTTATAAAAAATATATGGATTAGTGCCTGGTTGAACACTACTAAGATCAGGAAATTCTTTAAAATCAAATAAATCTTTTATAGTAGCTATTGTAGTAGACAAACTAGCTGCTCTACCTGGGTAAAATTGACCTGTACGAGATGCGTTAAAATTGTTAACTCTACCAAACATTCTAACGCTGCTTGGAAATTCTTTTTGAGTGGGTCCAACTTCTTGTAAATCTCTAGGAATTTTATTTATATTATCATTATATAAAACTATATGAGATGTTGTATTTATTTCTTTAGTTTTATCTAAAGGATAAGCCGCCATAGCGGTTGGAATATAAACATTATAGTACTCTTGCTCTGTTTGTTTTACAACAATTTTAAAAGAATACCAACCTAAAGGATTATAGTCTTGAGAATTAGAATCACCATTATATAAACCTGGAACTCCAGTAGTTTCGTTTTTGAAACTATTTATAATGTCTATAAATTGTATTTTTAAAGAATCTCCATCAAAATTTAATATACCACCAGTTGGATTTGTAGATGCACTTTCATTATCTTCTAAAGTTCTATAAGGTGAATAACGAGAAGAAGCAATAAAACTAGGCTGAAGAGATAGCCTTGTTCTTGAAAAAACAACAGTAGATTGTCTTCCAAATCTATCAGCTAAAACAACTCCTACCTCATAAGTTCTATTTTGTTTTAAATTAGCATTAGGATATTCTACTAAACTGGTGTAATTTGTTACTTTGTTTTCTTTTATTGTAAAAGATGGACTTGTAGTTGCACCAATAATACCTTTAGCTCCAGAGCTAAGAGTGTAATTTAAAAAAGATGGAGGAGTGTGTTTGTCTTGAAAGTTACCGTATATAACTCTATTGCTTACAATTTCTTGAGAAAGCGCTTTTACTGGCACTTTGTCTGAAACTCTAACAGTTTCTCTTTGAGGTAAGGTTTTAAAAGGGGGTTTAGAGCCATATTCATATTGATAATATTCGCTCGTGCCTTGAACGTTATTTAAAAGAGGTACAGAATCAACTACTTTTATAGTTGTTTGGTCTGATTCTTTATATAATATATCTATTTCTGTTACTTTGAAATTAGTACTTAAATTGCTTGCACTAGATGGTAAAGGAATATTTAAAATTATTTTATTAACTTTATTTTCCATGAAACTAATCTCTGTACTTCTATAAGCTTTTTGATTGTCACTAACGCCATCACCGTTTACCTCTGCAGACTTAAAATAACCGTCTTGCTCCGGTATAAAACAAGGTTGAGTAAAAGGTGCTATTAGAGAATATTCACCATCATCAAATCTATATCTATAAGAAAATCTTACAAATTTATCACTAAGAAAATCAACATTGGCATTGTTTTTAAATATTTGGTCAAAATAAGGATTTGGTATAGCAAATCTAACAAAAGCATTTGTTACAAAATTTGGGTTTTGTATTGGAGCACTAGCTACTATATCATAATTACTCCCTGATTCGTTTTTTGAAACAACTGTTGTGTTTGTATCTTCGTATTGTCCATTTGCATTTAGTAAAAATATATTAGCACCAACAATTTCACTATCGCCAGTGTAAGAACTTGTTGCTACACTAAAAAGTTCATTGCTTGTGCCAATAGAAAAAGCATTTTGACCACCAGCATTTGCTTCAATAGGAAGATAGTCGCTTATAGCATCTTGCATTGTTGTTTCAGGCTCTGAAAGCCTAATAGCGGTTCCAGCTGGAAGATCTTGAGTTTGACTAACTGTTATTGAATTTGGCCAATTTGTTACATCTGTTATAAATGTATTTTGTTTTACAACGCTTATTGTTAATTCAGCTGTATTACTACTAGAGCCTTGAACAACAGTAACTATATCACCGGTTGAATATCCAACTCCTTCGTTAACTATGCTAAAAGTTGCTATGCCATTACCAGAAGAAAGTGTTAATATGTTAATAGTTAAGCCTGACCCAGATCCGCCTTCAGTAGGAGTAGTACCAGCTGAATATGCTTGTCCTGCTGCTAGTAGAGTTGCAGCTATACCAGTTACACCTAAAGATTTATCTGGTGTTGTACTAGGCGTAGGTCCTGTAGCAAAAGATATAACATTACTATTAACAACAGAGTTTGTTGTTCCAGTATGCGTAATTGCGCCTGTTATTTCACTTGGTTGATATAACTCTATGGTTTCGTATGGATAATATTTAGCAACAGATATTTGATCTTCTGTTGTGTAATATTCGCTTGTTCTTGTTACGTTTACTTTTCTAGGTTGATTTCTATTATCTGTAAAAAATAATAATTCTTCTAACAAATTAATACCTGTAATAGGAAATAATGTTGAAAAATTAAGAAAAGGACTTTGACAAATAGTAACAAGGTTCGTAGTTGTTATATTGTAAGCAACTATAAAATTATTATTTGGTAATAAAGATTTAATAGTTAATCTAGCCGCTGAATCACCACCGTTTATTTGAACAACATCATTTATAGCATAGCCAGAACCAAAAGTTTGAATCACAGCTTCTGTTATTGCTCCATTTGAATCAACTGTGACTGAAACTGTTAATCCTGTACCAGAACCCGATACAGCGGTTGTTGTGCCATCTATCTCATTTGTGTATGTAGCACCTGCTGCTGTTATCTCTATAGGTCCGTTTGTTATAGAACTTTGATTATTAGGATATGTAACATTGTTTCCTACAGCACCTGTTGGAATATAAGGGTTTAATGTGTTGTTTGTTAAAAAAGCATATATAGTATTAGAAGCTTCATCAGGAAAAACACCTATAACATCTAAACTAGTAGCGTTTAAAGAAGTGCTAAAATCTATAACTTGTTCGTTGCCTAATACAGTTTGTGCTGTACCAACGTTTTCTCCTGTTGATTTATTAATAGAAACATTTACAGCGTTTCTGTATTGACCATTGGGAATTAATCTATCGTCTAAATCTTTATTCATTTTAGATGATAGAAATGAATTTTTAACCTGTGCCATTAAATTTTAGTGTTTTATCCATTTAGATTTACCTCGCATAACTTGTACTATTTCATCAAGCTTTATGTTAGATAATCTTATTTTAGCATTTCTAAGCTTAGCGCTTCTATCTCTTCTTAACCTCATTACATCGTTTGGGTTTTGACCAGCTCTTACAGACACTATATTATATAGTATAGATGCGTATAGAGCGTCTTCTGCAAGTTTAGGTACTTTACTGTCACCGTCATGAGCCAAACCATCAGATATGTATTCTAATACAATTAGCTTATTTGCTAATCCATTTGAAAAAGACATTTTGCCTTCTCTATGGTTAATGCTAAAATAACCGTTTATTTGAGAAGTCTGTGGATCTAAACCATACAATTTACCTGTATTAAAATTACCATCAAAGCCGTATAAATTCCACCAATAGGCAAAGTCATCAAAATTGTTGAGTAAGTCAAAATTTAGCAAATTTAGATTTGCGTTTTTCCATCTTTCTTCTGTTATAGAATCACCTTCTAGATTTTCACCAAAGTTATCTTGAGTTGGAACACCGGCGTTGTCTTGTATTGGATTGTTGTATGGATTTATTGTAAGATTATTTACAGGATATATAATTCTTTTTATACCTAATTCATCTATTCTAGAAACTTGTACATAGTTAACATAATCTTGAGGTAATACAACGCTTAAAGACGGTGGTATTGTTAACTCTTGAGAGTGTATGCTTTTTAACGTATCATAACTAAATTCTTGTAAAGATCTTTTAGCAAAAAATAATACATCAGATTTTTTAGCATTTTGCAATATTTTACCGTCTCCAACATAACCAACCATAAAGTTGTCTATAGCATCGTTTAAAGTTATATACTCATAACCACCGTAGTTTTCTTCTACAGTATTACCAAAAGCATCAAATCCAGTTCCAGCAGCAGTATTACCATATTTACCACCATTTATTGTTTTCAACTGAACAACTATTCTTGTGTTAGCTAATAAACCAGTTATTTTAAATGTATTATTAGTTAAACCATAAGATGTTAATTCATTAAAGCTACCTGGTAAACCAGAAGAACTTGTATAAATCTTAAAATTATTTAAAGCATAATCTACATTAGCAGGATTTTCATTTCCAAAAACTAAATCAGTGTCAAACGTTGTTGTAAAACTCTGTGTGTTTGGATTAGGCAATACTGCTGCAGATAAAAACGCCTGAGCACCCTGGTAATACTGTTGATTTGTTTCTGTTACTAAACTCATTTATTTAAGATTTTAAATTTACTTCAGTTGCTTGAGCTTCTTGAGCTGCTACATCTATAATTGTAGGATCATTTATAACAACGCCAAAGTATTTTAATATGTTTATTATAATGTTTGTTTGTTCAGATATATCTAATTCAAAATCAAGAGATGCTGAACCGGTTGTTGTTGGCGATATAAACACATATTGACCTACTGCACCTAAATTATAAGACCAATTAGGAGATGAAGGATTTATTAAACAGTTTACAACTACTGAGTCACTCGTGTTAGAAGGAATAGGAGATATTTTTAAAACTAATTGATTTTCCCCGCTTATAAAAGAGCTGCTCGTGTAAAATAATGGACTTTGCCTTGTTGGAGAAGTTAGTTTAGATCTTGTTATTTTATCAAAATCTTTTTTACTAACTAGTTGAGTTATAGAATTATACTCGGGCTGACCAGCGTAAGTAGTTATTACTTCACCTATTTTATATATTATGTTAGCAGTGTTATTATAAAAATCACCAGTGGCTGAATTATATGTAAATGTAATTTCTTTTTCAAAAGGATACAACTTATATGCTATATCTTTATACATATTAAAAAACTCAGTATCGTTTTGAGTGTTGTTTTGATTTTGACGATTAACTTGATTACCGTCAGGGAAGTACGATTGAAATATTTCTTTTTGTACTAAATCAGCAATACTATTAAACTCTGACGGTGTTACATAACCTCTTTGCTCTTTGTTTAATATGTACAAGACTGTCGTATATACTGTATTTACGCTTACTGCCATTTTTTATTTTTTATAAACTATAAAGGCGGCCGAAACCGCCTATGTTATAGTATCACTTGTTTTTATAGTTTTTTATCTATAGATTTATAGATCTCAACACCTTCATCTGTTTTTAAGAAAGCAGCGAATGCTGAGTAAGGGTTTTCATCAAAAGGTACGTTCATTAATTTTCTACCGTTTGACCCCCAAGTAAATGTTCTTTGATCACCTGATAAATTAATAATACCAGCTTCAGCAGCTTTTACAGCCACGTTTCTTAATTGAACATTGCTGTCATTTGCTAAGCTAATAAATAATTCAGGATTACTTCGGGCAAATAAAAGAATATCTCTTTTTATTTCTTTAGAGCTCATGCTACTTACTTTAGACCCAAGTTCTACTCTTAAAATAGCCTCTGCTTGATCTATATCCATACCCCTAGCCGCATTTAAAGCGTCAATTTGAAGATCTAATATATCTAATTGATCTACAGCTTCTTCAACAGCACTAAATTCTTCATATAATCTACCTTTTAAGGGGTGATATAATGAAAGTAATTTTTGTAAATTTTGTTTTTCTTTTGAAACTTTCAAATCACCATCTTTAAATATAATGTGACCTAAAGTTGATTCACCCTTTTGTTCATCTACCAAAGGTGAGTCTTGATTTGTAGCATATCTTAGTTCTCTTTGTTTACCTGTTTTTTCATCAAAATAAAGTAAAGAGTGTTTTTTAGTATGCTTACTTGGTATCGTTAATGTTATTGGGTTTTTTTTACCTCTTAAATAATAGACTCTGTCTTTTATTTCCCAATCGGGTGTTAATGGTTTTTTTGGTGCAGCTTTTACTGCTACTTCTTGAGGCGCAACCTCTATATTTTCTACTGCTTGAGCTTTTTTAGCCATAATATAATAAAATTAAATAGTTATAAAAATAATACCCCGCCCGAAGACGGGGATATTATTAAGTTTGAATCATTATTAGATTCCTTTGAATAATACAAAGTTGTTAGCAGCTTGTGTTACTAAACATCTTTCAGATAGGAAGTTTACTTCCA
>WLWF01002041.1_pt1 | contig 15232 bp, 22 predicted proteins | sample 6718331 | NCBI WGS metagenome assembly WLWF01 (sample SAMN12718692, study PRJNA515312) | sponge metagenome | isolation source: marine sponge | host: Mycale hentscheli | place: New Zealand: South Island, Marlborough, Capsize Point | collected 2003-05-01
CAGAAATCAACTCTGCCTACAGAGGTGAAGGACAACTAGACGAAGGTGTTAGAGTTACTGTTGATGATACGCCAACAATAAATACCGATCCACTGCTCACGAAACCAGAACCAACACCCCCTATAAAAAAATCTTATGGAGGTTTTGTAGAAAAGAACACCTATGATTGGGTGTATCGAGATGGTTGAGCCGATATCCACTGCCCTCGCTGGAATTGCATTAGTTACTAAAAGTGTTGAGTTTGTAAAAAAAAATATCAGTACCTGTCAGGATATTGGTGAATTAATTGGTCATGTAGAAGACGCTTTTGAAGGTCAGAAAAAAGTTATTAAAGAAAGAGATTCAAAAAATTTAGACCATTTTGAAACTGATACCAAAAAAATAGCCCAAGAGATAATTAACGCCAAATTAGCCCAAGAGCACTTGTATACCCTCAAGCAATTAATTAATGCCAGGTTTGGTTATGGCACTTGGGAGTATATTCTCGAAGAACGTAAAAAAAGAATAGACAAGAGAAAAAAAGCGATAAAAGAAGCACGAGCCAAGGCACTAAAGAAACAACAAGAAATCATGGAGTATGTAAAGTGGGGTTTTATTGCCATTGCAACAATAGCCTTTATAAGTGTATCTTTACTAGTTACATTAAAATTTTTTGTTACACTAACACCACCTTTATATGCTCATGAAGTAGAACATGATGACGGAAGTTGTCTTATATATAGCCCACGATATTTTCTTATGTGCATCAATGAATCAAGAGAATATGCTGATACACAAGTATATTTAGATTATTTAAAAAACCGTAGTGAGTGGCTTGAGGTAGAGGACTAAACATAGTATAATATGTAAATAAATCCGTTTAACTCTTTTGAGTTGGAAGTAAGCATGTAGCTGAAGAAACGCATTATCTTGAAGGAGGTGATGTGTATGAGTAAAATGGATTTATAGTACTTTAAAAAAGAACAAAATTTATATAAACAAAAAAAACTAATAAGGAGTTTATTATGTGGAAAAAACCAGAGATAAAAGTAATTAGTGTAGGTTTAGAAATAAACTGTTATGCTTGTGCAGAAATATAAGGAGTATATGCAATGAGAAAAAGTAAAGGTTACGCTAAAGGTGGAGCTAAGATGATGAAAGCTAGAGGTGGAAGAATGGCTTCTAAAGGTGGATCTAAAATGATGGGAGCTATGAAAGGAAAGATGGCTTCTAAAGGTTACGCCAAAGGTGGAGCAAAAATGATGAAAGCTAAATCTGGTAAAATGGCTAACATGTCTTTAGCACAAGCAAAAAAAGTATTAAAAGCAAACAATATGAAAGCAGTTAAAGTATAATTTACTTGCTTAGTTTTTAATTTTATTTAATATAGGGTATGGCTTATCTTACAGCGAACATACCCTATTTTAAATGTTGGGTTCGAAAAGAGTTCACACACAATCACTCCAAGTTTGAAGGTGAATTTATTCACGCATTAGCAATAGCTGTTACTGCTATTCCAGATAGGTCATTATCTTTTCAAGTAGTTTTTACTGGTTGTGAAGATGAAGACAACAGACTAGACAGTCCTCATGGTGGTGCAATGTGGGCTCGTATGCCAATACAAGCTTTAGTTGCTGATGAAATATTAGAACAATTCCCTTCCAGAATCCCTAACCATTTCATTCAACCTTGGGACTGTGCTAGTCGTGATTTTGGTATTGTACGTTACGACAGAACAAGTAGTAGTCCTTGGATTACAAAAATAGATGGTGGTTTTCATAATGCTAAATATTATTTTACAATTGATTACACAAACGGTGATGACATAAATGCTTTAGGTGATGATGTTGCACAACACAAACAGTCTCACATATTAGCTATAACTAGTGGTGAGTTTAAAGGTCAAATCGTAGCTCAACCAAACAACAGAGTTCGTGTCACAAATCCAGCGATGTGGGTAACTGGATCTGGTGCTCCAGATTTTCTTCCAAGTCAATATGAGTTTAGTGCTGAAGAGGATGAGAGTTACATGAACCCTGAATATACTTTTGATAATTTATACGCAAAAAAAAAGGAGACTAAGTAGTCTCCCTTTTAACGTGATATACTTTTTATGGTAAATAAGAATCTAAATTAATAAATTTGGAAGTATAGTCTTTATATCTGTTGCTCTTCGAACCATAAAAAGAATACTTACTTGGGTAATATAGTCCAGATTTTCTGGATTCTTTTTCTTTCCAATATCTAGCATTATCCCAATACATGAATTCTTCCATAACTATATTATAAACATTTTCTGGTGAATAACCTCTCCATAATAGTTTCCATATTCTTTTATTAGAACAGATATGTCTACCATCTTTTAATTTTAATTTTTTTCTAACTCTTATGAAATCTGTTGTTAATTGTAAATACATTTTATTCTCCTTTGTTGTTGTGGGGGATTTTACTCCCCCTTTTTTTTATTATCTAGTCTCCCTTTCAACGTGGTTTGCTATGTTCTCCAACAAACTTGGTGAGGTATCTGGTTTACCATATTGATCAGAAACTTTATTACTAACTATTTCTTCACCATCTTTTAAAGTCAACCAAACTTCATCGTTGTGGTCAGGTGTAGTTAACCAATTTATAACCCTATTATTGATTACTACATTAGGTCCATGATCCATTCTTAAATTGTCTAAGAAATCAAAAAACTCATCATCTCCTAAACCATCGCCTAATATATTTATGCCTTCTTTATTATGGATAGGTTTAGTTAATATTTTTTTTAACCTATCTTTATCTACATGCCATGTTCCCATTATATTGACTCCTTAAGTATTTTCATTTTTTTATTATGTTGGTCTTGAACTAGAATATCTGCATTTGGATATATAAAAGAAATTTCCTTTACTGCATTTAATAGCTTTTCTTGGTCTGTATAAATTTCAACTCCATCATTTTTTGTTACTGAAGTTCTCCAAAAATTTTCATTTTCATATCTTGAGATATTGATAAATACTTTAGTGCCATACTCTGAGCTAAAAGTATTGTTTGTATTTTTTTCAATTAATTTAGTCATTTTTTTTCTCCTTTGTTTTATATAATAAATATATCACATTAAGATGTGATGTACAAACACACCCTTGTAACACGCAGAAATCAAGGCTTTTGTAAAAGCTACAAAATTCAAAAATGACGAATCGATTCTATTCTAAGAAATCCAACACTTCTTCTCCTAGTGTTTTAGCTGATATTGTGATCTTTTCTTTAAGTGCTTTAATTATAAACTCATCTATTGTTTTAATAGCTACTAGATCAATGTAAGTAACCTTGTCTGCTGTCTGACCACTTCTATGATTACGAGCTTCTGCTTGTAGTCTCTCTTCTAAGTTATAAGAGTTGTTAAAAAATATCTGATAGCTAGAGGCATTTAAAGTTAATCCATATCCACCAACACTTGGATTACTAACCAAGAACCTCGCACCACGAGGATTGTTAAAAGTATCAACTACGTCAGCTCTGTTTTTAGTACCACCGTATAAACTGACTACACTATCTTCACCGTATTTCTTTTGTAGTGTCTCTTCTATTTTTTTTAGAGAATGTCTAAATGATGCCCATATAATAATCTTACCTTCTATCTCTTCAATGACATTTAATAACTCATTTAATTTGGCACTAGGTAATTCTATTAGTTTACCGTCATCACTGTATAAAAAACCAGAGCACACTTGTTGTAGTTTTGCTATTTCTGTTAGCTTATTATGTATCGATGATTGCTTATCTTGAATCACGACCCTCGCATGTTGCTTTAATATTTCGTAGGCATCTCTTTGTTCATTAGTTAAAAATATATTTCTTCTTTGCCAAATTTGTGGTGGTAAATCTAAGCAATCTTTTTTAAGAACTCTGTGAGTAAAATTAAGAATTTTTTCTTCTAGTTGTTCTAAGTTAATATAATAAATTGGAAACTCTATTTTTCTATTTCCACCAACTGGTCTACTATCCATGACACAGTAACGAGCTCTAAATGCATAGAATGATTTAAACCCTAATAACATTTCATCTAAGAAAGCAAACTGACTCCATAAATCTAATGGAGATTTTGTAACTGGAGTTCCAGTTAATATTCTTTTGTATCGAACACCTTTACCTAATTTAATTATATTTTTAGTTCTTTTAGCAGTACGATTTTTGATAGTAGTAGATTCATCTATAACCATCATTGTTTCTAATCCGTTTTTTTCAACTAAATCTAAACCTTTACTATATCCTGACTTATGACTAAAAGCTTCTACGTTCATTAGATACCAATTTAAACAATCTTTTCTTGGTGCATATTTCTTATCTATCTTATGTTGGTAAATATAATTCTTTGCTGATGAATGAGTTTTAATTTCTTTTTTCCAATTTGTATAAACACTGTTTGGTGCTATGACATAAACAGTATTAAGTAAATTTGTATTGTATAAATAAACTGCATTGTCTATTGTAACTTTTGTTTTACCTGTTCCTTGTTCCATAAAAAAACCAAACACTCTTTGAGTAGCACCTTTTCTAAGTGCTACTCTTTGATGTTCATAAGGTTTTGTTTTGTAATTATGTGACATTAATATTTAACAACCTCATATGTTTTTTTACTTTTTGGTTTAACAATTAAATAAGTTGATATCACTAATCTTGAATTTAATCTACTACCAACTGATTTTGCTGAAGAGATAGCATTTGTCTTTGCATATCTTAAAGCAGATTTTATTTCGTTATCTTCATACTGTGGTAATTGTTTTCTTAACTTACCAAAAGTATTATGACCTTGTTCAATTAATACCCTTATGTCACTAGCTACTTGTTCTTTAAATGCCATTGTTAAAGGAACTTTTCTTTGTACACCATTTACTATCATTATATTCTCCTTTCGGAAGTGGCTTATGCCACTTCCTTTTTTACTTTAGTTTGAAGATTGTCTAAGAAGTCTATTGCTTGTGTAGACTTTGTGATTGCTTGAAGAACTTGTTCTGGTTTATTATTAAGTTGTTCAATCCAACCGTTAATATACTGAGCATGGTCAGCTCTTACTGTTGGTGAAATACCTAGTAAAGCACTAAGTATTGCTGAACCAGATTCTGCAACTAACTCTTCAATTGCATAAGCATTGTCGCCAAATCTACCAGAGAAATCTCTCTTCAATCTTTTTTCACTTCCTGTCCAATGTACTAGCTCATGAAGTAATGTACCGTAAAAAGATTCTGTATCATGAAAATCTTCAACATTAGGAAGTTTAATAAAATCTCCATTTGGAGAATAAAAAGCTCTGCTACCACCATAAGTAATTTTTGCTTTTGTGTTTGCAATATACTTTTCAACATCTTTAAGTATATCTACTTTAGATACTTTTACTTCTTCAGTCTTTTTCTCAATAACATAATCTTGAATTTGACTTGCATTAAAAACTGGATAAGCAGTGAAGTACCAAATCTTTTTCTTACCAAATTTAGTTGCACCGTTGTCAGTTACTATACCAAACTCTTTATCGTCTACTTCTATTTGCTTAGTAAAAAAAACGTGGTGAGCACTCTCTCCTTTTTTAATATAATGACCTTTGTCTTTCCAAGCTTTTGCAGTTCCCCATAAATTACTTTCGTAACCATTTTCTTCTGCCTCAATAGCTAAGTTAATAATATTAAAACCATTATAAGTTTTACCGTCAGATATTTTTATTGGAAGTTGTAGTTCAGCTATTTTAGATGACCAACCTTTTTTCCAATTTTTACCCTCAGTCTTTAATAGTTGCTTCAATCTATCAGCAGCTTTGTTGATGATTTCTTTTCTTGTTTGTTTTGCTTTATATTTTTTCATTTGTTTATCCTTTGTTTTTTGTAAGGAAAATGCCTTACGAATCAATACTAATCGAAAAATGAAATAATGTCAAATTATATCTCATTGCGATAAGTCTTAGTTTTCATAGGGTACGACCCTACCAAATATTTTTATTTGACTTAACCTGATTTGTTTTGTACAAATGATTCAGAAAGGAGGTCTTATGGACTTACGAAAAGAAGCGAAGAAGCTGACGACTGAATTAAACACAGACAGTTTAGCTGACATTACTTCAGAATGTAATAAGTTAATGACACTTCAAGATGAAATAAAAAATACTGAGGAAAGATTGAAAGAGTTACAATCTCAGGAAAGAAATTTATCTCAAGAAGTGATTCCTAATTTATTACATCAAACTGGTGTCAGTGAAATTAAGACAACTGATGGTGCGACAGTTCAGGTAAAACCTTTTATTAAAGCATCCATTACAAAAGCAAATCAAGAACGTGCTTTTACATGGTTACGAGATAATGGGTTTGAAGACATTATAAAGAATCAATTAGCTGTTAATTTTAAAAAGAGTGAAGACAATATGGCTTCAGATATTTTTGAAGATTTAAAAGCTAAGGGATTAAATGTCAACAGAGAAGAAAAAGTAAATACAAATACTTTAACTGCCACCTTTAGAGAATTAATTTTAGAAAAAGGCGAAGCAGTTCCAAGTGATGTGTTTTCTATTTATCAATCAAATAAAACTAAAATAATAAGGAGTTAATATGGAAGCGACTATAGATAAGACAAATAACCAAGTAGTAATTGAAGATAAAAAATTACCTACTAAAACTAAAATAAGTTTAAGAGGAAGTGCTGGTCAAGGCATGGAAAAGATAACTGCCAAAGATCAGAAGTTACCAATACTTAAACTACTACATTCTTCTAGTCCAGTTTTAGAAGAGGGTAATCCTAAGTATAACGCTGATGCAAAAATTGGTGATATATATAATGAGGTAACAAATACATTGTACGGTAAAAGTATAATGGTTGTTCCTTGTTACTATATTAATACTTACAATGAATGGGCTGACCGAGGTGAAGGAACTGGAAGACCAACTGTTCATTTAAAGTTTGATATGGATCAAACAACAAGAGATGACCAACAAAAAGATAGATTAGAAAATGGACATTATGTTGAAGATACTGGTAATCATTTTTGTTATATAGTTGATGCAAAAACATATGCTCCAATTGAGTCTGTTTTGATTACTATGAAATCTTCACAAAAGAAAAAGTCTGCAAGTTGGAATACTTTAACGACTACTAAAACTAAAACAGATGACCAAGGTAGTTTTGTACCACCTTTATGGAGTTCTGTTTATAAACTATCTACTGTCAAAGAAGAGAATGTTCAGAAAGGACATAAGTGGCATGGTTGGTCTATTGAGTTTCATAAGTGGTTGGATGAAGGTAAAGATGATGAGATCATGGCAACAACTTCAGCTTTCTATGAAGCAGTATCAAAAAATAATATTTTTGGTAAAGTGGATTATGAATCTGGTCAAGATATAGTTTCAGAGACTAAACCTGAACCGATGTCAAAACCAGTTCAAGTTGATAATCAATCAGACGATACTCCGTTTTAAGTAAATGGAAAAACTCTTTGAACTTTTCAAAGGGAACTCTAGCTCCTACATCAAGTCCACTGTAAACGGTGAGCTTGATGAAAGGGGTAAGAGGATAACTTCTTATACAACGGTACACGAACCAGTGACCTTGTCTGAATGGCAACAGCACTTAGACGGTAAAATAAGAATTGGTTTTAAACCAGAAGAAGATGGTATGTGTATGTGGGGTTGTATAGATGTTGACCCTAGTAGTTATACAAACTACTCACAGAAAAAGTACGTTGATATTATAAAGAATTTTAAATTACCTTTAGTTGCAATTAAATCAAAATCAGGTGGTTTACATATATTTGTTTTTTTTAAGCAATGGGCTGATGTACAAAAAACATCTGAGAAACTTAAAAAGATAAATGATAAATATTTTATGGCACAAGAAATATTCCCATGTAATAAAGCATTGAATATGCCTTATCAAAATATGAATGGAACAATGGAGTATGCTTACGATGATAATAACAATCCGATACTCATAGAAAAATTTATAGAAATTGCACAACAAAAAAAAATAGATCCAGAAGATTTTTATAAATTAAGAATAAAAGAATACGAACCAGAAAGTATGTGGAATACATATGCTCCATGTGTACAGAAATTAATACAAGAGAAGTGGGAAGGTAATAACAGAAACAATTATTTATTTAATGTCTTGGTTTTAGAAATGAAAAAAAACAATGCTAATACAGTAGCTGAGTTAGAAGAAATTGGTCACAATAGAAACAGTCAAATATTTCATAATCCATTACCAAGAAATGAAGTTACACAATTAGCAAAGAGTGTACATAAAAGTAATTATGATTTTCAGTGTCCACCAAAACATCCAGAGTATGCACCGATATGTAATAAAGAATTATGTAAACAAAGACGATTAGGTATTGGTGAAGCGATACCAGAAGTTATTGATGAGTTTACAGACATTACTTTTATAAGAGATACAAAGACCATTTGGTATGAGTTCAATTACCACGACCAACGGATCACTGTGCAACCAGAAGATATGAAAGATGAGAAAACATTTAGAACAAGATTATTAAGATACAGAGTTTTTTGGATGACCTTACCTAAAAGTAAGAAAGGTCCTAATCCATTTGAATTGCTTATGAAAGGTGTTGTAGAAAGGTCAATAGAAGATTCGCAACATAAGTTTGAAGACACTTTAGAAGAAGAGAAATATAATACACTAAAGAAGTTTTTTGAGAGCCACATAGAGCAAGATAACTACGACAAATTAAAAGATGGATATGTGGTTTTAGACACAACAAGTAATGTATGTTATTTTAAGAAGATTACCTTAGATAAGTTTATTAAGAAAAACGCTTCTCGTATGTTTAATACAACTACAGATGCTCTAAGGTTATTAGGATGTAAAAGAAAAGACTACCATGAAGGTGAAAAGAATATTTGGTTTGTAACACTACCAGAGTTTATATCTCATGAAAGTATTAAACCAAAAACAAAGGATAACGTAACGGAGTTAGATGAAGAGTATCATGACAAGTTCAGGGCTACAGAAACAGAAGGCGATACACAAAAAGACAATTAAGATATACGGTCCACCTGGTACTGGTAAAACCTATACATTAATTGAACGTATCTTAAAAAGATATTTAGGTAAGGGTGTTCATCCTAATGACATTGCTTACATATCGTTTACAAACAAAGCAGTAAATGAAGCGATAGATAGAGCTATTAATACGTTTACTAATTTTGATGTGAAAGACTTTGAACGATTTAAAACCTTACATAAGTATTGTAGACGATACTTTGAAGAAGAAGTTTTTGATCCTAAAAATTGTATGATTGATTTTGCTTTACAAAACAAGATTATAAAAACATCAGACAATCGTTTAGCTGACGATGGCTTTATATATAAAGACTGGTCGTTAGGTGTGTATGACAAAGCACGAAACACGATGCAAGATCCTGTGCTTACTTACAAAAAAGAAAGTTACAAAAAAGATTCCTTAGATATTTATTTGAGAAAGATTTCTACTTACGAGCACTATAAGAAAGATAGCTTTATAGATTTTACTGACATGATATCTAGAGCTATTGATGAAGTAGATTTTCCTAAACTTAAACTTTTGATATTGGATGAGGCACAAGACTTTACACCACTACAGTGGTCTTTGATATATAAGATGGTGGATAACGTAGATAGAATAATTATAGCTGGTGATGATGACCAAAGTATCTATGGATGGAATGGAAGTGACCACCGATACTTCACTACATACTTTCCTGGTCGTAAAGTAATTCTTAGAAAAACAAAACGGTTTGGTGAAGCTATCTATAAATTCTCACAGATAATTCGTAAAGGTATCATTAATAGTTTAGAGAAAGAATACTATCCATCTGATAAAGAAAGCTATGTAAAACGATATCTTAATTTTAGAGAAGTACCTTTAAACTTAGAAGGTACATGGTACATATTAGGTAGAGTAAACTCTGTGGTAAATGAATTACGAATGATGGCAAAAGATGCTGGTTTATATTTTGCTGATAATCGTGGTAATAAATCTTTTGATAAAAAACAATGGGAAGCTATAGTAAGTTGGACAAAGATTAGTAATGGTAAAAGCATCACGAAACACGAAGCAGAGAATATGTTTAAGTACATCAGAGAGATAAAAGATAGCTCGTATCGTTCTGTAAAGTTTTGGGTTAATTTACCAGATACACAAGAGTATGACTTTGATGGTTTGATTGACTGGTGTGGTTTAGAGTTAAGTGAAGAAGCTTACAGTAAACCTTGGTACGACATTTTAAAAAGAAACTTTCATACACCACAGGTAACATACTTTGTAAGGTTGTTACAACGATATGGTCAGAAGACTTTAAATGAAGACCCACAAATTATTATAGATACTATTCATTCAGTAAAAGGTGGTGAAGCTGACAACGTACTACTGTATTCAAAAACAAATTGGATCTCTTCCTTTCAAAATAAAAACCCTCAAGAGAAGTCAGAAGAACGTAAGGTGTATTATGTTGGAGTAACAAGAGCTAAGAAAAGATTACATTTATTAGGAACAGACTATAGGTATAACTATCCTATGGGTGTAGACTATTTAACTTATATTAAGGAGGGTAAATGAATTGTTGGTACTGTCATACTAAATTAATTTGGGGAGGTGATCATGATATTGAAGGTGATAAAGATTATAGCATCGTTACTAATTTATCTTGTCCTCGATGTGGAAGTTATGTAGAGGTTTATTATCCAAAAGAGAAACCAAAAAAGAAAGGAAATATATATGAATTTAAAAAAAATAATGGAAGATAAAAAAATAGATGTACATCAAATGGCTTCTGATTTAGGTGTGTCATCTACACACATAATAAATTTAGTAGCTAATAGATATAACCCAAGTTTAAAACTTTTAAAAAAAATAAGAGAAGTTTATAACATACCTTTAGGAGGAGAGTAATGGATCTAAAACATAATCTATATGGTATATTTCCTACTCCTATTTATATTTCAAAATTAAATAAATTTACTAAACAAGAATTAAATTATGTAGATAAGTTAAGCTTAAACATTAATAAAAATATGGGAAATGTTAGTTCTAAAAATTCTTATGTCTTAAATGATAAACCTTTTAATAATATTAAAAAACAATTATTAAACCATATTACAAAATATTTTGATGAAGTAATATCTACATCTGATAAAATAGTTCCATACATAACACAATCATGGCTAAACTATACTAAAGAAAATGAGTACCATCATTCTCATGCTCATCCAAATTCATTTGTATCTGGTGTTTTATACATAAATGCAAACAAAGAAAATGATAAAATTATATTTGAAAAAAATAAGTATCAAGCAATAGATTTAACAAAAAAAGATTTTAATTTATATAATAGTGATACTTGGTTTTTTCCTGTTCATACTGGCGACTTAATTATGTTTCCTTCAGATACACAGCATAAGGTTGAATATAAAAGAGGGAATAATATTAGAACAAGTATAGCTTTTAATATTTATATTAAAGGGATATTAGGCGATTTAATAAAATTAACAGAGTTAAAATTATTACAGAAGGGAGGATAACATGGAATTTTTATTAATATACACTTTGATTTATACAATCATAGGCTTACAAAATTCAGGAGTATTATAATGGGTAAGTATCAAATTAATTACAGAATGGAATTTAAATCACGACCCACGAAAACTGATGTAGAAAACAAATTGTTTGACTTATTACGAGATGGATTTACACTGAAAACGGTAGCTGAGTTAGATTACGACAAAGAAGTTCTAAAAAAAAAGGGTAAAAATGAAATCAAATATATGGGACAAAGGTAGTGCACATTATAAAAAATTTGCAATACAACCATCGCAGTTTATAAATAAAAATAAATTACAATTTGCTGAAGGTAATGTCATAAAATATATTTGTAGACATCCTGAGAAAGGTAAGAAAGAAGATATCTTAAAAGCTATTCATTATTGTGAGATGATACTGGAAAGGGATTACTCGTAATGCAGTTAGTATTTCCATTACAAAAGAAAACAATGTGGTCTCCACCAATAGAGTATAAAGACTTATCTAGTGCTACAGAAATAGCTATTGATTTAGAAACAAGAGACGATGGAATTAACAACGGTCTTGGAGCTGGTTGGGCTATGGGTAAAGGTGAGATAATTGGTATAGCAATAGCTACAGAATCTTTTAGTGCTTACTATCCATTTGGTCATTTAGGTGGTGGTAATTTAATTAAAGAACAGGTGTTAAAATACATGCATGATATTTGTGCCTTGCCTTGTCGTAAAATATTTCACAATGCTCAGTATGATGTAGGTTGGTTACAAGCTTATGGAATAAAAATAAACGGTGAGATTGTAGATACAATGATCGCTGGTGCCTTGTTAGATGAGAATAGATATAGTTACTCTCTCAACGCATTAGCAAAAGAGTATCTTGGTGAGATAAAAGCTGAGACAGATTTAAGAGAGAGTGCTTCCTTATACGGTGTAGATCCAAAGTCAGAGATGTGGAAACTACCCTCGGAGAGTGTGGGATTTTATGCTCAAGAAGATGCTCGTCTCACGTATGACTTATGGAAAAGATTTAAACATGAGATAAGTAAACAGAACCTTGGAACTATCTGGCAGTTAGAAAGAGACTTACTACCACACTTAATAGAGATGAGAAGAAGAGGTATTAGAGTAGATGTAGAAGGTGCTGAGAAATTAAAAGAAACTTTTAAAACAAAAGAAAAAGAAGCGTTACAATCTATCCATAAAATGGTGGGTAAAGATGTTGATATATGGGCAGCTAGAAGTATCGCAACTGCATACGATAAACTAGGCGTAGACTATCCACGCACTGCTAAAACTAATGAACCTAGTTTTACACAAGCTTGGTTAAACGAAAACAAAAGCGACATATCAAAGCTTATTGTTAACGCTAGAGAATTAAATAAATTTCATAACACTTTTATTAATAGTATTTTAAAATATACACACAAAGGTAGAATACATGGTGAGATAAACCAATTACGAAGTGATAATGGTGGTACGGTTAGTGGTAGGTTATCTATGAACAATCCTAACTTACAACAATTACCAGCTCGTAATAAAGAATACGGTGCTTTGATACGAGGATTGTTTTTACCAGAAGAAGGTGAGAAGTGGGTTGCTTTAGATTACTCGCAACAGGAACCACGCATCGCTGTTCATTATGGTAAAGCAATTGGTTATGACGGAGCTGAAGAAATAGTTCAAGCTTATAAAGATAGTGAAGCAGACTTTCATCAAACAGTAGCAGACATTTGTGGCATCGATAGAAAAAGTGCAAAAGCAATTAGTTTAGGTTTGATGTATGGTATGGGTAAAAATAAGTTAGCTAATATGTTAGGGTTAACTTTTGATGAAGCATCTTTACTTGTTAATAAATATAATCGAAAGGTACCATTCTTAAAACAACTTGCAGATAAGTGTTCAGAGAAGGCAAATAATGAAGGAGTGATTCGCACTAAGCTTGGAAGAAAGTGTCGCTTTGATATGTGGGAACCAAAAGATTGGGGTGTACATACACCAGAAAGATTTGAAAATGCTTCAGCAAAGTACGGTCAAAAAAATATTAAAAGAGCTTTTACATACAAGGCACTAAATAGATTAATACAAGGTAGTAGTGCTGATCAAGTTAAACAAGCGATATTAAATTGTGCTAAAATAGGTCACATACCGTTACTACAAGTGCATGATGAATTGTGTTTTAGTATTAAGGATAAAAAGGATATAGAGCTTATAAAGAGTGAGATGGAGGGCTGTGTGGAGTTTCTAGTTCCAATGAAAGTAGACGTTGCGATAGGTGATAATTTCGGAGAAACTATCTAATCGTTTATCTGATTATGGTGTCTTGTCTTCATAGTTTCTTGATCGTGGACTATAATCTTTTTTCTAATGTTTGACAAAGCTTTATCGAGATATACCATCTGATTTGTGTACACTCCATTGTGCTTATACATTTTAGTCCAAAGGTGCTCAAGAGCTATTTTTTCTTCTAACAAATTATCCATTTTGTTCCCTTGTTTTATTTAATATTACATTACGATAGTGAAATGTGTCAATCCATCTTGACTTTTCTTATCCTATCACTAAACTAATTATACAATTTAGCAAAGGAGAAAATGATGTGTAGTTTATCAGATGTAAACGAATCAGTTATAAGTAAAATGAAAGAAGATGGTAATTTATTATGTATTTATACTGAATATAAAAAATATCATAGATTACTAAGTGACGCAGAGTGGGAAGGTCGTATTGACGACATTTCTTTTATCCAACATCAACTAGACCACTATAAAAAATTAATTGATGATGGACAAACATACGAACCAAAATTTTAAAAGGAGAATATTATGGATACTACTAAATGGAGAACTGTCGCTATTAGCATTGGTGATTATAAAATATTAAAAGGCTTATGTAACAAAACACATAGGGCACCAGCTAAAATGATTGCTAAATTAATAGAGTCACATTTGATTTACATATCAAAGAAGGAACAGGTAAAATTAGATAAACTTAAAAGTAATTTATCAGAAGGTATTGAATGACTGATAGTCAGTTAAGTTTTTTTTCAGCCAGTCATAACAATCATCAAGAAGAGTATACCGATTTACCAGAGTATAATAATATTGATGAGGCAGATGCAAAGATTACTTTAACTTTTAAATTTAGAACCGAAGAAGATTATTTAGATTTTAAAGAACAAGTTAAAAGTAAAATTTATAATGGTGATAAATTTATAGATGGCAACCAAGGTATTACAGAAAAACAATCTTGGTATCCGTTAAATAAAAAAGAAAGTCATCATATCGTTGTTGACGAAAAAAAATTAAATCCTCGATATCCAGTGTACATTGTTTCAAAGGGTCGATATAAGCGTAATCCAACTATTATAACTTTGCAAAGAATGAATGTACCTTTTTATGTGGTAGTAGAAAAGCAAGAGTATGAACAGTATGCAAAAATTGTAAATAAAGATCAGTTATTAATATTACCACAATCATATAAAGATAATTACGATACATTCTGGAAGGATGACGATCCACGAACAGGGCCTGGCAGTGCAAGAAACTTTGCATGGGAACATTCGATGCAAAATGGTTTTGATTGGCATTGGGTTTTAGACGATAATATTGAATCTTTTAATTACTTTAACAATAACATGAGAGCTTATTGTACTACTGGAGCTTGTTTTTATATTTGCGAAGAGTTTGTACTACGATATGAGAACATTGCTGTTAGT